>Ga0209671_1007007_pt1 | contig 11641 bp, 12 predicted proteins | sample WorMetHERISLAND2_2_FD_187401 | JGI IMG/M metagenome (GOLD analysis project Ga0209671, IMG submission 187401) | Marine gutless worms symbiont microbial communities from Max Planck institute for Marine Microbiology, Germany - Olavius geniculatus... | ecosystem: Host-associated > Annelida >...
GTTCAAGGTCAATCAAAGTCATTGAATTCGGCGCCAATCGAGAGCCAGTGTATGACTTCCTATTAGTGATTAATAGTAACCTAGGCCCTATCTCGCACCGTTACTGAGATACAGTGACTTACTGGCCACAAATTGCAAATTTTGCCCACCCGCATCTCATTTAACGCCCTCGTTCAAGGTGACCCCCTTCGAATTTATGGAAAAGCTTTACGGTTCCTAAAACTAGAGTCTTCCAGGCAGCAGACGGTAAAGATTTGACAATCCTAGCTTGCACCGTTTTTGACTGGTCCACCCATGTGATGGACAGACGGATAGACAGATGGACAGACAGAACTGCGATGGCTATAACGCACTGAGAGCAGTAGCTGCTTTTGCACATAAAAAGCAACAGACAGATGCAAACAACTTATCCAGCAATTGCCAACAACATTAGTTAGTAGCTCTTCATTGCTATAACTGATAAAATTTGAAAATTGGATATAAGTGTCAGCTAGATGGTGCTCGTGGGAGTGCATGTCTCCGCCAAGTAAAGTAATTTAAACACTACTACTGTAGAATGTAGAAGTTTTCACAGGAGAGTGCCACCGTTCCTGCCGGTTAACTGCCTTCAATTCAATTAATAAACTATTTGCATATCTCCTCCTTTGAAACGTTACAAATTAATATAATAAAGTTAAATTAATTCACTAAACCATTTTAAGTTCATAGATTGTGCAGTTAATTATCTGTAGTTGCAGCATAGAGGCAGTTGTTGATTCATTATAATTCAATAAATGGCGCTACCGCACGCTGCAAATAAGTACGTATATATATTGCATAACTTGCTGTATTAAAACCTATATATTTTCCAAATTCTAAATAAACGTAATAAATAATATAAAACATCTGCATATTGTGCTTTGCTTACATTTAATGCATTTTTCAACATTCGAGCGCATTGGAACACCATTCGTCTAGGTCTGTTCTCCCATTACGTTAAAAGAGAGAGAAGAAATTAAAAAAGCAACAAGGAAAGGGGGGAGAAGGAAAAGCCGCTTCGCGGCAGAGAGAAGGAAAAGTAACAGCCAGCGTTGCTGCTTGCTGTTGGTGCAATGACGTCATTGCTATTATGAGTCATTCATCATGTACAAAGAAGGAACGACAGACAGAAAAAGTGAAAACAGAATCTCCACTAGGTTCACTACGATCATCTTGGCGGCGATAATTATAATTTAATCAAGATTTCACTATAGTGAATGAGACAAACCAACACAGTCACCTCGTCGAGCTAGAGCCCCAGTACTGTTAGTGTGCAGTTCTTCATTGCTTGCAGTCTCCGCAGCAGGCATCAGCACCAGCTCCCCGTCCTTCATCATCTCATTCCACAGATGATTCAGACAGTCTCTCGAGAACACATCCTACCATAACAAACCAATAATAAATGAACAGTTTCATACACATCTGTAATGCAGCATACAAAATCAGCTTCAGAACTGCCAATGATCACAGATCATGGAGGTTGCCGTAAAACCTGTTTGCCTGTCAGAAAAATTAATCTGAAAATTCCTGAGGAGACAGTTAAGCAAATTGGAGCCAATAAGCCATAGTGTAAAATTGAACAGATTTCCTACCAATACCATAAATGACTCCAAGAAAAATAAACACGGGTGCCGTGGCCAAACTTTAGGATGACAGTAAGTTTGCACAATTATCACTTAAATCATCAATAGTAAAGTACAAAGTACATACCTGCAATCTTTTGTACGGCTTAGTAGCACACTGAACCAAAAAAAATCATAATAAAAATTTGATTCTGGTGTCCATCTAAATGGCAATCAACTAGCATCATCAGGGTCACTGCAGGTACACCAATAAACACTAAATGACCTATGCATATTAATATACGTTAATATAAATAATATAAATCAAAACAAATACTATAGAAGAACGAAGAACCTGTACCTGTAAATCAAGTTTTGTCCACTTGAAGTCAAGGTGAGACTGTGGCTGCAGACTGTACTGTGTAAATCCTATCATTTTCCTATTTTTCACCGTACCAGCAGCAACAACTACAAATTCATAGCAAAATCTGCACCTGCAGCATATCATGCATATCAAAGAACATGTGTGCAAAACTGAACATAAAATTAAAATGACTGCAACCCACGTTTAAGACTTTGTGTGCAAATTTATAAATATTAATTGCACTTGAGACAACTATTGGTGTCAGCCCGTCATTCTGAAAGGCTCCCATTCCAAAAGGCTGCCACAGTTCGGGAAATGGTTAGGAATAGAGTTAGAGCTAAGGTACAGTTTGGTCGTCGTCAAAAACAGACTTTGGTGCCCCTTGGAATGGTGGATACAAAAACCAACTACAACAAAATGTGTTTAGAATTTTGTGGAATGCGAACATCTGCTTATACAAACAACACAAACAACACAGTGTACAGAAAGTGTACAGAAACTCAAAGTGTACAAAACTGTGATGCAGTGTTTGAATTGGGAAAAATTAGCTGGGGGCTGAACTTTTCGACTGTCGGAGCCCGACAAAAATTATAATGTAAATCCTATGTATATAGTATATAGATGACTCCCCCAGAACATAATTTGAGAGTGTGTTAGGGGGTTGAGAAAACAGTTGGGAAGTTCAACCCCCCAATCCCCTAACAATTCAAACATTGCTGTGATGGCGAAATCACATTTTAACTTGAATGCAAATCATTCAGTAATCATACCTCATTGCACATTTAATGACTCATTGTTGTCAGAGGTTTTGTTTTAGTTCCAGAAATACAAACTTTCTGAAACAACAAAACAATTTTTGACCGATTACAACATATAAGACACCTAAAGTAAACAGCCATGACGTAAAGATGGCATCGAATGCACATGCATGATTTGTTGCAAAATAGTTTAAAAGCGTGAAACGATCGTAAATGTTTATTCATTTTTGGACTTTAGACATCTGCAACATTTGATTAAGGTGAGTAAAATGGGAAATTTGCGTTCAAGTTAATATGTAATTTCCCCAGTGTGACATACAAACTTTGTAACTATCTGAATATATCTATCATACCAGTACAATTTTGATTTTCCCAAAGCCAGGTTGCTATGCCGGAAATGTTATGAAGTCCTAACTTTGTCTGCGTCAATCGCGCAGAGCTCAAAATCCTTCAGCTTATCCTCAGTTGACTCAGCAAAAGCAGACAGAGTTATAATTTAGTCAACTATAATACAGTGACTCTAAAAAACTTATTTATAATAACACTTAATAATAACAGTCTCTCTGTTTACAAACAAAGTCACGTGATATTTTTGTTGCAACCCTGCATGAGTAAGTAAAGTTGCACACAACGGTAACTGGAACTTTCGTGCCCGACAACTTTCGTTCCCGTTCAGAGCGAATTGCGCCGAAAGCAATCGAGATAGACATCGAAAAGCTGCGTATATGAAATTTTCAGCATTGAACGTAAAATTAGACGGTCCAATTAGTCACGATTTTCTAGGTTTAAGGAAACCTGCGCACGAGGACATCAAAAAGCGGTACCCCCGTAAAAGTCGTTATTTTACCGTCGTTGGCCAGTCTTTCGTGAAAACGGTTGCAGATAGGCATGGACATGCTGCCTATCACAACAAGCACAGAAGCACTTGTGACGAACTTTTCAGTCGTATCAACATCGATGGGATTTTTATTGATTTTTGCGATCTTCGGCTGCAGCGAACACTCCAAGAATGAACTGCAACGAAATGGCTGGAGGTAGACTGACAGTTTGCGAACAGGAATTGCTATAGGCTTTCGCGCATCTCGTGAGCATTAGCTCAAATTTCTTGTCAAATTGGGGATTGAATGAAAGCGGGTGGGAAATGTGCGTTTTTAAACGGAAAACTGGTCATATCTCGGAAACGGTCAGAAATACGGCCAAGGTTACTATTAGTCACTAATAGGAAGTGGCACACGCCCTTTCAGGTGAAATGAAAATCATCGAGCTTGGATGACCTTGAAGGTCACTGACAACCAGTCGGCTATCCTGGCGACAGCTGGGCTTTTTGTTCAATAGCCTAGCTATGGCATGAACAAGCGCTTCAAGAGGTCAGTCGCGTCAGCGGGCATGTGGCAGTAAAACAGCTGGATGACTGCACTGGTTGTTGGCGAGCGATTGATTCCAGTAGGACGGGACGAGCGGTGGTGAGTGGCGCCCTGGCGTGCATCGTTTAGCGGTCGGTGATGGGGCCATGCGCCGCGCTCCAACGCAGAACACATGGACCGAGCAAACCACTGACCTGCGGACGCAGGGACGAACACTTGCAGGTAACGCCAGACAAGACCGTGCACCGTGGCCACGACCTCGTCGATCGCAATCCATCGACGGGCGAAGTGCTATGGCACTTTGACTAGACCGCAAAGTATATCACGTCATGGTCACGGCTAGATAGCCTATTAGAAGCATTTTTGTGTCTCCAAATACACTCCAAATCCGTTGGAAAACGCGCAACGTTTCTCTGATCTCAAGTTTTTAGCCAACCGTACTTACGTAACGGTCGAGTTTATGGTACGGCTGTCGTCTCTCTGTCTGTCCGTCGTTTGTCACGGATGTATTGCGGCTAAACGGTGCGAGATAGGGTCTAAGTTGCTATTGATCACTTAGGCCTATATGAAGTCGTATTGGCTTTCAAATGATATGAAAGTCATTGACCTTGGATGACCTTAAGGGTCATAACGCACTATGGTATGCCAATCGTGCGGTATTGTGGCTAAACGGTAAGTCGTAGGGGGGTCGGCGATGGTACCATCGGATAAGTCGCTGGCGACTTCTTATAAGCTGTCAATAGTAACTATATCTCCATCTTTTGTCTTTGAATAGACTTATAGGTTAAAACGTAACATAATAAGTTACAATAAATTTATCAAATTACAACTGTTTATTACGCCTTACTACACTTTTATTACATCTTTATTACGCAGCTACACCTGGTGGACAATCGTTCGGACGAAGGCAGCACGGTTGCCGAAACGTCAACAAAAACAATAATAAAAGGTTGTAATTTGATGAATTTATAGTAACTTATTATATCTCCATCTGCAGCGGTTTAGCCGCAATTTTCACTAGAACGTTGCAAGCTATGTGACCGTATCTCAAAAATGGTGAGAAATAGAGCCAAGATTACTGTTCATCTCTACTAGGAAGTGGCATATGCCCTTTCAGATTACATGAAAATCATTGACCTTGGATGGCCTTGAAGACCGGTACGCGCTATTGTGGCTAAACGGTGTGATATAGCGCCAAGGCTGCTACTGATTTCTAATACGAGAAAATCCCATACGCCCTTTCAGATGAGATGAAAATCATCGACCTTGAATGACCTTGAAGGTCAGTACTGCAACAGGAACTGACGTATAGGCTGTAGTGCGTCTTCCCTAGCGACAGTTGAATTTCTTGTTTATACATTGCAGTGCCATATCTGTAACTGCAAAATTCACCAAGGTGTCGCATCGCTGTATCCCTGTAGGTCTATGCTGTCGTCTTCGCTCGTCAAGCGAGTGTTTGGAAACACTGACGACTGACGGTTGGAGCAGGCTGAACGACAAACAACATTGCTGTGAAGAGACAGTGGCGGTACCAGCCCATACTGCACGGGACCAGTCGGCAGCCTATTCAACGGCATCTATTCCCCTCAGCTTTTGGAACAAATTTCTCAGCATTCTCTTTCTTCTTTTTCCCTTCTTTTTCTATTCTCTTCCCCTTTTTTCCTGTCATTTTTGGAGGCCTTTTTCCCCAATTCCAGTTATACAGCTACTGGCGAAACGGTGTGACATCTCACTGCTTGGATCTACAGGGGATTAACCCCTTCCCCCTCTAGTCGTCGTCGAAAAAACAGTAGTGGGCTATAATTTTGCCGAGGCGTGGTTGGTGGCAGCTTGGATGGATGCATCCCTGGATGACGGCCACACGGCTGCAGCAGCAGGCAGAGCAGAGGTGAGGAAGATAAACTGGAGCAGCGTCGGCGTTGGCATCTCAGGTAAACAGCTGCTTACACGGACGGACGGACGCTGGTCGGCAAACAGGTAGCCAGGTAAGCTCTAGTAGTGTAGATAAGGTATGCGTGTTGCTCAACTGGCGTCAAAGACGCATCTCGAACTCAGTATGCGGTAACGTTCAGCCGACTGGGCGTCGACTGACATGTAGGCTAAATTATCAACGCACCTGTGAACTCTGGGACATCAGCTTGTAAAACAGGCGAGTTACCCTACGGATCTTTGCTAGGCCTTTGTTTATTTAGTAACTTGTCGTTTGAACAGTCGTTTGTTAAATCTATAGTTGTTTTTTTTCGGACGTCGACTTAAAAGTCGCTAGTTTAGCCAAGCTTTTCTCGTACAAGCCATCTGTGTGTGGGTCTGTAGTAGGCCTACTAGCTCGGTGCCCGTATTTCGTTGATTCGTGGCAAATTACGTAACGGGTGAGAACTTTTTGTTGCAAATCTTTAAAACAAATTCGTTATGCGATTGTCTCTTTGCGGAATACCAGCCATATAGGCCTATGTTATACTCCACTTGCTTTTCTTCGGGGCTGTTGCGCTGGTAGTGTCAACTGTCTGTCTTCCCACATTTTACTGCTTATCGGGTATAGGCCTACTACCCATCTCATCTCATTCCTATAAAGTATAATCGCCGTTTTGTTGTGCAGATGACAAACAACGTTTGCTCTCTTTTGATGCGTGTGACTAATAGACCTACATACGGGGGAACCGCGCTCTTCGCCTTATCATTCGACGGGCGTCTTAGAGTATGGTATAGGCTAATATGATATAGCATAAGGAGCTGTTCGCGTTTTAAGTAGCCTAGACTTATTTGATGTTCAGGGCGGGTGGAAGACGATGTCAGGACTGCGCGTTACGACTGTGGGTCGTCGCCAGTCCTTAGTCGCAGTCGCGTCGGCTCTGATCGTCGTCCAGTTGTCGTGCGTCGTCCGCGGCTTTTACCTGCAGGGTTCTCGCACGTCGTACGTGCGTCTACCACGCTGGCACAGTTGCTCCAACTCGTCACTGACGCTAGATTTCTGGACGTCTTTGTCGGACGCGCTGCTTGTCTATGCTGACGACGGCGGACGCTCGTCGTTCCTGGTGCTGTCAATTGACAACGGCTCAGTGGTTGCACGCATCAGCGTCGCCACTGACGACTTGGCGGGAGACCGGGCCAGTACCACCCTGAGGGCTGTCTCGCGACCTGTCAACGACCGACACTGGCATAAGGTGCGTCCGACAATGTCTGACAAATGTCTGCAATGATAATTCAATTACTGATGCATGTGATAGTCTAGAAAACAACCGTAGACCACACGCAGCTCGCAGTGCTGCTGTTTTCACAACTTCGACTGCGTTATAAAGCAAACGACGCTGTGGTCTATGCGATATGAGCATGGTTTTTAAGGCGACACAATACTGGGGTGGTATAAGCTTGTACTGGGTACTCGCATACTGACTCTGGCAGTAATGTGACAATACTGAAAGTTCAAACCTCGATTGAAGAGGGATTATACCGCGCGTTATTTCGCTGTTTTAAAATAACCGCCTAAAAGCGCTAAAAAGCACTATGCGGCGACAAAATGTTTTACGTTTTATTTTTGATTCAAGAATAAAACATGAAAAGTTTTGTCGCAGCAGAATCTTGATTTTTTTATAGCATAGTTACGCAGTAAATGCAGAATCTTCAAGAAATTTTATCGCTCCGAAAACGATGAAAATGCCACGTATTGTTCCTAGAAACAAATAACCCAATCAAATATTTTATCAAATCTCGTTTGTACTGTCTTATAGCGATAATTTCTCGTCACGTTTAGAGCCTGACGTTGATTTTACTGTTGCACGTTAATCGGCTTTTAAATACAGCTTAATTTAATAAACTGTTTACACGATGAACCTGGCTCGACGAGCAGTCATCAAGCCGGTTTAACTGTATAGATTGCAATGGCATAGCTCGTCGAGCATAGGCCGACGCCACGCATTTATTAAGCACAAATCGAGCTGCTTGATGATTGCTTGATGTGTGCTTAATGAATGCCTGACGAATGCTTGTTGAGGGAGTAGTAGTAGTAACAGCATTTTGTACACGCAAGTTGACAAGAGGACTTGATTAGCTGGTTATTTCGAAGTTGTTTAAACGCTATAATACTGCAAATATTCACGAAGCTGGCTTGACGAGCGCTTCACAACCTGATTGGACGAGCCAGCTCGTTCAGCCAGCTTTACCGTGTAAACTTGGATGTAGCACACGTGCTGTAAAACGTTCTATGCTGTTGCGTTGACGATGATGACAGTGGCGTATATAGCCAGAATCTAGTTGTAGTGGGGGCACTTAAAAGGGTGGAGTACGGGGAGGGTTGTCCCCTCCCGACAGGGAAGGGGTCTGGGAGGGGGCTGTGCACGTGCCCCCATTGCCCCCTATGGCTACGCCAGAGGATGATGATGATGATGATGATGATGCTAACAGGTGGAGCTTCGACGCAGTCAACTAGAAACATCGTTGACGTTGGACGGCGGAGTGGCCGACCGTCGCTACGGACTATCAGGTATAGACTAACTCACTTTCATTTCACAAACCACACACATACATGTACGTATGGCTATTTATAAGGCGCAGACATGTCTGTCACATGTCTGGCAAAATCAGGAGCGGGCACGCGGGCAGTCAATGGCGGCACGCGGAGCAGTGAGGTCGCGGGCAAAGCCCCAGCGGCGCGGCCGTCAATTTTGGGATATTCTCGGCGTGCAAAAACGTATTTTAAAGAAGCCACAAAAGCTAAATTATGTAAAACGAACATGTTTAAAAATATGACGTTTTTCATTACTGTTTTGATTTTGTGTATGTGACTTAGGTCTTAAATTATGTTAAGTCTTTTTTCCGAATGGCTGAAAAACATTTCACTTAATTTCATAATGGAACATTTGCTTTTAGGCAGTGTTGGGAAAACTCAGATTGAAAATGAATTAAATCAAACTCTCAAACTCATTCAGACCAAATGAGTTTAAACTCAATCTCAACTCAACTACTTTGTAGTGAGTTAAATCAAACTCACCAAGAAAATGAATTAGCCCATAAATTCATTTTGTTTTTTTTTGGTTACCAATCAATCGATCGATAGACTAGTCATTAAGACTGTCCTAAATTGCTTAAAAAACCAGTCAGTCAGCAAACACTCAGTGTTAGGTGTTCCACAAAATCATTTCTTAAGCCTACTTAGTTAATTAATCACGTAGTCACTCAACCAAATTCACTCAAAAATCTTAAACTTAAAGAATACAAGTTTGTTTTTTGTTATCACTCAGTCAGACAGTTAATTAATCGAAACATACTTCTGTACCTCATGTCAAGCACAATTGATCAATCAATCACTCAGTCACTCAGTAAAGCCAATAAAAATTCTGTCCAAAATTGCTAAACACTTGTCAACCAGCAAATCAAAATTCACTGTTAACTGCAATAAATTCTAATATTCAGTCAAGCAGGTTCACTCAAAGAATTGTTCAGCCCATACTCTTGTAATCACTGTTTGTTAGCAATACTCCATGTTCGCCTTCAACAGCAGCAACCTTTCAAAGTTTTCGTCTGAAAGTTTGTTGCGTCTTGGTGTTTCAATCTGTCCACCTACACTGAACAGCCTTTCCACTGCAGCTGATGATGGCAACTACCAACTGTTTTATTGTGAGTTGAGTTTAGAAACCTAATAAACTCACAACTCGCACAAATGTTGAATTAAATCAAACTCATAACTCGCACTCTTTGGGATGAATTAACTCAAACTCACAACTCACAATAAATGAGTTAACTCGTGAGTTAAAACTCATTTAAATTAACTCATGCCCTACACTGCTTTTAGGTTTATGTGGTGTAGACATTTCTTGAATGTCGTCAGGTTCCGGCGGCACGTTCGGCAACTCTGCGAACGACAGTTATGTCTACGTGGGCGGCCTGCCGTCGTCGTACTGGGCGCGCATGTCAGCGTTGACCGCTCCCTCGGCGATGTTTCTGCAGCGCTTCAACGGCTACGTGCGCAACGTGCTGTACGGCAACTGTTCTTGCACTCGCCGACGCGCCGGGCTGCCGCTGGACGGTGACGGCTACACGACACTGACGACGACGGATGATGCTTGCGAGTCACCCGGAGTCAGGCATAACTGCACGCGGCGCTGCCTGTGCGTCGGTACCGACCATGGACCCGCCTGCGACTGCAGCGACACCGGCTGCAACGGAGGTAGGTCTGTATATGCTACGACGAGTGTAGGTCTACATACGGCGGTTGCGATGAAAATAGAGGACCGGAATATGCATGGATGACCAATTTTTATGACGTGGATTGTACTTTCCACGCGCAAACAGCGAACGTTTTGACACAATACTGCAGTGTGACGTCCGTCTGTCGTCAGACGGACGCCTTTTCTATATAGCGCTTCTGCATAACAAGTTATGCCGACGCCCTGTAAAAATTAAGGACCATGTAGGCTCACTGTTGATAACAAGACAGTTTACGTCTTCAGAAGGTTTCGCACAAGAGGAGTGGGTAAGCGAGCACGCAGTACTACCTTATCCCACTCCAGACAGTGCGGTATCGTACTTAAATCAGACTGTCGTTTGCTTTATCACAGGCTGAACGGTAGTTCAAGCCCTGTGTTAACGGCAACTCCTCTTTCCTATGGGAAGACCAAAAATTCGACCCCCACAGAATCAAAACCCCTGAACCGATTGAAATAAAATTTGGCACGGTTGATTAAGTCGGCGAGGGGACCCGTCATGCAAAATTTTATGCTTCTCGGCAAATGGGTGAAATATACGCAAAAATTTTTATTTATATATGCTCAATTAAAAGATAGAATCGTAATTTTTGGTTCTAGGGTATGGTTTTCGGGAATGGCCAATCTAATGGAGTCATTCAATTTTACCCCCAGACCTTTCCTGGTTGCCACGGCAACGAAATTTGAGACAAAATGGGCTATAACTCGACTTGTGTAAAAGATATCTGCGAGATTTTTGCGTCTATAAGGGGAGGGGGGTTCGGAGATGGGCCATTGAATGCTGTCAATTGCATTTTTTCACGACCGACCCCCGTTGCCATGACAACAAAATTTGGGACAAATTAACTATAACTCGGTCTGTGTAAGAGATATCTGCGAGATTTTTGCGTCTATAGGGGGTCTTCGGGGTTGGGGCATTGAATGCTGCCAAACAAATTTTACCCCGACTGACTCGTTGCAATGGGAACGAAATTTGGGAAAAAAGGTGATATTATTCAGCAGCACATTGACACACGGTCAGTGTGATGTGGGCAATATGACCTTTTGTGATTTTTGCTGTTTTCGATGTGCGAGTTTTTATTGTTGCCGTTAACAAGTGTATAAACTGATGTTTTGTACATTTATGACGCATAACTGCAGCTTAATTGAGAAAAAATGTACTAATGCAAGCTGAGTGTGGCATTGCGTCACGTGCTGGAGACGGACATCTTGGGTGCATTTTTTCGTAGTAAAGGTTGGCGTTAATCGAAACCGAATATCAGCTGACGAGAATATGCAGTAGTTGAAATTCTGTAGCCGAAACTGCGGTCTCGACATCAAGTATTTCTACTTTTTCTAGAGTTCGATTTTTCTGCTTATAAGCAATTAATAGTAGCAA
>Ga0209671_1007008_pt1 | contig 11640 bp, 6 predicted proteins | sample WorMetHERISLAND2_2_FD_187401 | JGI IMG/M metagenome (GOLD analysis project Ga0209671, IMG submission 187401) | Marine gutless worms symbiont microbial communities from Max Planck institute for Marine Microbiology, Germany - Olavius geniculatus... | ecosystem: Host-associated > Annelida >...
ACCAACACCAAGGTCAACTCAACCTTTATCCCTCTGGGGTAGGTAAATCGAGTACCGACCAGTCTGGCTGGAGTTAGGGCAAGGCACGCTCATCCGTGTCAAAATGTGTGATCCCAAATGCTTTGTTTTTAAACAACCTTAACTTTAACCTTAGGCCTATATTGGTGGCGTGGCGTAGTTGGTAGCGCGTTTCGAATGAAATGAACTTACTCTACGCCAGGCCCAGTTAGTACTGCGATGAGTGACTGCCTGCGAGCAGGTAAACCATCTCGGTGCAAAGCCTGCCAGCTAGATCGACTCAGCCTTCTACCTTCTGTGGGATGGTAAAGTGAGTACTGGCGGTGGTCAAGGCCATCGCTAGGGAAGAAACGGCAAGTTCTGCGCAACAGTAGCCCCTGTGGTCAGGACTGCAAGCATACTGGCCTAGTCGGTTAAAGGTGCTGGCTGTCGATTCAAGCCGGCCATCTGGCCGACCTGGGCTGTATGCTAGCTTAATTGGGCTTAGCACTGCATTGGGTGACTGCCTGCGGGCAGGTAAAACCATCGCGCCGGCTTCGCCCTCGCCGGCTCAAAGCGCTGTAAAGGGAATGAGCTCCCACGCAACGGACTTTGTCTATGCGGAATCTTCTTCTTCTTCTTCTTCTTGTTTTTCTTCTGTTATACTATGCGATCGATGCAGCAAAAAAAGTATCAGACCTGACGTCGCTGGTCAAGCTGCTGTTGTAGGGCAGTGCGTTTCAGCGAAGTGCGGTGTTCAAGTTCGGCGCGTTGTTTCTGCTCCGCTCGCTGAAGCAATTGCAACGCCTGCCTCTCCGCTTTCCTATCAAACCACACAACGCAAGCTGAAACAAAGTTACTCTACGCCGGGCCCAGTTAGAACTGCGATGGGTGACTGCCTGCAGGCAGGTAAACCATCTCGGTGTGAAGCCTGCCAGCTAGGTCGACTCAGACTACTACCCTCCGTGGGACGGTAAAATGAGTAGTAACTCATTTGCATGGGTAACCCATTGCAGATCTAACTTACATCCACTGTTGTTATCAGCCATTCATGGTTTAGGTCTCAAACTCTGATGTCTTGGACTTGAGATTTTGATCGTGTACTTGCATTTCCATTCAGGGCCAGTTCGGTCTACTATTCTGTAGCCACAGACCTTGATGTGGTACATTATCGCATTCTAATTTTAAAACCTCAAACTTATCGCTAAACAGCTAAATGATTCTACACCTTGATCTTATGGTGCACATGACTAAGTTCAAATCATTGGTTTTGGTCTTAAGTTTTTCCCTTGGTCATGAAAAAGTCACGAGCTTGGTCTCAATGTGGTCTTCAAGCCAATGTGCATCACCATTATAAGCTGCAACTCGACCACACAGTTACCACGGTTTGTCCCCAAATATGCACATAGTTCAGCGAGCAGACCTTCTCTTTATCTGGGCCACTACAAATATGCGTAATCATTTTGCACAATCAAAAGAAGAAAACTAGCTGCAGACCTGGTTTCCCGTTCACGCTGTTCAACTACTTCGACACCGGAAATAATCACCCTTGACGTCTGGCGTGTCTGCAGCTGGCCTTGGTAGACATAACGACGAGTTTTTGTTAACGACTGGTAACGAACTCTCTGCATTCAACAAATAGAAATGAACAAACAGACATCATACATTACAGCTTCTGTATGCTAAAAATTGAATGAAATTTCTAATATTTCGAACTCTACGTATCTATGACACTTTTGCATCATTCAGTTTTAGAAATTAGTGCATTACCAAAACATTTCTTTCAGTCAACTGACAGCACAGAGTTGTGCCATCCGAAGCTCTTAGGGCCGGTTTCTGGATCTTAACTGGCCAGTCAAGTTAGTGTTAACTGACAGTTTTGCATAACTCGCATTTCCCTTGGCACTAACCAACGGTTATAATGGCCAACAATTTAACTGGCCAAAATCGGCCAGTTAGCTAACCGTCGATCGTAGTTATCATATTTAACGCAACTTTTGTACCACTTTGCAAGCAGTTTACTGACGAATGTGATACTATACAATGATTTTATCGTATAACAAAGTCTTCAAAACGCTCGAGGAGACGTTTGCTGCTACAAATTCTACTACAAAACCCATTCATGAATGGACAAAATGGCCGTCAGCAATCAGTTGGCTGGCTTGTGGGCTGGCTGACGTGCGTTTGCGCTCATTAATATTTATGACGCCCGCCTGCACTAGGCGGAAGTGATAAGTGTCGTGTGCATCGTTGCTAAGCAACTATAGTTTACCGCTCAGTTAACTGACAGCCAGTCAAGGTTTTGTTCAGAAACGCGCACAAACTTAACTAGCAAGTTACAATTAACAGACGGTTTACTAACTGATCAGTTAACTAAAAGATCCAGAAACTGGCCCTAAGTGCTGCACTAACGCACTAACTGTAAGAAATACCAAACAAACTGGCTATGAAAGCAAAAAAAAATAAAAAGTAGCAGTGACTATGCTAATATGAAAAATATTATATAAACAACTACAAAAAAGTCTGATGTACAAAAGCAATCAAGAAAACCTGTCGATCCAATGGCGCTTCTACCGATGCAGTTTCGTGACGTTTCTTGGAGAGTTCCTGATGCCAGGCATGTGGTCTGTTCGATGCAAACATCTCGGCTCCGGAAGCTTGGCCTTCAGACGAGTTGCGAACAGTCAGTGGTTTCAATCGTTCTTCAACGACGTCGCTATCGTCGTCAGCGTCGCCATCATCTTCAATGTGTAGCGACTTTATCTGGGTCTCCTGCTCACGCTGCTTGGTGGCAAAAGTACTCGGCTTCTTTGTCTCCGAAGCCGGCTCACTGTTCCGCCAAAGGACATCGACCTTCGGTGGATCTTTTATCACAACCGGTGGTACGACTTCCTGGCGCCGATTCTCATTGCTTCTCTCATTCTTCTTCTGGTAAACCGAACGACTGGATCTCTCCCGGTTAGCTATGTCTCCATTCTGCGGAGACCTGGCCACATCATTTATGACTTCTCGAGAGCTTCCGGCAGACTTGTCGCCTTTCTTCTTATAAAGTGAACGACTTGTGGATGTCGGCTGAACTGCGTCTGGTGTCTTTCTTACTACAACTGGAACAACTTCCTCATGCCCAGTCATGTCAATGATTTCACTTCGATTCTGAGAAATTAAAGAATCATTGTTCTCTGTAGTTAACTCGCCGTTCTGCCGAACCGAATCTGTGTCTGAGGTGTCCGTTATTATGACTGGTATAACTTCCCGATCGTTGGTCACGGTGTTGGTTTCAGTTTCCTGCAGCGGAGAAGCCAGAGGACTGGAAATTCTATTCGGGGTTGCCAGGAATACATTGGTGTCAGCATCTGTCTGTCGCATGGCATCAGCAACAATATGACCATTTGGAACAGTCTCCCGAGACTTCAGAACTGATATCTGAAAAAAAAACAAATATAACAAACTGAAGCAGGTTTCTGATAGGATATGATACAATTAATGATTTGCACTGAAAAACTGCCATCAAGTTGCCCATTTAATCTAACACATAAACTGAAAAAAACTAAAAATGTTTTAAACAAACATAAAATGAGAGAAAGCGAAATGAAAGTATTGTGACGTAAAGCCCTGAAATAAACAAATAAGAGTTGCATGACCCTAAGCCTGGACCTGACCAATGATTCTTTTTGGTTTTCTACTTCATAGCCCAAATAGATGGGCAAGACCGATAAGTGCAACCTATTAGTACAGCAATATAATATCAGCAAAAAAAATTACAGAATATGTGAACATAATAAAACAATGATTAGCAAACTGTCAACATAGTGTATTCAGAAAAAAATGGCAATAACTTATGATACCTCGGGTGAACTGACGTCCGCAATATTGTCATCAACTGACTGCGACTCAGAACACATTGAGTTTATCAGATCCTGCACCAAACAAAAAGAAATACTGTAAAAACGTCAATTGCTTTTCATTACAGCACATACTGGCATACTTCTCCATACAACAGAAACAGAGCATAAATGACAAGAAGCACAGCTATTGCTAGGAAAAGCCGACCATACCGCCTACGTCTGAAGCCCAGCATCCGAATTCCAGTCATGGAAAAAAGCAATTTGTCAGAGGTAAAACTGTTCCATGCATGCTATGTTAATGAAACGCCGTCTCGAAAATTACAATGAATGCTAGTATAACAAACATTCCACGAGGTCATTTCGTCAAACGATATAAATAGCTACAGAGTAAATGAACAAGGAAAATATCAGACGCAGGTTGTGCAGATATTTCTCACAATAAAAACACATTGCTCGAGAAGACACACGCTACAGCCTATACAGTTACTGTAGCAGTACTGACTTTCAAAGTCATTCAAGGTGAATGATTTTCATGTCATTTGAAAGCTAGTATGCGACTTTCTATTAGTGATCAATAGCAATTTAGGCCCTATCTCTCACCGTTTAGCCGCAATAGTGCATAACGGCCTTCAAGGTCATCCAAGGTCTATGATTTCCATCTAAGCTGACATGGCGTATGTCATTTCCTATTAGTGATTAATAGTAACCTAGGCCGTATCTCTCACTTTTTCCGAGATATGGCCACTTATACCTTTAAACATTCCATTCAAAATCGCAGCCACACCGCTGCAGATGGATACATGGTTACTACTGACAGCCTATAGGTAGTCACCACCGCCTTATCCCATGGTACCATCACCAACCCTCTACGACTTACCGTTTAGCCACAATACCGCACAATTGGCACTTCATAGTGCATTATGACACCTCAAGGTCATCCAAGGTCAATGATTTCCATCTAATCTGACACGGTGTATGCAACTTCCTGTTAGTGATTCATAGTAACCTAGGCTGTATCTCTCACCGTTTCCAAGATATGGTCAGTTTTTCATTGGAAAACGCGTGTAACGGCCTTCAAGGTCACCCAAGGTCAACGACCTATACGTCATTTGGAAGCCAGTATGTAACTTCCTATTAGTGATCAATAGCAACCTAGGCCCTATCTTGCACCGTTTAGCCACAGTACACCCGTTACAGACAGATGGACGTACAGACAGATGACAAAAATAATGACAATTCCCACGCCAACAGCTCGACTTTTACTAAAGTACGATCGGCTAAAAACTTACATTACAAAAAGTTAATTGTTAGAAATACAAGCAGAATTTTAAGCACAATAAATTCACAAGCAGAAGCTGCAAGTGCAAGACTTTTCGGGATTATCGGACTTGAAACACATTCAGATTGCACAGGCTATACTGCCAATTGCTTCGCGATGCAAGAATGCATCAGTAAATTGCAAAAACAGTACCAGGGAAAGCCAGGTACGACACAGCACTGTCTAAAGTGGTATAAGCTTGCACTGGATACTTGCTTACCCACTCCAGTAGGGCTGTAGCTAATACATACCACACTGTCAACATCAGTGACATTAACGACGACCTCTGCGCGAGCTTCGAGCACCAGTTGAATAAGAGGCTGTGTATCAGTCACGGACGCACTCGTCACAAATCTCAGCTGAAACGATACAAACAGCTCACAAGTTCACTGTAAAGGTAAAAGAAGTAAAGGTGGTGTATAGCTCTTAATAGGAAACCCATCACAGAGCTATGGAGCATTACCTGCCATGTGGGATTACCTGCAATCTGACACAGGTGAATGTGCCCCGCCTTAGGCTGCGTTCACATAAACATGAGTACGAGTCCGGCACTGTACAGAGTTCTCGTATACGAGTTCTGGCAAACATGAGTTTGCGTGTATTTCAATGGCGGCCGTTCACATACATACGAGTATGGGTTACCTGTAAATTTCACTCATACAAGTAGTTTCTGTGCAGATCATGCTTTTATCCAACACGTGCAAAGTAAACTACCCGTAAATAACAATAATATAATGTACAAAAGCTGTGGTGCATATTTAACGTCAGAACTGACATAACTGTGAAATTGTTCATCGTTAGAGGTGCGCGGTGGGTAAAATTATCAGCGATGTGATGGAATATTGTTGTTTATTCGCAAAGCATTTTCTCGATTTGATTTCTCTCAATATGGCTGACACGAGTTTAGTTAAGTGCTTGTACAAGTCACCATGAACGTTCCACTTGTACGAGAGAAGCTTCTCCGGGCCATAAACAGAAACTCGAACTCGTGTCTATGTAAACGCAGCCTTAATCTCAGCCAGACAGGCTTGTACTTGATCTAACTACCCCGGAGGGATGAAAGGCTGAGTTGACCTTGGTGTTGGTTATATACCGGTACTGAGACAGTTTACCAGTCTGCAGACAGTCACCCATCCAAGTAGTAACCACTTAATTGTGACCCAACTATGAGCCCACAACCTCACGATAGTAAATAGCAAATATGACACCCCACCATTAGACAACAAAGCCATCTATCTACTGTCTACCTACATATTCAAAGATAATTGGAAAAATTTGAATGTAATTTTTATTTATTTATTTTTCTCGTTAATTGGTTAAGTTTCTGTGTTTATATTGTTTGTCATTTCAACGTCATAAACAGCATCAGCTTAAAAACATTAACACATTAGCATATCCGTTAACTGCTACAGAAGTTTCTACCATGGGTTAAGATGTCTATGTCAAACGGTTTTATTCCGCATTCCAAAATGCAAAAGTACTCATTATTTTGTGACCTTTTGTACCATCCTGCATTTTCATATAATTCTTGAGTGCTTCATGCATGTTCTAATGCTCACATATTAAATTTCAATCCTATCTAGTATGTAATTATAACACAGAATATTGAAACATTATTAAGATATTAAAAGAGCGAATTTTGCTATAACCTGAGCCGAATTAGCTGCACACTAAGCTGCAGTTTAATGCACCACCATCATTTTCATAGCTTTTTACATTTTTAACGGCAAAAATATGTTTTTAAAATACTAAAGCTATACGCTTCCATGCGCCTGGAGAAAACTGCAAAACGTTCAGCATCAACATCGCAAAAAGCCCAAACCTGGCGAAGTTGTGTGGCAGTCGGTCGCTGTGTAGGGTCCTTGTTCAAACACATCCGCACGATTTCTTTGAACTCGGCAGACCTGAAAATTTAACAAAAAAAACTAATAACTGCACATCATAAAATACTGTTGCTGCAACCCTATTACATGTTGCAATCGTGTGCAATAAAATTAAGAATTAATCTACAAAAAGCTACAGAAATTATAAATATTCTAAAAAGTAATAAAACAAGTTTAAACGCTAAGTAAATGCTTGCTGTGGCAAAAACTGTAAGTATGCAGAAAAGGTATGTTGAACTCTGAAATGAAAACAGACAAATTTACAAAACAAAATCAACTCAGACAAAGCTATCCCATATATGAATGAATTACAGTATTTGTTAGCAGACGATGGGAAAACTGCCAATAAACCCAAACCTTGAAAGATCTCATTTACGGAAAACACCACTCTTATGTATGGTAACGCTGTAAAACATGATGTAGCGACAAAGGGTTAGATAAAATAAGAATTATTTTCATTTTTTTGGTATTTTGGCATATATTTCTATGGCTAAGTTGTCTGGCTATCAAAAAACGCATCCATACCATTTCTGTGGAGCATCAAGTGATGGTGGATCAGCTTTACGAATCTTGATTAAAACCCGGCTTGGGTTCATGTTGTTGTACGGAGGCTCCATTTGTGCTAGCTCGATTAGACAGATGCCTGACACAGAACATAGTCACTGACACTCTATTTCTAGCACTTGCATTTTGCAGTGGCTTATATCCCCCAAGTCTGGAACTAAAATTGGGCTCCAGTCCCCCCAAGCTTTCAGGCTCAAATCTCCCCTTCCAGATTCCTACCCCTCTCTGGAAAGGTTTTGTTAAATGTGTAGATTGCAGTTGTGAAAAATAGCATAAGAAGTTTTATTAAGAGTGAACATTTGAAAAAGATCTTACATCTATACATTTTTCACTAGGCGCAGGCTGCACTCACCAGGATTAAAGACAAAAGCTCCTGGCATTTTGTCCTGCTTGAAAGATTTCTGTAAAACAAGCCATGGTGCAGCCACTAAAACTTACAAAAAACTAAAAATATGCAAAGCAGAGCACTGGCTAAAGTGCATAATGTTACATCCACAGTTCTTGTAAGTAGGTCTCTTTATTTACTTATTTATTTATTTCATGCAGAGGTAATGTATATACTGCTACACGTACATTACAGCTGGATAACAAGGCATAATAATCACCAATAGTTAGCCAGCCTTAACAGTACACAGACAGACTGACAAAACAGCTGACATGAGTTACAGCTCAGAAAAAGATATCAACACATCAACTCAGTCTGCAGTTGCTGTGAGTAAAGCTCTGTCTGAGTAGTAAACGTAAAGTAAACGTAAAGTCCTTCCCGAGCCTTACAGCGCTGATCTCCGTTTCCTAAGGTCCTCAGCCAGACACCAGTTTTTACACTGCGAGACCACGGATATGGGGCCAGTGTATCGCGTGGTGTGCCTGTCTACGTCCCAGCGGTGAAGCAGGTACCAAATTATACTGCTTGGTGACAGTGTTCGAGTAGAAAGTCACATAATCAACTGAAGATCCTAGAATTAATTAGCATTATCAATGAAGTAGTACGGACCAAATGACCAGATGTCAGCACTGCATGCATAAGGCTCTTCCGTGCTTGTTTCACATGCAATTACTTCCGGTGCCATCCTGTAGCAACACAGCGCATCTCACAGCCCACTCTTGTATGTTTGAGTTTGTTTACTGCTAATGCTGCTCCATCTGATTAGTTTATGTTATGTTAATCCTTTAATCCTTCGTTCCTCGCTTATCTACAGTTATAAAGCAGTATTAGCAAAGTCAGACACAATCCACATAAACTGCTCACTAACTTCAATTGACAGGAGCAACGTTCAACAAACAAAAACTGTTAACTTGGTGGAGTTAAGAATTTGCAAAGATTCCGAAACAATTATAGTTAGGACACCAACGACTCGCAGATTCACGAATAGGTTCATAGTCCGAAAATTCGATTTCAAAAGTGAAGCCTTAACCCACCATAGAGCACTGGCTGTTCCATTTAGTGTTAATCAACACATTTGCCATATCATTAATAATAAAAAAATTTGGCACATTCAACACAATGTTACTATAAATGTAATGAAGAACACTAGTGCTTACCAGTATGGTGTGCCTTTAAACGAGTTGCACTTATGAGCAGTATTCGTCCCCCGAGATGAAACTCCAAAATCAGCTGTCAACATAAAGAACAAGTCTTTACTACAGTACCAAAAATCATCAAACCTTACTCGAAATAATTGGACTGTCTGCCGACATTGCTTGCCATGGAGAATAATCATAAAAGATGATGCTGATAAGTAGATCATAACCACCAACAAAAGCAAATAATAATGTTTCACCATTTGAGTTTGTCTGTCGGCAAGGTCACTCAATAAGTTATGAGTACATTTTGATTAAATTTCTCCAAAAAGCAATTAACTAGATGATGTTAACCTGGAAATTTTAAAAAATAGCACCTATTTGTAGTGCTGAAGGGCTCCTAAATAAACTACTTGGTTGTACAGTAGACATATTATCGAAAAATTATATCCTTTTACTCACTTCAAGTTTTAAAAAACAAAATAATATTAGCTAATGCCAAAACATCAAGAAGTGTTTAACTAAAAGGTTATAAAAAGTATATAAATTTTTGACAATAACAATACAGTGTTAATCATTTTGATTATAAGGCTAAATGTGCTAATTTCATGCAGTTTAACAACATCAGAATTTATCACATGTGCACATAATGTGTACCGAGTTTTGCAACTCCTTCAGCATTCAGTAGAATGTTGCCGGCCTTGATGTCTCGATGTATAACTCCGTGACTGTGAATAAACTCCAGAGCTGCGCACACCTGCCAGCAGACGCACGAAATCTCCAATTCACTCAGCGGCCGTTCGAGCTCATGCATTATGCCATCCACCGATCCTCCGACACAGAATTCCAGATACATCTGCAGTACAGATTCGTGCACAGTATTTTATTATCAACCACACTTAGCTCGAGTAAATAACCCATATAGTAAAAGATAAAAAATACTCATAAATGTACAAAAGTATGGAAACGGTTCACTAGTCCTAGTCAAAGCAGAGTTAGTGGGTGTCGTAGCATTTCGCCTAATCACTCCCCCAGTTGGGACTAATGCAGAGCCTCAACCGAAATCAAACTAGGGTTAGGGTTAGAGTTAGGGTAAGTATACGATGCGAAATGAGATTAAGCAAAATGAGACGACACCCGTTGTATACTTACTTACGGTTGGCCAAAAAAATGGTACAGAAAAAAATGATGAACGACAAAACAGAGCTTGTCAAAGAAGCAAAAAACGACAAAGCAAGTCGTTGTTGTTGGTCCGCCTATCAAAAAAAGATTAGGCAAAATGGAATTAGGCGAAATGTGATTAGGAGAAATGCTACCCAACCATGTTAGTGATAGGGTTAAGTTTAGTAACAGGGTTAGAAATAGAAATAAATTGCATACGTTCTTTATCTACGGTAGACATTGGTCATTGGGCCCTTTCTAATGACTACGGTAGGCCATAACATGATAAAATTTGCACCAGCACCCTTTCAGACTAATGATCAATCACTCAAATGAGCAGAGCAGGTTCTCTTGTTGATACAAAACATCGTCAAATTCTTTGGTTCTAAAACTCTGTGTTCATGCATGGAGTATATATCCAATGCTGCTACTATCAATCTAACTTCTGCTAGCATATGAATTACCATTGAATTCTGTTTTTAAGGACAGATCACAAATCAATAGTAAGAAATGCCGAACAATGCTGTTACAGAAGCTTACAAAATGGCTCTCAACAGCTTACTGCTGTGTATATACACCCTTCGTTACTGTGCTATTTGATAGTTGTTAACCATTAAAGTAAAAAAAATCCCATTTTAGGTTTACAAGCTTGCCAGCCAGTTTTTAAATGCAGAATTATGCATCATAGCATAACATATAATATCAAAAAAATTTATAATATAAAGTACTTACAAATAAACCTATTACAATGGCAACAGCTGCTAAAGCAGAGTAACAAAAAAAATTTAAAACAAGTGCTTACAGATAACTTGTTATCGTGGTAAAATGTTTCCAATAAACCAATAACATTCGGATGTCGGCATCCCATCAAAACTTCAATCTCCACCAAGTGATCTGATATATCTGACACTTCATCAATCGGAATCTGCTTTAATGCAGCTTCCAAACCATTCGTCTTGTTCACCGCCTGCAAACATCAGAACAAATTTAAAACTAGCAAGCAGTCATAGCCCGCAGGTACCTCCGCCAAGGCAAAGCTATTCGCCAGGTGGCGTCACCATCTTCGCTTTGCCAGTGGTTCCCTTATGCCCACCTTTAACGCAATGGTAACAAAAATTTCAAAGTGATCCAGAATCCAGGATTCCTGCCAGATCATGCCCAAAATTGAACCACTGCCCGATATACCCTCAAAATTTCAGAAAGATCCATTCATAACTTTTTGAGTTATCGCATGGACTCACAGACAAACAAGCAAACAAACAAAAACCGGCAAAAACATTACCTCCTTGGCGAAGGTAACTATGCACACAATATTCTTGTTTAATCTTGCTAAAAATGCAAACATCAATAA
>Ga0209671_1007009_pt1 | contig 11640 bp, 8 predicted proteins | sample WorMetHERISLAND2_2_FD_187401 | JGI IMG/M metagenome (GOLD analysis project Ga0209671, IMG submission 187401) | Marine gutless worms symbiont microbial communities from Max Planck institute for Marine Microbiology, Germany - Olavius geniculatus... | ecosystem: Host-associated > Annelida >...
TTTGTCCATATATTTTGAATTAGCATTTCTTCAGCTACATCTGGTAAAAATTTCGTGTAAATTGATCATCATTTGAGTGAATTATGAAAGAAATAAAAAGGGTGCCCGTTTTTTTGAAACACAGTGCATACCCGATAGATCATAGAGGAAAGATGCAGATACACAGTGTAGGAATTTCTAGATAAGTCATTACACATGTAATGCTTGACTGCAGTTGATAATTTTCATATTTGAGACAAATTCATCGTTATGTTAATTGTTATTGTGAAAATGTCAATTGTGCTATGTGCTTGCATCGTGTTTTGGGTTTGAGTTTGGATATTTCTGCAGAATTTCTTCTGAAACTGAAATTTTTTGTTACTTCTCCAGAAATTCCGCTGAAATTTTCTAACCCACAACCATGTGTTACACAGTGTGTCAGATCACAATACGACCGCTAGTGACAGTGACAATGAAGACACGTTCCTGACTTCGGCAGACATTGAGGAGCTGCTTGGTGGTAGCACAGTGTCAACATAAACCAGCCACACATTCCTATGGCTGGCTTGCTGCTTTGATATTTAATCTAGGGCTGCAAAAATTAATGATTAATCAGTTGATTAATAGTTACAAAAATTAATGGATTAAAAATTTTTTAATGAATTTAAATTTTGACTTTTCAGCAGCCTAAATGACTGCTGATCAACGTTTGTAACCTAATTGTGTAAAAAATCAAGATTTTTAATTGTACAGTTTTTATGTGCGAAAGCAGCTACTGTACAATTCTGTACACCAGGGAAACAATGTTGTATTGTTTATTTAATAAACTAACAAAAAAACTAACACTGCATTCATTCTTGCATTGCTCACAACAACAGCAAAGAGATAATCTAGCGAGTAACATTGGAGTCACAGTTTACCAAACTAATTCATTCACCTTCACCGGTTTCAGTACAACAATCATTAAAAAATTTCATGAATAAATTTCTCAGAGCAACATACAAACGACTGAAATCAATATTAACACTTGAAGCTAAATGAATTAAAGGCTGTATGCTATCTTGAAACAGTCACACGTTATGCTGGCTGGCATACAGCAATTACAGCCAGCAGATGTGCCACTGCAGATGACTAATGATGACTCGATATCAGGACTTCATATTGTGATATTGACACAATATGATTTTGATATTTTTAAACGATAAGTAACAGCTTTGTAGTTCTGTTCTGTAACTTCTGTCAACAATTAATTATTCAATGTTCACTTATTCACTGTACGAAATTACCTACATTACAAATATAAAAAAATATGTTTGGCGTAAAATATCGTGATATATGAAAAATATTTTTTGATGATATGATACGATATATCAATATCGAAAACAATTTATTGTGTCATCACTAAAGATGACTACACTGTAGACTTCAGTGACTATACAAGTGAGAGAAAAACACAAACACCAGATAAAACAACTTTTGTCAGCAAATGCACTGAATGACTGAGTTGTGCCAAATAACATAGACACCAGCAAGTTTAGGGGAGAAAAACGTCAGCAGAACGGTTGGCTGATCTTTTGATTGAAGTTTCACAGACACAGTGCTATTAATACTGTTGATCAGCAACATGTGAAAAATCCCACTCAGATAGATTATCAAAAGTCTCAGGTAACTGGAAAAATTGTATGGCTTAACAAGAAGTGAAAGATGTAGTCTAGACTGCCTTAAAGCAGTACAGTGTATACAGCAACTATATAACAGTAACAGTTAAAAGTACTGCACAAGAAACACTGATCACACAGTCTTACTATAATGCGTGGAAAGTGTCTGTCTGTCTCTCTGTCAGCCCCCTCTAGCGCCTTTGTTGCACGGTCGCAAACCCCGACCGTGGCGTTTGAGTCCTTGGGCCTATAGGTACATGCCCCCCACCTTGACCCCCATCTCCCCCCACGGGCAGCTTGAGGGGGCAGGGGTTGAATTGCTGGGTCTTCTTTCCCCGCTGATTCTGTCAAGTTCGTCAGTAGGCCTCGTGCTCAGCTTCGTGGCGACATCTGGTGAATGACGGCCAATTAAAGGTTCCAGCCTACTATGCTCCGGCTATGAATTTCATAGTCTCCGCGACATGTGCTGGCTCATGCTGGCAATTGGATCAGTGGCGCCCCCTGCACGTTATTACGACCGCATACCACGTAGGCCTACTGCATACAATCCCTCCCAAACTCTTGCGTGCATTCATTTCACAGTTTTCACTAGCAAAGTAACCCGCCCGTAGGGTGGGTACTTTGCTAGTAGCTTCAAAAGTAACAACAGACAACTAACAAAATAATAGCTCAGTGGCGTCGTGGGTCAAAAAAGCAGGCAGGGCAAGAAGTTGCAATTTTCCGACAGTCGGCTGCAAATTTCCAATAGACAAGATGATGGGTGCTCAAAAATAAAATTTTTCCTTTAAAATGAATAAAAAAAATTTTGGACAAGAGGATTTTCTGATAGCCCAAAATTTAGAGGGAGAAGGCAACTGTCCCCCTGCCACCCGTATGCCATGACGCCACAAAGCAGACATGCAACATTTCATTATGAATAGAATAGAATGTGTTCAATAACAAACACCACAACAAAAAATTGCCTTCAGCTATAATCAGCAGTTGACTTGATGCGAACCTGGGAACCGAGCTAAAACTGCAAAGCTGGGTAACAATAATGATACGGCTGGAGAAGGATCTTAGCATATCGGCTTATTACTGCAGATTTCGGAGTGTAATATGACACGATGCAAGCAATTTGCATCGACAAATTGACAGATTTCAGTTTAATCTAGCACTATGAACTAAAATGTTTTAAATGGAATCAAGAAAAAGTGAAATGAAAGAACTTATGCAGAATGCAACAAATACAAACAGATTGATAGAGGAGAGCCAGAAGCCTGAGATAAAGAGAAACTGAAAAGCGGAGAAAAACTAAAAACAAAGAAAATAAAAACCAGAAAAAATGGCAAAAAAACATGATTACTTACTCATTAATGTTGTAGTAATCACACCTTATTGCACATTTCATGAATTTTTGTCGTCAGAGGTTTCGTTTGAGTTGAGCTTAACTTTCTGGAACAGAAACAGACAGACTTTCAACAACTTCAACATAACTTCGCACAAAATCAACATAAACATCGCACTGCACTGTCGTGGCAGTCGTAAGCATCCGGTGATGTAACGTAACATCAAACATTATGTACATCAGACATGTGGGCGTCTAACAACCAAGAACGACCATGTTTAGATCTTCAGACTTAGTTCTAGAATTAGGGTTAGTTTCAAGGTTAGGGTTAGGTTTAGGGTTAGGGTTTGTAATCACATTCAATTGCACTTAAAATAACTAAAATCCAGTACGATCGGTGTCACAATCGTTCTCGGTCGATAGGCACTTGAAGTAAACATCTGTGATGTGGAGATCACATTGTGTGCACATGTACGATTTGTTGCAAAATAATTAGAAAAACGTGAAACGATCGTAAATATTTATTCATTTTTGGACTTCAGACATCTTTAGCAATTGACTAACGTGAGTGAAATCGGAAATTTGTGGGTAAGTAATCATGTGATTTCGCCGAAAAAACATGATCAAGTCTCACAGATATTGGTAAAATTTGTCCAAATCAGTACAATCTCAGCATATAATGGCTACCTTAGCTGTATTTTGCAGCTCAAGCCGACTAGCAAGCCAAAGAATTAACGAGCCAAGCGGGGGGAAAACGTTGACTGAACACATCTCAGGTCTACTAGAGTACGGTATGCTGGTTTGACTGGGCTAAGCTAGACTTAGGATGCGTCGGGCGATGGGCGCTGCTGACTGATCAACCACTGACGCAGTTGACCCAGCACCTGCTTTCTCACGGACCACCTCGCTATTACCCTGCTCCACGCTGCTGCTGTCAATCTCTGACAGGATCATATCCAACTTGTGCAACAATTCATCGGCATCAGCAATGCTGAAGCACATCGGCGGCTTTATCTTGAGCACGTTATGCTCGGGTCCATCAGTCGATAAGATCACTTGCTCCTCCTTCATTCTGATGCACATGTAATACAAGCTATGTATATTACATCAGACTCAAAAGTAAAAAGTACAAATCCATCATTGGCATGCAAGTTACTTTAATGTCAATGGTCGTGTATACAAGTAGCTCTTCATGGAAAATCCATCACAGTGCTACGGAGCATCATCTGCCATGAGGGATCATACAGTATTACCTGTGCCACCTGACACAGGTGAGTGTGCCCCACCTAAACCTCAGCTAGACAAGCCAGAACTTAATTTACCTATCTCTTATGGACCGAAGGCTGAGTTGACCTCGGTGTTGGTAATATACACGAAGAAGGTTTACCTGTCCCCATAACGGCCATAATGATAGCGACCAAACCGGAAGTTGAACCCACAACATCGCAATTGTAAGTCCAAATGAAACACCATTTGTACCTGCATATGACGTGTTGAGCCTCAGCAGCTGCTGGCTCTCTCAATTCATGATCAGCCACAAGCTCCACTCCAATGAACAAGCCACAACCCCTTCATTACACATGCACACAAACAATAATAATAACATGAACAGTACTACACTGTTTCATAAAAAACCGGACCCCTTAGGCAGGTCGGCATAAATTTATCAAAATAAGTTCGCCTAAAATGATTTATCACACAGTGCACTGCCATTCAGTTACGAATTCATTGTGCTTGAAAAGTTTGGTATGGGCCGAGTACCAGCTGCACGGTTTCCATGGCAATAAGAGCAGATGACAGACGTCTGGGCTGACTTGGAACAGACGATTGTGGACAAGGCCATTGAGCAGTGGAGGAAACGACCCAAAGCCTGCGTGAAGGCCAAAGGACAACATTTTGAGTATAACTTTAGTCGTACGTTTAAATTGCTTGTACCAACGTTTTTTCGATATTAAAGTCGTTTTCTTGAAGTTATAACAAGAAGTTTCAGGGTCCAGCTATTTATGAAACACATTGTAGATCGTGAAGCCTTGCTCAAGGCTATATACTCTACAGAATTGTCTTTTAAAGGCACTGAAAACCAAATAATGCAACGTTTCTCAGCTGTGTTTGATATGAGTACTTTATCACAAAACCAACAAATGCGGAACAAATTCCGATCTATTTCTGTAGCGGCTATAAACAGTTCAGTCTTTCATTGAATCGTGAGCCTCATAATAGAATGTAATTTGCAATGATGCCAAATCTTGTGCAGAAATTGTTTCGGTAGAGTCATTGCCATGTTGAATGAAAATGTTTCGAAAAGATAAACTCCACAGAACCGGTCATCCATACACGGAAGTCGGCACTGCATGTACATGCAGTAATAGTAGCACCTGACATCCCCAATCAGTTCATGCTTCATCTGCAGCTGTCTCAACTGTTCAACCAGATAGTTTCCAACGGTGATGGCATTTTCACGCAGCTTGTCTCTCTCAATGGCATCAAGCACAGCAAGTGCAGCGGCGCATGAGACAGGGTTACCGCCATACTGTATTCACAGATCCACACACCAGCATTACAGAACATATAGCAACTACTGGGTGGTGCAACAATGCAAGCCCCTAACTTTTCTTCATAAATATATGTGTTTATAGACTTGCAGCCAAATTAGCCAGATTGTGGTGCACAATGTACATCAAAATATGTAGCAAATACAAAATAGCAACGTTGAGTATGAATGACAAATTAAAACCTAACATTACTGTAACTGATTTTCAAAATCTGTTCATTAGTCAAATTAGAGAATAAACCTAAAAACATAATTGTCAAAGACTGCATCAGTGCATCACACCCTAGGTGCTGCTTTAGAATACTGAAATAGCCTTGTAACTCACAGTCTATTTCACAAAGTAGTGCAGCAGCACACTTAGGTATGGAATCTTGTAACTGTCACTCAATTTTGATGCAGAGTACACCAGTAAAAGAATGAAAATAGATCAATATTTGATGCAGTTACAAGAAAATGTGGTAGCTTACTTTATATTGGGCCGCTCTGTTTAATACTACAAAAGTGTGCAGTGCACCGTAGTCTATTTCAATTGGACTTATAGATTCTTATTTTTAAGAGCTGGACTCTCTCTCTCTTTTGTTCCCAGTCAGGGAGCGGGTCATCTCCCAATCCGTTCCAGGTAGCTCCAGAGGCGTTGTGGGTCTGTTGTGAAGCTGTTTCCTGGCCACGTGTCCCTCCTGGCCTGATCGTGGGCCGAACATTGGAACACCAGATGTTCAACTGTTTCTTCGGCACCATGACACTGGGGGCAGATCGCTGAGTCCTGGCACCCGATACCGTGCATGTAAGCTGTTGCCAGCAGACAATGGACTTGCAACTCAGACTAAGCAAACTTAAATATGTTGCTAACTATGCAAAGATTAACAAATCAGAATAGGTTCCATCATTCATATGTTACGAAGCCAAAAATATATCAGAGGGACATAGAAAAGTCATTGTGACAAATAGCAACTGACTGTGTTGAAGTACTCTATGCCGGTAGCAGCAAAGCTGGCAGCAATCTCAGGCGTAGTGACCACTGCAGCAACAGGATGTCCATTACCCATCGGCTTGCCTAGCGTCACTATGTCTGGAACAATATCTGTCACAGCCGGATTCCGGATAATCAGTCATTCATTCAATCAACCAAACAAAAAGCGTGTTTATTTCAATTAAAGCATCATGTAAGACAAAAGGATAGTAGAGAGACAGAAATGGAAAAAACCAAAACAAACATAACATTTGTGAAATAGTGGCATAATTAATCTTGCACACGTGTCCGACAGTTGACAATAATAATACACACAAAGGCCAAAAGATGGATAAAAAATGTGGCAACCATTTGGTTTATTTTCTCACGAATTTCCATAATTTTGCAGCATCTAGGCAGGCCTGATTCCATGACTTTCCAAGCCTGGAAAATAAGACTGAATTTTCATGATTTTCCAGGATCTGTGTGCACCCTGCACAGTGCTTGACGCGTGTAAAAATAACCATACTCACCATTTCCTTGGAGCTGGAAGGCCCACCAGTGGGTGCCAACTCTTCCAAAGCCAACCTGCACTTCGTCAGCTATACAGACACCGCCAGCCTCACGCACATGGCTGCACAAACAAACAAGTACAGACTTTGGATCACATTGACAATTCCGAGAAAAAGATTAGTTCAGAATGTGTGCACGATGATGAAAGTTTCATGATACAAATAAACTCTTGTTAATTAATCACTTATTTAAGTGCAATTTGTTATCGATAAAATTTCCAACATTTGCAATTTTTAACAAATGTGCCACAGTAATAGCAGTAAATTGAAGATGCATTACATTTTGGCCTTCAAGAAGTTGTTAGTGTGGTAGCGTTACACATCGGAAAAGAAGTCGACAAACCGAGACTAAGAGTCCTACCAACTTTCTCACATATGTTCAACGAATTGATTACCAGGGCAACATTAACCGGCAAATCGGAATGATTGTTCTGATAACGCAACAGCAGCTGCTAAAATGTCAGAAAATCATTAAGTCAAGACTGTAATCAAAAGGTGCTCAAGAGAATGCATATCCCTGACAAGTGAATTTCTTTTACAAAATAGTAATTGAAATGCATTGTTGTGAATTTGTTAGTTGAAATAATTGACCAAAATTCTTTCCTTCCTATTGTTAACAGCATAGCTGTAGTCTAGAGCTGATTATGATGCTGAAGTATACCTGTAAACTCGTCGGAGGTATCCGGGAGGCAGGACCACCTGTCCAGCACAGCTCTGCATTGACTCGGCATAAAACGCTGCAATCCGCCGGCCATTCTCATGTGCACTAGCAATCACCTTCTGCACCTCATCGGCATATAGCTTCCCAAGGTCTCTGTCTGCGACACTCGAGCGATCTGTGTACCTGCCTCGGTATGTGTCCGGGTTAGGCACCTGACCGCATTCCAGCACCAACATGACGGACTACAGGGCGCTCGTTAGAATGCATATCTCTCTCCACCAGGTGAATTTTTACAAAATAGTAATTTAAATGCATTCTAACTGTTAAGTAATGATAAAATAATCAACTAAAATTCTTTCTTTTCTAACGTTAACAGCCTACAGTAGAACTAAAACTATTGCTAGCATTGCTGCTGGTGACAATACAGACAATACACATTACACAATCTGCTGGTGATGGATGTAATGACGTCATTATTATTGTGACATCACACAGAGCAACAAACTGAACGATCTCTTAATCTCCTCCTTTCACTATGTTCACTTGGTGGAGATAATTATGTGAGAATCAATGGTAATCAAATGATGATGCACACTCAGGTAAAGAAAAGCTGACAGCTATGGAACTGCGTACCATCTGTTGTGACTAGAGGGGTGACACACGGGTACTTATAAACTATAAAAATATGTCAGCCCAGTGCTGACATATCATGCGGCCATCTACCTACCGCACTAGAACCCTAACCCTACTAACCTTTGAACTGAAATTTTACACACCGATTACTTCTATCCTGGGGAATGTTCATGACAGTTTGGGTTTTTACGCCTCTTCGCTTTCAAGTTAGTTTTTACTTTTATGCAGATATAATTTAAATGGCATTTCGAAAAATCATTCGGCTTCTGCTAAAAAAACTGGCAAGAACAAAAAAAACATAATAATTAAAACAAACTACTGGCCAATTAGCTGATACCTTTTACAATTCAATAAAAGTCAATACTGGACAATAAAAAACAACAGTGTAGTGAATGACTAACCACATGTATCCAAGGCTTTGTGTTTTCACCAGCAGAAGATGTGTACTTTTTGTATGGACTCAGATCAATGACTGCAGTCGTGTGGCCGTGATATGCACTAAAACATGACATTACTAAAACATGACATTATGATGACTGACCAATTGGTACACAACCAGTCACTTGTCTGAAGAGGCACTGGTCCGAAATTGGCTATAACTCGATCCACCATAGCCAGGGGGTTGCCATGGCCGAGGACCACCAAAACCAAAGATGCAATTTGTCCCTACTCCTAACCCTATCACTAGTGCTATCCCTATCCCTAACTAATGTTCAGACTAGCGATTCTTTGGACAAGTGAATTATCCTCAACACGACCAAAGCACAAAAAAATAGTTACATCAATTTCAAACTACACAGTGTCTTAAAAACATCCCCAACATTTTCAGTTGTAACTTGAAGAAAGATTATCCAATGTTAATAATTTTTGGAATAAATTTTTTAAAACAACTGGCCACCAGGAAACCACTCAATTTCCCACATCACCCAAAGTATGCTCTTGCACTATCTGGGAAAAAAAAACTAACAAAATATTACATTTTTATCCAATACAGTAGTACTACTCAATAAAATAATGCAAAGGACCTTTTTTTTCAAATTTCTGACACTCTGGCTAACATTTCATCTAACTGTCCATTTTTCAAAGCCAAGCCAATTAAAATCCTAACCAATTAGTAATTAGTAGATCTTTAATTACGATTAGAATTAGCCAAGTGGGCATTGTGACGTGACTACTTACTAGTCGAGAACAATAGCGTCATGAGCACCAGTGTGTGTACGAGCCATTCTCAGTGCCAGGTCATTCGCTTCAGATCTACATACAACAGAGTAATGACAGTTTCACAATAGGCTAAAAACTTGAAAGTCACCTTTAGCTGCTCTTAATGGTAACCCATCACAGAGCTACAGAGCGTCAACTGTCACATGGGAAAACAGTGTTACCTGCCTGCTTCAGGGTTCTGTCTTGGAGCCCATACTGTTTTCACTGTACACAGCCGACCTCATTGGTCTTGTCACCAGACATGGTTTGCGCAGCCATTTATTTGCTGATGACAGCAGAGCCTATGGGTCATGTCCACCTGCTGCCACAGTTGGACTTCAGAACCAGCTGTCCGTCTGTGTTGGCGTCGTTGGTGAGTGGATGGCAGCCAATAGTCTACAACTGAACGCTGACAAAACGGAATCCATGTGGTGCAGTTCAAAACGGCGGATTGGTCAGTTACCTAGTGAGCCTTTCGTGGTCTGTGGAAGCTCGGTAACTTCATTCAATGTCGTGCGCGACATCGGCGTGTGGGTTGACAGTGGTCTGACGATGTCCACTCACATCACCAAGACTGTCGCCGGGCGTTTCGCCTCTGCGCCAGTTATGCAGTGTACGTCGATCGTTGTTGTGTATAAGTTAAACACGTAGAAACACTAAAAATAAAAACCAAAAAAATAAAACGCTAAGACAAAAACACAGAGAGTTCAAAACAGTCATGCGCCTTACAATCGACGAAATAAAAATGTTTTAATTTATGTCGAAAAGTCAAAAGTGATGTAGCAGACGTGATGTCGTCTGGCAGTGAGTTCCACAACTTAGCAGCAATAACAGGAAAAGCCCGATCGCCAAGTGTGGAATGTCATGTAACTGGAACCAGTACTGATGGAGTACTGGCGGGACTACCTGAGAGCCAACTGAACCGACTGCAGTCTGTCCTGCACGACTCATCTACGGCGCCCGTCGACATGATCACGTTAAGCCACTGCTACAACGACTTCACTGGTTGTCTGTTCCTGAACGCGTGGAGTTCAAACTGTGCGTCGTGACGTATCATTGTCTCCATGGTCTTGGTCCGGACTACCTCTTGAGTGACTTTGTGAGCATATCCGACCTGCGATCAAGACAAAAACTACACTCAACATCTACTGCAGCTTTGGTAGTTCCAGTTACATGACATTCCACACTTGGCGATCGGGCTTTTCCTGTTATTGCTGCTAAGTTGTGGAACGCACTGCCGGGCGACATCACATCTGCTACATCACTTTTAACTTTTCGACATAAACTAAAACATTTTTATTTCGTCGATCTTATGGCACATGACTGTTTTGAACTCTCTGTGTTTTTGTCTTAGCGTTTTATTTTTTTGGGTTTTTATTTTTTAGTGTTTCTACGTGTTTTTATTGGGTTGTAACGTGTTCTTGAAATGCAGTTTGCACTACCACGCTAATCAGTTCGTAGTGATGATGATGATGATGATGATGACAACAGTGCACAGCCGACACACATACTCAGTGGCCTATATAAGCCAACTGCTGCTTAGTGGTCTGGATCTGCCTGTCACGTATGTTTACAATGGCTGAGTCACAGTCTATTGCAAGCATAAGGCCAGCAGGTCACGGGCTATCTATGTCACAGGTCAACAACAGCAAAACAACATTAGGCCATTTAGGCCATACGCTGACTGAAATCTGCTGTCAACATAATGCAGACTATATGAGTCAGTAAATTCACTTGATTCAGATCCTTATGCAGCAATAAAACTGTACAAGGACAAAAGCAGCAGCAATAAAGCATAGTTGGCTACAATTTACTGTGCCATTTGTCAACTTTAAAGAACGACTCGCTTCATACAAAGAACAGGACTGGTGGGGGAGTTGTTTACTTGTTGTCTGTCCAATGCAATGCTATGCATAGCATTGGACAGAGTATAAAATCACCTTTGTGTCCGTACGTGCGTGCGTGCGTCCGTGCATCCAACATTTCTTAAGCTACCTTCCTTCCACCTTCCCTTTCCCTTCGCCTTCTCCTCCCCCTTTTCCTTCTCCTTCCACTTCCCTTTCTCCTTCCCCATTTTCCTTTCCCTTCCCATTCCTTCTTCCCCTTCCCC
>Ga0209671_1007010_pt1 | contig 11639 bp, 11 predicted proteins | sample WorMetHERISLAND2_2_FD_187401 | JGI IMG/M metagenome (GOLD analysis project Ga0209671, IMG submission 187401) | Marine gutless worms symbiont microbial communities from Max Planck institute for Marine Microbiology, Germany - Olavius geniculatus... | ecosystem: Host-associated > Annelida >...
AGTCAGACTCAGATGTACTCAGCGCTGCTGACGAGCTGGAGAGAAGTAAGAACTAAGAACACTAGACAAATCAGCCATGCAGAAACAACAGAACAAGACCAGAACGAACTACTTAAAAAGGCATGACATCCTCTGAGTTGTATTATTTCAGGCTTAAAAATAAAACGTTCGTAGGTTAATCTTCCCAGCTCAGGTGGGGAAAGCTAGGGGGAAGCTTTCCCCCATGACCTAAACTGGAGACAGTTTGTCTCCATCCCCCCTCTGTGGAAGGCCCTGCTGCCCACAGACAGTCACCGATCCAAGTAGTAACCACTTGATAGTGTGACCCGACCGGGAGTAACCAGTGACTTCTGGATCGTAAGTCTGACACTTAACAGTGACGGACGCCACCAAGCCACCCAAGCTTGGTACTCGCTACATGACTGCTTACGTGAGTCACAGTTGTTTGTGTGTTTGTAGGATCATGTGCAGAAGCATGTTTACAAATATCGGCAGTAGCATCTGATTGGCATGGCGCATTTACGTGGCCTCCAGCATCCACGCTTGCGAATAACTGGCCCCGTGGTGCATCAAGCAGACATACCATCCTCCATATCATGCAAATTAGACGCCACTTCAAGAAAATTGCAATGCTTAATTTTCTGGTAATGAGTGTGACTCATGTAAGAAGCAAGTAGCTGACTTTTGCCTTTAATTTCAGCTCAGGATGTCACACCCCTGTAATATTCGAACAACACGACATATTATTCGAGACGCCTTTGCTGTATTCTGGTTCTTATGTCTTGAGTCCAACCAAGCCGACTGTCTGTTCTAGTTACATCTTTAAATTACTTGAAGTAAGTATGAAAAACTGAATACTTAAACAAAAATTGGCAGTAGCACTAATACGATCTTATTGAATTCCGATTTGTTAAGAGTGATATCGCCACGGACCAATGACGTTCTTGATGACGACTTGATTCTGTTTGCGAAGCTGCGTGAACGTGTTCCAGCGCGACTCACTGGCGGGTATCGGGTGTGACTTGATCCAACCTCCGCATGAGAACTGATAGAAATCGTCACACGCGCTCACGCTGTCGTCCATCGCGTTCAGAATGGAGCTGGCCACCGTCACGCAGGTCTTCGTCGTACACAACCGCTCTGCAAACGAAAGTCCACACCAGCATGCCTTATAAGTATGTTAATGTATCACACCGTGTACAGTGGTTCCCAGTACAATGTAACGAAGCAATAAAATATCTAATAAGCATACGCCTATACTAATTAAACCAGATCTGAACGCAGTGTGAAGGAGTCCTATACGTGATCGATTAATACAAGAAATTTGAGCTAATGCTCACGGGACGCGCGCAAGCCTATAGCTGTTCCTGCCCACAGTCACAGTCACAGTCACCCATCGCAGTACTAACCGGGCCCGGCGTAAAGTAACTTCGTTTCAGCCGAAACGCGTTACCAACGACGCCACGCCACAAACGCCAGTACCGTGGCGCCACCTTGTAAATGATTTTGTGTCGCAGCCCGAAATCGCCCGAAAAATCTATAAAAAATCCCTATTTTGGCTTTCAAGGTCATCCAAGGTCATTGAATTCGGCGTCAATCGAAAGCCAGTATACGATTTCCTATTAGTGATTAACAGTAATCTAGGCCTTATCTCGCACCGTTACTGAGATACAGCGAGTTATTGGCCGAAAATCGTAAATTTTGACCACCCCCCTCTCATTTACGGCCCTCGTTCGGAGTGACCCCCTTCGAATTTATGGAAAAGCTTTACAGTTCCTGAAACTAAAGTCTTCCAGGCAGCCGACGGTGAAAATTTGGTGATCCTAGCTTGGACCGTTTTTGCCTGATCCACCCGTGTGACAGACAGACAGACGGAATTGCGATGGCTAAGACGCGCTGAAAGCATAGCTGCTTTCGCGCGTAAAAAACCGTATGTAGTACGTCCGTATTGTGAATGCCTCTGAAGTGAATACCAGAGCTGATGACAGCTGCAACCTGTGGCCGTAGACTGTTGACGAGGCTGTGCGTCATGCGGCTGAGACGGTGCTGGAGACTGACTTGACGCAATCAGCGACAGAAGAACTATGACAGCGACAACCAGACAGCCGGACAGCACGAGTAGGAACCGCTCCAGGCATGTTCGACGTCGCCAGAACACCTTCCGCAATATGCAAGCCGACACCACATACGCAACTGCAATAACTGCAATAAGACAGGATTACCGATCGCCGTCTATAAAGCTTAATTGTCGTACTATAACAGTACAATATAACTACAATGCAAGAAAACTTTTTGAATTGCATGTAGTTTAGTGGACTGTAGACCTATTACTAACTGAGAAGCGATCAAGCCGAGTTTATCCGGCGACGGATCTCATTCTCAGTGCTAAACTAAGTTGATGTAAAGCAGCTACATCGATCGAGACCAACGCACTACAGCTAAAAGTTACACGTGTCTCACATAAGCCAAGCAGCAGTCATTAAAAACGTGAACGTTAGTCGTATCAAAGCAGCAGCTAACAAAAAACTACAAACCGACTGAAAACTTTAATCCAACTTTTAATTATGCCGATTAATCAATCATCCATTCTATATGTGAATGGGTAAGATAAAAAAAATGAACGACACTCACCGCTGGTCCGCTGTCGACGCCGCCGAATGCTACAGTGGTCGTGTAGACGCTGATGTGTGGTGACGGTCGGCCAGTACTGTCCAGTCCACCGCCGATACCACTACCATCCACTGGAGACACTCCACTCACTGCCGCTCCTGGAGACGAGTCGACCAAATGGTCGTCGTCGTCGTCAAAGTTCGTCCGCAGGTACTTCTGTCCAGACATCTGCACACACATGCCACAACAGATGTCATCATATCAGCTATACATGTACCACGCATCAGCACTGGGGCACAGAACCTTCCAACGTTTCTATATCAGAATGCATTACAAACTGTCCAATATAAATTACATTAAAAGTCGAAGCTGGTACTTTGGCTTAATCAGTAACATTGTAGGTAGCATCAACGAAGTTAATCGCCGTCAAATCCGGTTATACAGGGTGGTCCAAAAAACTGCACAAAGTTTATGGCACCATAATTTTGCAACCGTACATCACAGTCATGCGGTTTTCAGCAAAATGTTCTGAAAGAAATTCTTTACATGACTAAAGTCAGTGTTTGAATACAGCAATTAAATATTCTTTGTTTTGCCGCTTGCAAGTGAACTATTGAAAAACAGAATTACCTTCAATGTACCTTGGTCCATAAAAACTTGCCACTATTATTTTTTTAATAGCTCCGTGAAACATTGGCCGATTTCAATAATTTTTGGCATGCGACATTAAGAAAAAACTTGATGCAAAGGTCTGTAGTTTTGGCCACCTCACCTTAACGTTGTCGCTACACTACCGTGTGAAATGCAAAAGTCGCTATTTGGCCATTGACAACAATGAATTCCTATCGGGTAGCGTATGCGTTGGCTCAGAAATTATAAAGTGAATAGCGACAAAAGCAATTAGCAATTATTATCACTCAAAAAATCACACGTGTCACATCACATCATCTTTATTTCAGCATGTGCTCAAAATGTCTTTCTGCAATCTGCAGCATAAACGCAAGCGGTGGACGTTGACACCATTTGCCAACAGCACGTTCAGTGACTGCATGACTCAAGCAGCCCACTTGTTGTTGATGTATCATTTCAGTTTGTCGACTTAGAATTTTAAAATAAAGACGAAGCAACAAATTTTCAATGATTTTGTGGTCTCAGTAATTTTCTGAGCTGACGCATGCACCGCCTAATATGAATTCATTGTTGTCAATGGTCAAAATACGACTTCTGCATTTCACAAGGTAGTGTAGCGACAACCTTAGGGCGAGGTGGCCAAAACTGCAGACGTTTACGTCACGTTTCTTTTTAATGTCGCACGCCAAAAATTATCAAAATCGGCCAATGTTTCACGGAGCTATTAAAAAAATAAAAGTGGCACGTTTTTATGGACCGCGGTGTCGAGGGTAATAGTGTTTTTGCATAGTTCAACTGCCAGCGGCAATATCAAAGAATACTTAACTGCTGTATTCAAATACTGACTTTAGTCATGTAAAGAATTTTTTTTGGAACATTTTGCTGAAAAACACATGACTCTATGACGTACGGCTGCAAAATTATGGTGTCATTAACTTTGTGCAGTTTTTTTGGACCACCCTGTATTATTTGAACGGGTGGCCGTCAGCAGACGGGTAAACCATCTCGACATCTAACCAGCCACCCATGTCGACTCAGCCTGGCCATCCTTTTGCGGACAAGCGCAATGAATACCAGCGAAAGCACTAGCTTGGTGCGGTCTCGCAGTCTAAACTGTTGGCTGGCTGAGGACAAACAACAAGTAATTTGAGCAAAGCTCACGTGATGCGCGATAGCAGCGGTCCTGCCACTTTGGTAATCAGTGAACAGCAATAAGATATGAATGCGTCTTGAATTTAACTTAATTTAATTTAATTTAACTTAATTTAACTTTAACTTTGAACTTAAATTTAAAGCCTCCGTATGGAAGACTTCTTGAATTTAAGAGATCGAAACTTAGATTCTTGAAAATGTACGTTCTAAGCTAAAAATGTCATACGCAGGTGGTCCAGGTCCATCCAAAGCCATTTCGGTGCAATTTACTCTTAAAATGTGTGACGCAGCCGGTAATCGCAAAAAAATCATTAAAAACTCCTATTTTGGGGGTAAAGATTATTCAAGGTCATCGACGTTGACACCAATAAAAAGCTATTGCTTGTTACGCTAAGCAGCATGTCTGTGCCTATCTGCAACCGTTTTCACGCAACACGAGCCAATAGCGGTAAAATAACCACTTGCGTCTTTGACGCCCGTCTGCGACGGCCTGCTTAAACCTAGGGGATCGGGACTTGGACTGCTAAAATCTGAGTTTAATGCTGAAAATTTCATATGTAGGTTGTCTTGGTGTATCTTCAGCCATTTCGTCGCAATTCAGTGTTGAAATGTGCGCTGCATCCAAAAATTGCGAAAAATTAACTAAAAACCTCTTTTTGAGGGGTCTAAGGTCGTTCAAGGTCATCGATGTTGATAAATTTAAAAAGCCCGTCACCAGTGCTTGTTATGATAAGCAGCATATCTGTACCTATCTGCAACCGTTTTTACACTATACGAGCCAATAACGGCAAAATAACGTCTTTTTAGGGGGATACCTCTCTTTGACGCCCTCGTTCGAAGAGAACCCTTTTACCCATGAGCACGAAATTTTGTCACGATAAACTAGTCTTTGGCCGAGTGTGACGGACGGACGGACAGACAGACGGACGCCCAAGCCATGGCTAAGATGCGCGAAGCATTCTGCTATCGCGCGTAAAAATGGCATCAGCGCCCCGATGGGACTTACGGTTAGGGAAGGACTTCACTTTACGTGGAAGGCCGAGATCAGAGCTGGTATTAGTCACCAGTTTCGTGGCAGCCGCGGCAGGTAGCAAAATGGCCGTTACCGCCCGCCAGGCCCGCGTTAACCTTCCCAGCCACTCAACAATAAACATTATACCGGTATATCGTATTATACCGGCTGCAGAACGAAGATCGGGTGTAAACAAGCTGCTACAAAGTCGTGGCTACTTGAAAGTCAGAAAAACAAACGAACGTGGAAACTACGTTAAATTGTACGGGTTCACTAAAAAATTACCCTTGGCACAATCCCAGTGGCTTCTGACGCCTGGGCTACGTTTGGGTGTAGCGACAGAGAAGTTATGCTATATACCTCATGAGATACACTAGCACGTTCAAAATAATGACAACCTACATGTATACCAATAACAGCGTTTCCAATTCGTCTGCAGTCCACCGCCGCTCTTTCTTTCTGTCCTTTCTAGCATTCTACCATTTGCTGTACCGACTACCGAGGACTTTCGTTTCATTGCAAATACTAATACGCTGAACGAGTGCAAAACATCATACATTCAACGGAATGCAGTGACGCAGGTGCACAATCTAATGCAATTATTGCTAGTAATTGTTTGCGACAAAACACAACAGTATAGGCATAAGCCGGCAGTCTATCGGCCAAGCTATTCATGCAATACACGCTGACGGAGATTTGCACGGTCATCATGCTGTGACTAACAGACTAAGACATCTGACAGACTTGGGAATGAGATGACACTACGCACGAATGACAGGCAGAAAGGAATCAAAAGACACAAAAAACACACATCACAGAAAAACTCAAACAAAAGCTTAACGAAACGAACTCACAAGCACGTATCCCAATAATTCCAACAGTGTAAACTCGAATCAGAAACGTTATTACATTTTATGTAGGCCCCAATTAATACAGTACGCTGAGTACAGTATATCTGATAGTAAAACTTTAGATTTGTTGCATGTCTCAACATTAGTCCAAAACTAGCCTATGTAGAGACGGAATGACGGATGAGAACAAAATACAACAAAACGCCCAACGGTTTCTACACACTTGTCGCGTTCGCGGCTCAAATAAAACAGTTCAGATACGTCGTGTGGGTGCAGAGGTTGTGGATTATGCACTACGAGAACGGGGGCCCGGTTCATGAACCTCCTGATTCTCACCATGTCTCAGTTTCTACGCCACTGATTGCAAACGATTCTGCACCATTCGTAGGCGGCGATCATGCAATCATAGCAGGTCTACGTAAAACTTAACAACGGCACTGACAACTATCACAAGCGACTGGTTTTTGCAATTTGCGTCTCGTGTATCATTGGCCTGAGATGCGCCAGCGAAAGGTTCATTTGCATTTTCGCATTTACAGTTTGTAGCAGCTATTTAATGCAGCCAGGCGAACATGTTTTGACCGCCAATCGCTAGGCCTACTGCAACTATGCCGTCATAATCACGGTTTGTGTTGCGATCTAATTTACTGTCAACATCTGAGACGGCCGTATATGATGTCGGCAGTTACCGGCGACATCTTTTTTGCTTCAAAGGCAATGGTAGACGGTGCATCAACGAGTGAACGACGTACTGTGTAAGCCTATACGCTAATTAATAGGCCACCGCTCTTTACCTATGTCTGACTGGAGCAGTGGTATGTCGGCACGCTGCACTCTCTGCCCGAGGAGCACTCGACAAACCCGACTTGTACTTCTTGACAAAGCGAGTTTCAGACTGTGATCTCAGAGATCTTGACTGCATGGTTTCTGCGATTTGAAAGAACAAAGAACTGAGATGAATCAAAGTTTTCTTCTCTAGTGACTAATTCTAGGTTTCGACAAAGTTTCCAGCTGTTTCTTCTCCTGCTGTCAGCTGTCTCTCTCCATGCGGTGACGTTTATTTTTCACTCTATGTTTGTAGCTCTCTCCGCACTCGTTCGAGACAATATCTTTCTTCAAGTATATGGCGACCGTATACCTACTATATTCACTACTCTAAATATTACTAATTGCAAGATCAAGTTGACCAACCACCGGGCTATACGACAACTACTCTGTGAGAGACCTGCATTCTTCCTGCGGCTGCAGTCTGCACGTCTAGAAGAACAAACTGACCGAACCGATTACGTTCCATCCGCTACTAACTGCATGGAAAAAAGACGAATGTCTCTCCAAAAATTTGCTAAAAAAACACAACGTGGACGTGTAAGATACTGCAAATTGAAATATTGCATAGAAATCGATGCCGAAAACGTATCACATTCTGAATATAGACGAATATGCAGGCTTGCCGTGGATATGGATATCCATGGATATATCCATGGATATTATGCTGGCGCACCTGCTAATTAAATTGACTACTCGTATGCTTAGTCTCTATAAAAATTTCTCTGTGTGTCGTTCTTATTCTTTATTTTGTCGTTTATTCATGTTACTGAGTCAAACGAATAATCACTGACACCAACACGTCATTATTTAGTTGGTCTAAGTTAATTTATTAGCACCATAGCAGCAACAAATCTTAATGTTCGCTGCTTTAATACTGTGAGTTGGGCAACAGAAGGTGTATCCAGTTGTGAGTTGTTTTTGTATTTTTTACCAAACGGTAACAAAATTACAAACTTTTGTGCTTACTAGCTTATTTGATGCTAGCAAAAAATACAGACCAAGTGTCCTTCAATAGCGTCCACCCCATCATGTACCTGTAGGCGTACATGAATACAACCTGCATCTAAAAAACAAGAATCCCAGCTGTTGCTAGGGTGCGCCGACCGTACCGCTTATATCCCAAGACCACCGTCCGACTTCGGGTCGCGGAAAGAAATTTTTCACAGTGACTGCAGTCCCATACACGCTACGATGACGCTGCTATATCGAATTCCAGAATAAATACTATAGGATACTACGCGGTAATACGGCGCACGTAGGTGATGGCTGCAGGCAACAACATGACCTTTAAAATAGCGGCCAAACCGCTGCAGATAGGGACATGGTTACTTTTGCCAGCCTATAGAAATTTGCCATCGCACTATCCGACTGTACCGTTTAGCCACAATACATGCGTTACGGACTGACAGACAGACAATATAATAACGTAACCAAGGCTCGACATAAGTCTGCCAAAAACAGCGTCAGTAAAATTATGTAGATTTTTCGAAAGTTGGGACATACGTAACTAATGCAACGCAATGCAAATGTGTGTTAATTTTAACTTTTATTAAATTTTCAACACATTTAAAAGGGAAATGTCTGCAGCGTGTTTTTAGAGGGGAGAAAATGGACACTTTTGCCCTGTTGTATTTTGCAAAAATTTGGGGGCTACATGTACGCGGCATAGGCGTCTGTGGATATGGATATATCCATGAAAAATCTGTGGATATGGATATGGATATGGATATGGATGGGCAATTAAATATCCACGGCAAGCCTGCGAATATGGAAGAAAGTGCAATAGAGAACAGTCAGAGTCAGTCACAAAATAGCAAAGAATATTTTTTCTAGTTCTTTCATTTTTTTCTGTTTGCGCCATACATTAGTATAGCAATAGGCCTATATTGAACATTTCAGAGCACCATAAAACAAGTGAAAAGCTGAACGTTCGATATGTAAGTTTTGGGACTTGAATAATGATAATCTTTATTCACACAAAAGCAGTGTAGAGTAAAACAGACAGAGGAGAGAGTAAGACAAACAATAAACCTAAGTTATACAAACATAAAAAGCATACCAAACTCAAGCTTTAAAATGTCTGTGAGAGAGTTTACCTACAGAAAAACTGAACATAATTTGTTAAACTCAAAAAAAACCAAACACATCGTAAAAAATACTGTGAACAGAAATAATATGAGCACTTTGTTTAAACAGAAAACATAATCGTAAATCAAATACATAGGATATAGGCAGAATAACAAGACATATTGCACATACAACAAATTAACTTCATCGTTTAATTTAAAGATTTTATACAAGGCAGTTTTCCAAGTAACATACAGGGTTTGGCGATTAGCATTAGAGATGGTAACAGCTTCAAGACCATATAATACAAGAAATATTTTAGACTGTGACCAATCTAATGTACTTCTCGTGCGCATTATTTTTCTCCTGTATTCTTCTAACTGCGTTTTAGTTCCTTTCTTTTCACACCGCAAATAGCGGTGCCGGTGCCGACAGCATCACCTCGCCGACAGCATCAACCGGTGCAACTAACGTCATCACGTCACGTGACTCCAAAAGGTCAAACTCGTGACCCCATTATCATTGAGGCGCCATACCTCCATAACGGTGCTAGGTAGACTCATGGTCTTGTCCATAGTGACCATGCGTCTATCTAGCACCGTTATGGAGATATGGCCGTTTGAAGTTCTTTCAGGAAGGCTCTTCCAGGAACAGAGGTCGGTCCTCAATATTACACTGATCTTATATACGCCTCTTCGCTACGTTAGGAACATAGCACACGAGGAATAAAAATCGGCAAACAATAAGTATGAAGTAAATGACACAATAATGTTTACACTGCAAGAATTTCAAAATATAAACGCTCTCCTTAAAAATACACCCGTGCATCTATAGCCAAGCAACACTGGTGTCATAAGTCTAACGTGCATGGTATAAATGACGCACATACAACGAACTGATAAAAAATCAAATGTTCCATTACGCACTGACTATTTGACTGGCAGCCGGTCAGATAGGTTGTAGGCTATCTGACCGGTAAATCTGACCGGTCAAAACGAAAAATCGCAGTAGCCCTCTAGCGAATGACATTAGATAGGTCTACAGTATATACGCTACTGACTAGAATTCGCGTGAATATTATAATGTAGAGCTTAGCAGTGGCGTAGCCAAGGAGGGAGAAGGAAACCCAGCTCCCCCCAATCACCCACACAAAACATATCATACATTTAAAAACTCCATTAAATATGCCATTTAGGTCAGTTTGTTCTCGAAAAAATAATTAAAATTGTTGCCACCAGACCTCATCTTTTAAAGCTGAAATGTACCAAATTTGATTTCGGCTCACAACGTTCCCCCAAACCCCCTAGCTGGATTTTAACAGGTCCTACATTTAAGGAAAAGGAGGGGAGGGAAAGGGAGAAAGGGGAAGACAGAGGAAGGGAGGGACGGGCAAAAGAAGAAGGAAAGGGAGGGAAAGGAGGAAGGGGGAAAGGGAAGGGAAAGGGAAAAAGAGACGAGGCCCCGAATTGAAATTTCTGGCTACGCCACTACCAGTGGCGTAGCCAAGCGGGGCCCAGGGCACAGCCCCCTAATCACCCACACAAAACATATCATACATTTAAAAACTCCACTAAATTTGCCAATTAAGTCAGTTTGTTCTCGAGAAAATAATTGAAATTGTTGCCACCAGATCTCATCTTTTTAAAGATAAAACACAGCTGAAATGCACAAAATTCGATTTCGGCCAGGGCTCCGCCCCAGACCCCGCTGGGGGAGCTCACAGCACTCCCCCAAACCCTCTAGCTGGATTTTAGGGGGTCCTATTTATAGGAGAAAGAAGAAGAAGGGAAAAGAAGGGGGAAAACAGAGGAAGGGAGGGACGGGCAAAAGGGAAGTGAAAGAGAGAGAAAAGAGGAAGGGGGAAAAGGAAGGGAAAGGGAAAAAGAGATGAGACCCCCTATTGAAATTTCTGGCTACGCCACTGCTATCTGCAAACGTTTTCACGAAAGACTGGCCGACAACGGTAAAATAACGACTTTTACAGGGGTACCGTTCTTTGATGCCCTCGTGCGCAGGTTTCCTTGAACCTAGAAAATCGAGACTTAAACCATCAAAATCTACATTCAATGCTGAAAATTTCATACGTAGCTTCTTCCTGTCAGTCTCAATTGATTTCGGCGCAATTCGCTCCTGAAATGTGTTTCGCAGCGCGAAATCGCCAAAAAATGCATAAAACCCCTATTTTTGCGTTCAAGAACATTGAGTTTGGTAACAATCAAGAGGCAGTGTACGACTTCTTATTAGTAATTAATAACAATTTAGGCCCTATCTCGCACCGTTGACATTTTTTCCATAGGCGCCATTGTAATTTTTTTCGATTTTTGCGAATAAGTACGTTAAATATTAATTTCAAATTTTTTAACCCCCAAAAGGCACATCCTAGCGCGAGAGCGCGTCGTTTGAGCCATCGCACGCAAAAATCCGCCGAAGGGTCTGACCTGTAGGTGAGTTTCTGAAAAAAAGGTATATGGCTACAAAAATTTTTGCGT
>Ga0209671_1007013_pt1 | contig 11637 bp, 10 predicted proteins | sample WorMetHERISLAND2_2_FD_187401 | JGI IMG/M metagenome (GOLD analysis project Ga0209671, IMG submission 187401) | Marine gutless worms symbiont microbial communities from Max Planck institute for Marine Microbiology, Germany - Olavius geniculatus... | ecosystem: Host-associated > Annelida >...
GTGTAGACATGTACTGAATTACTACTACCATAAAGTAGATTATGTCTCAGAAATGCATTTAGAGTAGTAACAGAATTTCAACACATTCGTGTAATTCTGTAATTGCAGCATATAGGCTACTACATATTAGAAAGAACTGAGATAGCTGACTAGGAATGGCAGAAGCAACAGGAAAGTTCATAAACAGAGCACCAAATAACAGCAAATGAAAGTAATTATCACACAGACTTGAACTCAAACAATAAACTACTGCAACATGGTTCATTTTCTGCATCTGTTACTAAAATAACATCATCAGCCTTCGAAGACGTCTAGCACATTATATGGGTATATCAGAGTACTGCAGCTCTAATCAACTGGTTCATACTTCACATGCAATATAACTTCACCAATGCGCTGTATACTGCAAACTTTGTATCAACAACTGCACTCAGCGAGATATACCGCGTTGCACATAAAAAGCAAGCCTTCTATTTTCACATATTCATAGCTTCAACAAATATTAGCTGATTTACAAAACTTTTCTCCAGCCACATCAGTGGTAAACTTAAAGTACACAGATCACCACATCCTACATGCACTGTGAAATATAATTGGCTTTCAGAAATAGCAAACAAGCTAGTGACCCCATAAATCATTTGCCTTAGTGCTTGGACTATGGAAACATATTTGTGCAGCATGGAATTTATAGCGATCATTTAATTGCAAATACTCTCCACAGTAAACTGCTTAACGAATTTTGAAGACAGGTCAATGTTTGACGTAGCTACGATGAATACTTAAGGACTTCAGGCCATTCTGTGTGGCTAGGCAATAGCATGTATGATACAACAGCATTCAGTGATATACTGCATCACTGCCACATGCTTGATAAATGATAAGCAGCTGGCTAATTATTACTGTACAACAATTAAATGCAAATTCAGTGCACGACAGCACCACAATACTATATCAGTTAAATGAGATCTCTTTGTGACTGTTTGCACATCAGTAGTGTAGTGTAAATATAGAGCATATTTCATCAGCAATAGCAAAACTTATCACTAGACAACAAGTATGTACCAATAAAAATACATGAAAGAATACTGTCAATCTGTTAGTCAAGGAACAGTCACATCCCTATGCAGGTTATTTGTAACTGTTACCAACAGTCAACAATATACCAATTCTCACAACGAGAAAATCTTAAACAAAACTGTCAGCCCAGCTAAAGAAAGTAACTAAAATGGCACATCAATGCCAGGATAGTCTTTAATGTGCTGTTTCATCAGCACTCTGAAAAGAAAAATGTCTCAAGTCCAGAATGTGTTTGCTCCCTGACTTTGGGAATGTTGACACCAATTTCATTTCTCTGCCTTTTTGTTTTAAAGATATGTGACGGACAGACAGATAATGCATTGACCTATTAAAATGGCTGCACAATGCAAATCACATGCTTGGTGAAAACTGAATACTGAAAAAGAGCAGTCTCTACTGTAGCATTGCACAGAATTCATGTAAACTTGTAGATGAAATGATTCTGCTAAAACAAAGACCATAGCAAAACAAACAATCATGCACCGCATGACTAAACATACAGAGTCATCTAATACTACAGTAGTAGGTTTTACTGCATGGCACTATGCGATACACGCATGCACAGCATGTCAAGAACAACTCATATAATGACAGATGAGGAACTTTAGTTTCTTTTAACCATGGTGACCTTACTAATTACGGTCGGTTTGTCACGTACAGGTTCAGACTTCACTGAAATGTCTGCCGATTATAGAAAATTGGTTCACTGACACTAGTGGCTTCTATCTCCCAGTTTACCACCAAATCTAGAATCAAAATCAGGCGCAACTTCCAACCCCCCAGTTTTGGGCCCAGGTTCCCCCAATTTCTGACTCAAGTTTCCCCCTCTAGTTTGGGCTTCACGCTCTAAGGAGAAAGTTTTGTTAAGGGTGTAGTTATCCCAGTGAAAATATGGGGAAGTTTTGATCTGCAACCTTATCAAATCTCCCCCGTTTTTCACTGGGTGCAAGCTGCGCCCACCAGGTATAGGGATAGAAAGAAGCCACTGACTGTCACCACACTACAGACATTCGACTTAAACACAACACGTGACAAACAGAACATCATACAGCAACGAACATCGACAAATCAACACGGTTGATTTATTCATGCCTTGGTTTGACAAAATATAGCTACTACAGCAAACCCACACAACATACACTACAATATACTGTATCACAAACAGGAATTTCAGAAAGCAGGTATTCCAATAATGTAACAATACTGGGAATGGTGTAGTGACACAATGCAATAACAGAACATGTAACACCTAATACATTAATGAATCAAATCATTACAAGCAAATAATATTTTGATACTGTGCAAAAGGCTCATCGCAAACAAGTGATACTCAACTCAATAAAAATTCTCATGCGTGAAAAATGCAATTAATATTTCAGGACAGCGACACAGAAATAGAGTTACACACGTAAGCCCAACGTGTACATCCTTCTAAATACTGAACAAGGGGAACAAAAGTTTACAATCTGTACATTTATATTAGTCTCACTGTGCTTAATTTCAGAAACTTCTACAACTGTTTCTGACGGCTCACAGAAGTCACGCTGTTAATTTTTCGGATTTTCAGTTTAGTCAACAATCAATAGGAAACAGATAGATGAATTACAGTCACTGCTTAGACAAGGCAGGGGCACCCAGACTGCAGCACAGTCCTGCAACTAGAGGTAGTTGTGCTCTTTGCTATTATTCTGGACTATTTGGTAAATAGTATTCGCTGTGATTTTTTTTTGCAGATGGCTAAGGACCCACGTTGCAGCCTAAGTATTCAGGCCAGCTGAGACTGTCTTTCCCTAACTGAAAAATAAAACCAAAACCCAAGTGAACACTTTTTCAGGCAGAACTGGCAATCTTTTGCACTGTCATTTAACACATTAGTTTAATCGAAAGTCAATAAACTGGAGCTGTCTACAGGGTTTTAACTTTTTTGTTACATTCTGTACATATGATCATATGTATGTAAGTATTATACACATGCGAGTAGCATACATGGATGACAAGAAACCACAAGCAGATACAGTATAGCGGACCACTCAAAACTATGCACTGAACACAGACAACAAGTTACTGTGACTCAATGGCCAAACAACACAGAAATGTGGAACGAGTTTCCATCAGCTGAGACATACAAACAACAGGTCACTTTGTCAATCAACAGTAAAACTGCTAAATGGCTGATATGTAAGTTCACCTAAACCACTGCATAAAAAGCAATCTGCAAAAAAGACCAGAGGTAAACCACTATCAAATTATATCCTCTGTATTCACAGCTACAAAAAGACAAACACCAGATGTCACATAATTCTAACTAAAAAACATGTTGACCCACAGCCAAGATATTACTCAGCCAAAGCTGCACAACCCTAACCCTAACTGTGACCTTTTCAATTGAAAATTTTACTTATTCCAACCCCAGGAAATTCAGCGATGACACAGTTTCCATGGTTTTTGGTTTTTGCACTAGTTTTGACCGTTAACTTTTCTTGGGATGTGTATCATTGGCAACTCAGTGTAATGAAATTTGGTCATTACCGAGCGGTGCCGGCCACAGTTGCACGAGCAGCAGATGCTGCCATGTTACCAGCAGTCTGCTGAACAGTCTTGTTACTCAGCACTCCTTGCGCCAACTCCTGCTGTGCCTTGGCAAAACTTGCTCCCGTGCTGCCATAGATACGATGAATCTGTCACCGCAGACAGAAATCTGACAATTGCGACTCCAACAGTCAACAAATGTTACCATACACCTGCATTTGTGGGAATAATGTACTGCTTTGGGTCTGCTGTGTCACCAAAGACGCAATTTATTTCTATTCCTAACCCTGTTCCTAACCCTGTCAAATGTTGATATAAGTAGTGTTGTAATAGATATTGGCCCATACAAAACTTTACACAAGCAGTGACTACTAGCACTATGCTACTACTTTCGACTGTTAATTGACAGCCTATTTTTGGAAAGCTGTTACTCTAGTTTATGTAGCTCAAGTTCCTCAAGGGCAAAGTTTTGGAAACTGTTCAGGCAGCATTTTTTACACTCTAGAACTACCACTCCTGTTTGCCAACCAACAGAATTAAAGCACAGAAACCTTTAGATCAGTTATACACAACCTCCAGCTGGTGACTGGTTGTCATCCAGCCTGTGACATCCAAAAATAGAAAAAAAGCCCAGCTAACGCAAAGGGGAACGCGCGACAGCGGTGCATGTTTGAAGGCCCACTACGAACAAATCTAAGCTCATCGATCCAGAAACTGACATTGGGTATGATGTATTTATTTACATACGTCAGATGGCACCAGCGTGAATGCTGTCGCTCTTGAAATGTGTGTCGCAACCCAAAATCGCCGAAAAATCCATAAAAAGCCCTATTTTTGCATTCAACGTCATTCAAAGTCATTGATCTTGATGGCAATCGAGAGCCAGTGTATGACTTCCTATTAGTGATTAATAGTAACCTAGGCCCTATCTCGCACCGTTACTGAGATACAGCAACTTAGTGGGCAAAAATCGCAAATTTTGCCTACCCCCTCTCATTTAGCACCCTCATTCGGGGTGACCCTTTTCGAATTTATAAAAAAGCTTTACAGTTCCTGAAACTAAAGTCTTCCAGGCAGCCGATGGTGAAGATTTGGTGATTCTAGCTTGCACCGCTTTTGACTCATCCACCCATGTGACGGACAGACGGACAGACAGAATTGCGATGGCTAAGACGCGCTGAAAGCAGTAGCTGCTTTCATGCATAATAAAATTGCATTCTGCACTGGTCTGGTCCATGGTGAATTTTGGTGATGATATGGATTTTGGAGTTGTCAGTGGATGGATGCAGGACCACAATCTAGGATTCTTTATACCATTAACAAACAGCGTGTAAAGCAATAACCTGTAGCACTTGTACGATAGCTGAGCAAACTGTGAACGGATTCTGATGAAATTTTACAAGGTGGAGAATGGTTGAAGATAATGAAGAACCGATCACTGAGACTTTCAGCATATTAAAATTATACAGCTGCTGCACTGAGTCTGTTGTGTTGTCAGGTAACAGCAGCATTCTTGGCAATATCATATACTGACCCAGGAGCGATTTTCTAGCTATTATTATCACTATGGTTTATCAAAGTCAATTTAAAGCAAGGGAGTTAATAAATTTTCTGCAGACTAACTCACCCTAAGTAGCATAAAAAAGTCCACTGCAGCTAGGACACCAAACATGAGTCCAATAATGAGCATTATGAAGCCGGCAAACACAGCGCCTCCGTATCCACTGTTGAACATCTTTGAACTCGTGATTATACCACTGTACACAAAAACAGCAACAACAACTTTCTGTTCCCAAGGTCGTCTTAAAACTGGACCACAGCAAGGACCGTGGCGTGAACGTACCTTAACATGTTTGTCATGTTTGAGATAGATTCACTATAAGAACGAGAAACAGCAGGTATCTTACTAAACTAAACATACCAGCTTGCCAACAGACAGTTAGCTAGCTTACTGACAAACAGTCAGCTTCCTGACAATCAGCTTCCCAACAGACAGCTTCCCGACAACCAGCTTGCCAACAACTAGCTTCCCCAAACTGAAAACTTAGAAACTAAAACATTCTTACGTACTTACCTGCTTTCGACCCGTTCAGTGAGAGGACAAGCGATGTCTGAAGTGTGCTCTCTTCGGGACTGGCTTTTATACAGTTTCTGCGAGGCCGATTAGCCAATCACAGCACATGTTACATCCCGTGTTTACGCTGTGAGCCAATGACTCGGGTCCACACATTTGCAGCTTGCCAATGATTGGTCACCGCGAACGATGTTGCTTAGAAACTATGATTGATAACGCTGTCGCTGCAACCTTTTGCAGCGATACCCATTTTTAATTAATAACTAATTAATAAAAAAGCCAACAAAAATTATAACCAAACCCCAATGTTGCAGAGAGACTTAGAAAAAGAATTAAGCAGATTAGACCACAGCAGGGACCGTGGCGTGAACGTACCTTAACATGTTTGTCATGTTTGAGATAGATTCACTATAAGAATGAGAAACAGCAGGTATCTTACTAAACTAAACATACCATAGAACAATGGGCTATAGTTTCAATTTCTGTTACAATGTAAACATACAGCAACTTTTCCATTCAAGAGTACCAAAAAGTAACAGACAATAAAGCAAAATGGCTTGCATAAGTAGAGCATAATTTGCAAAAAATGTGCGAATAATTACTAGAAGCTCCTTTGCACATAATAAATTATAATCTTTTATATATAGGCCCAGAGTACAGTCTTCAGTAACTGCATTACTTGTACCAGAATATGTGCAGAATAAAACACATGTGAAAAATCTGGAAAAAATACTGAAAACTTGACACATGCAAACTTACACAGTTCCCCAGCCATCCATGCCAAGACACTGGAGAATGCTGTAGCAGAACTGGAAGAAGAAGATAAAGAAGAAGAGGAAGAAATTGAACGAACTGTCATTTCTGCAACATTAAAACAATAGCAACAACTGCATTCATTAACAACTTGTATGTTGAACAGCTGGTGGCTTATAGTTGTTAACTTAATCGATGCCTAATTTATACAAAGATGTGTGACAGCTTGTGGGTATAGCATCTTAGTATGTAACTCAGCCTGACTATCATGTCAGCAGTCACAATGAATACTGGCAATGGTTATGAAAAAAACCATGTGATCTAGAGTACAATGGGCCACGTCTAGAACTGCTAGCGTACTGACTCTGTAAGTCATGTATAATAGCTAAACAGAATGAATAATCCATGTCCACTCAAAAAATCAAGACACAGGATGAGCTCCTCACTTATGAGTATTAAGCAAATTTCTTCTTTTTTCATGTCCACAATGACCAACACGAGCTGATGCTGGCAGAAGAAACATTAGTATAACATCTACACACAGTGCTGAGACATGCACCAGATCTGGACTGGTACGAAAAATAGCAAACCGCAAGCCTGAGTCTGGTATATGCTAGTGATAAAAGCACTGTCAAGCAGGCGGATAAAACGATGATACACAGCAATAGAGGATCCATGCGACTCACAAATGCCATCATTTAGTTTCTTCACAAGCAATAATTAAACAAACATTTCTAATTTGGATACAATCTGATCACTGACAATTAAAAATATTTCCTCGTACTAGAAACCACATCATACAACAGCTGAAATAAAATCAAGTCAAAACTGCCTACTTGAAAGCCTTGTAGATGGGTCGGTACCAGCAGACAAATGAACATGGAGTGAAGAGGATAGCGCAGACAATTGACGTTCCGAACGTTGTCACAGACTGGTTGTCAATCCCATTGTGAATGGATGCTATCATGTACGTCAGTGCACCAAACACATTGATCAGCAGCACTCCAACATAGGCTGCAACGTCACGGTAAATAACAGAAAGTGCAAAAGTACGATGGCAACTGGTGGTCATTAGTCTGAAGATGCACTAGTCCAAACTCAGTTGGGGTCATCATAGCCAATGTCTGCCATAGCCAAAGTCTGCCACAGGCAAGAATGCTATTCATCCTTATTTTCCTAACTCCACCGCAAACAAAAACCCTATCCCTAACCCATGCACTAAAGGCAGAACGACAAATACTAAGACACATTAATAACTGCTTTCTGACATCAGCTCTGCACCACGATTCTCAGTCTTCACATCACAAAACTTTTGTTTGTTTCATCAGTCACATTACACCTACTCATCTGACACTTTACTGACTCGGTAGCAGGAATAATGCTTATTAAGTTATTGCGGTATTTTAGCCACGTTAATTAAATATCTCGATGATGATGATGATGATGATGATCAAAACAAAAATAATGACTAATCCTATCAACCACTGCACTATGTACAATACAAACTATGCTCCGTATAAAAATGCTCAATACATTAGTTATAGGAACATTCACCTTGCCAAAGACGGTATACCCCACGTACTAGATGCTGAAATTCCACCGGAATCTCCACATCAAAATCCTGATAAAAGCATGGCCTAACTGGACACCATCCGGGCAGAGGTGGAAAGTTATTTCTCCGCTCTGTTGTCAACAAAAAAGCACTATCAAGTATGCACATGCAGAAATAACAGATGTGAAAGTGTGACATGTTGTTATCTGTTAGCATACATTTGTTAGATGAAATAACTAATTGCTTGCTAACAACATACAGACTCAGTGACAATACATACAGGGTGCGACAAAAAAGTAACCCCTTAAAGTTTTTTTGCAGTTTTCTCAGCAATCGTTTGGAACTTCAATTGAAAATTTTACACTTTTATTTACTTAAACGTTTTACATCCAACTGTGATTCTGTTGAAAAACGATGAAGTTATAGACTTTTTAACATGACCATCTACCAGTTTTTCAGCGTTAAAAATGTTCAAGCTAAAAATGCTATTTAAGTTTCAAAAACCGGTTACCACGTTACTGCCAATGACAGCACAGTGACGTTTTGATAAAGACTAATTTATTTTTGTTTATAAATTGTCACTAAATTATCATTCTTTTAAAGCAATTGCCAACTGCCCACTGGCTTTATCTTCCAGAAGGATGGCGCGTCAGGACACACAGCATGCAGCACACGGAACTGGCTGCCGACCAACTGTCCAGATTTCATCACAAAGGACCAGTGGCCTCCAAATTTGCTGAATATAAACTCAATGGACTATCATGTGTGGAGTGCAATGTTGGAAGCATACTGAAAGCTTAAAACAAAGCCGAAAACAATCGCCAAATCAAGGAAGCACTTCAGTTTATCTGGGGCAACCTGCCACAAGAACCGATCGACAAGGCTGTGGAAGACTTATTAAATTAAGTGACTGAAGGTTTGTGTTGCAGCTTGAAGCTGGCAGTGGACACTTCGGTCATGTTAGAAAGTCTATAACTACGTCGTGTTTCAGCAGAATCATACTTTACTCCGCAGTTAAATGTAAAATGTTTCAGAAAATAAAACTGTATAATTTCAAATTAAAATGCCAAATGGTTGCTGAGAAAACAGCCAAAAAACTTTAGGGGGCTACTTCTTTTGACCGCAGCCTGAACATTACTTAATATCTTTGCAGGAGATATTATTCAGTTCAAAAAAACCAAATTTAGACCACAGACTCTGTACTTTCTGGCAGTATAAGGCATATATGCAGATATTTACATGGGTTTTCCAAAAAAGTACAAAAAATTTATTATTATTATACACAGGTTTAAACTTTTAAACCTTTATACTGCACTTCAATACAATATTTTCAACAGAAATGAGACCATCACAAAAACAAGACACTTAGATGCAAGCTGACTGCAATGCAGACCTTGGAACTGTGCAGTGCGCTGCATCTCCTGCTCCCTGCGGTCAAGCTCGGCTGCACGTCGGTCCAACTCTTCCTGTTTATGCTGCAGCTCCTGCGCATCCCACTGACTGCTGCTGCTGGCACCTGACGTCTGAGATGATGGCTGTAACTTGGCCGGAGCCGTTTCAGCCTTTGCACAGCATCAGCACAACTCAGTTCCGTAAATGAATAATTTTCACAATCATGGTTGTTACAAAAGTCGCATGGCAACAGACTTTATGGCACATAATGATTCCAACTGCTGATGGACGCGCGACGATGGCTGCAATTCAATAAATAAATACCATATCTGCACTGACCATCTACTTATGGACACACACACAGCAGACAAAATGCCAATTTTTACACAGTTAGTTGAATAAACCAAACATAACACACTGGATCAAATTACGAGTCTCTGGTGTCATAAGAAAGTAATCACCTGAGAGCCATAGTTCTGTCCTACAAACTGCTGCTGCTCTGCTGCAAATGGATTAAAGTCGCTGAGTCCTTGGGTCTTGCCAGAAGAACGCGTCGCCTGCTGGACAGATGGATCCTACATGCCACATAACACACCATCAATTAATACGGTGTAACATAAAATTCATACAAAGTGCTTTGTAAACAAATATTTACTGCAGCTAGTTAAAGAAAAAGCTGTACATACCTGAAACTCAGCCTACAAAAATATATGGCTAATGATGCCTAATCAATTTTTCTGACTGCTGGCAGTAAACAATAAGCAATTTAAAATATGCTTTCCTTTCTAAGTTTTTCTCGGGATGAGAAATCTTCATACAAAGTTTTGAAACTGACAACCCAGATTTTGTACTCAGTACTCACAAAAACAGAACTTACATGGAAAAGAGTTTGTGCTTCAGGATCAGCAAATGGATTTTCAAACTCTGCCATTGGTTTGGTTCATTACTCATACACCTGTTAAACACACATGAAACATTCTCCACTACTCCCAGTTTATAAAAAAGGTTGTAATTTGTATAGCGCATCGTCGCGTATGCAGACCTCTGATGCGCTTTTCATCACTAACCAGAACCGCCCGTCGCACAGCCACCACGTGCAGGCTGCAGACACAGGCTGGTGCAGCGGCCAGGCCAGGCAGCCCCAGTCAGCTGTACAAAGGTCCCCACCTTCCGTAACCCATATAATGGGTTACTACTCATTCAACCAACCCCAGAGGGATGGCAGGCTGAGTTGGCCTTGTTGGTTGACTGATAACGGACGCTTTACCCACAAAGTGGTCAAACAACCATCCATCAGTTTTGGCTTACATCATTCCAGCCTCAAACTGATTACCATCTCAAGTCATTTTTACATACTGTGCATGAATGGAATTTTTTTTTACAACAAACTGTTGCTGAATGTGGCACTCCTGAGGCTTTCAAGAGTGCTGTCATCTGCCTGGTGTCTGGCTTTTTCGCCCCTTTGCTGGTTCGCTCCCTAGCTCTTTCGCCCCTGGCTTTTTTGCCCTCTTGCTCATTTGCCCTCTGCCTCTTTTGCCCCTGGCTTGTTTGCCGCCTGGCTGATTAGCTCACTGGCGCATTCGCCTCCTGGCTTGTTCGCCCTCTGGCTTGTTCACCCACTGGCTGATCCCCCCCTCACCCTGGACGAACCACAACTCCTTAATGAATGCTGGAAGCTGTTCAGTTCACACCAGCAAAGGGCCTATTTAGATTCTCCTATCTTGAGATAAGCCAAAAAATTTTCAGTTCTAGTTGGTAGTGAGAACATCTTAGACTCCAGTTGCATGGTAATGGAAATCAGATGATAATGAACCTTCTTGTCAATGGATTGACTGACTGTGCCGCACGCCATCTGACATGTTCAGTTTGAATGTTAATGCTAGTTTTCGGTTTGTTTTCGGTATAGTAAGCAGTTGGCCAACAGCCATCAGCATCACAGGCTGAACGGTAGTTCAAGCCCTGTGTTAACGGCGACTTCTCTGTCTTATGGGGAATCCAAAAATTCAACCCCCCACAGAATCAAAACCCCTGACCCGATTGAGATAAAATTTGGCATGGTTGATTACATCTGCGAGGGGACCCGTCATGCTAAATTTTATGCAAATCCCTCCAAGGGGGGCTTCTCGGCAAATGGGTGAAATATATGCAAAAAATTTTATAGCTGTACATATACCTTTTTTTTCAGAAACTCACCTACAGGTCAGACCCTGCGGCAGATTTTTGCATGCGATGGCTCAAACGACGCGGTCTCGTGCAAGGA
>Ga0209671_1007016_pt1 | contig 11636 bp, 9 predicted proteins | sample WorMetHERISLAND2_2_FD_187401 | JGI IMG/M metagenome (GOLD analysis project Ga0209671, IMG submission 187401) | Marine gutless worms symbiont microbial communities from Max Planck institute for Marine Microbiology, Germany - Olavius geniculatus... | ecosystem: Host-associated > Annelida >...
GTTACATACTTGTGAGGAGCCAACGAATATTTAATCCGTATGGCGTGCGCCTAGAATACACAACTCGGGAATGTGGGTGCCTAACAATAAATAAGTAAGTAAGCAGCTAGAGCTGGGCAGTGTGGGCACCTGCCGCTAAAAATAAGTAAAAGGCCTCGTCCTAAGCTTGTTGTGAGGAGCCAACGAATATTTAGTCCGTATGGCGCGCAAAGAATGCTTAACATGGTCGCGCGGATGCTGTGAGTAAGCAAGCAAGTAAATAAGTAGCTAGAGCTGGGCAACAAAAATAGAGGGCATAGCTTGTCTAACATGGCCTCACCATATACTACTCACGTCATTCACTCATAAGAAGGTTTATAACGTGTTTTTCCTGGGTTGTATTTTGTGCACGTTATTCATAAACGTAAGTAATATAAAAAAACCTAAAAATTTTCTTTTAAAAACCCAGGTTTTTCCAGCCCTGCACTTCATTGTCGTACTTGCTTTAGCTAGTTAAAAACCGGATCCGGGTACCCGAGTAAGTGCAACCGGGTACCTGGTTGCTAAAATGAGTAATGCTGCAAATCACTGGTCTGGATCACCAGCAACATTTAATCAATTGCTCCCTATTTGTGCCTAACCTCTGTACAAAATGTTACCTACATAGCGTTTCGTTTACTAGTTTAAAACTTTAAACTTTAATTATATCAACATCAATTGCTTAGCAAGTTAAACGACCAATGCATCTCTAGCACTAATATGAGTTTCTTTGAAAATCTACTTTTATTGTTTGTGTTGTGCTATGATAATTGGTTTCCGGTTAAAATTGTCTTTGTTCCTGGTTAATAAGCAAATATATTGTTTATAGAAGTGAATTAAATTTAGTGTTTAGCGGTTTACTAAAGACAATATCATGATGGATGATTGGAAACTGAAAACATCGCCGGTCGTTAGACTGAAAAGACCGAATGAAAGGTTTGTTGACTCGCAGTCGCAGCAGTGGATATAGGCCCGTCCATCCACAGAATATGGGTATCCACAGAATATAATGTTAATAATAACCAAACGGGACGAGTGGAGTTTACTGGGCGCCATAGGAATGCACCTAACCATAACTCTAAACCCTAACCTTAACCCTACACCTAACCCTGACCTTACACCTAATCCTAACCCTAAACCCTAATCCTAACCCTAACCCTATTGGTAGTTATACGGTATATATGTGAAATAATAGGCGCAATGTATTCCTATGACGCCCAGTAAACTCCACTCTACCCTAACCAAACTATTTTATAAGTTGTTTGCTGTTTTTGTTGCTTGTTTTATTATTAAACATATTAAGCTGCTAGCTTTACACGAATAGTTTTGATTTGTTGATTTTTTCATGAGTATATTGGGGCTGATGGTTTTTGTCGCTGAAGGTCTACATTGACAGATATAAAAATGGTGTAAACAATTCAATGATGTTTTACCTTTACCTTTTCCTTCGTCTTCAGCCTTTGAAGTTAGGCCAGGTTGACCTGTTGGCTGTTCACCGGCCGTCGAACAAATATGCCAGGATCCAGATAATATCAATAGTCTTTCCAGTATTTGTCTAATCGTTCTTTAAAACTATTCAGCGGTGGCGCAGACACCACTTCGTTTGGCAAGTTATTCCATGAGATTACCACACGGTAAGAGAAGAATGACGACCTAACGTGTGAACGACAGTGCCTCTTGAACAACTTGTGGTCATGTCCTCTCAATGCAGTCACTGGTGCTCTTGGCAGAAGATCATTTGATCTGACTGAGTATGTTACACGCAGATATTTGAACACCTTGATCATATCACCGCGGTAACGACGATACACTAAGGATGGTAACTTCATCTGCCGTAGTTGTGACTCATATGGAAGATTTTGCAAGCTGCACACTAACTTTGTAGCCCGCCTCTGAAACCTTTCTAGTTGTTCTATCTCCTTCTTGTATCTCGGATGCCATACTACATTGGCGTACTCCAGGTGTGGTCGCACAAGTGCCTTATACAGTTTTTTGATGACATCCGAATCTCTGTGTACAAATGATCTTTTAATGAGTCCAAGCAGTTGACTTCCTTTGGCCGCAACTTGCCCAGTATGCCCTGCGAACTTTAGCTTGTCATCTGTCCAAACACCCAGATCCTTTTCTTCAGTACTGTGTTCCAGCGGTACCTCTACACCTTCATTCTTCATAGTGTATGTGGCTTTATTATTATCATGTCCAAAATGTACAACTCTACACTTCTTGCTATTAAACTTCAGCTGCCATTCATCGGACCATTGCTCTACTCTGTTCAAATCGGCTTGCAGTATCTTCCTATCTTCTTCTGTTCCAACTTCTCTTCCGATCTTAGTATCATCCGCGTACATGTAGATGAATGATAACACAGTAGCTGGCATATCGTTAAGGTAACAGACGAACAACACTGGGCCAAGAACGGACCCCTGTGGCACTCCACTCAGCACTGGAGCCCATTCCGAATCTGTTCTGATACTGTGACTCGCTGTTTACGTCCAAGTAAAAAGTTACTTATCCAGTTAAGGTATGTGCCATTTAGGCCATATGACTGTAATTTCAAAAGTAATCGTCTGTGCGGGACTGAGTCAAAGGCTTTAGCAAGATCTAGGTAAATAACATCCAAGGTGCCACCATTATCAAGAATATCAGTCCATTTGTCCATAACCTCCAGCAACTGTGTCGTACACGATCGGCCAGGGATAAAGCCGTGCTGACAATCAGAGATGAAGTCATTCTCAAACATAACATAACATAACATAGCGGATGTTATGGGCGAAAGCAAGATGCTTCTAAGCCCACATCGTTGTTAAAAGACTTGATAAAATCATTGAAATAATTCAAAATTCAACTCTACTTCTACTCCTGGTTCCATATATTTCTGCTTCCAAATTGAATTTGAGTTCTTGTGATGACCAGTGTTTATCAAGTTTATTTTTAAATGAATTAACTGACGTGGCAGAGACAACAGAATAAGGAAGACTATTCCATACATTAGTAATTCTGAAACAAAAGGAATATTTTCTAACATTATAGTTACATCTACGACTAGATATTTTTAATGAATTGCCTCGAGTAACACTGTCGTATATAATAGGTATTGTAGGTACAACAGTTGAATCATATATACCAGATAAAATTTTGTAAGTCTCTATCATATTTCCTCTTAACCTTCTATATTTTAGAGTGGGGAGATCCAGATGTTTTAAACGTTCTGCATATGGTTTATGATGCAATGCTGCTACTAACTTTGTGGCTCTCATCTGAACTTTTTCTAGTGCAGAAATATCTTGTTTTAGATAAGGATTCCATAATGAGTTAGCATACTCTAACTGGGATCTAACCAGGGTTTTGTATAACATAATAAATGTGTCCTTGAACTATCAACATTTCGACCATAACAGACAGTGACACATTTGTCAACATTTAGACTAAGATGCCAATTATCAATCCACAATTGTACTTTATTAATCATATTCTGAAGCAATGTACAATCAAGTTCTGATTTGATATGATGAAAAAGTTTTGCATCGTCTGCAGAAAGAAAGATATTGCTAAGAATATCACAGTATCCAGGTAAATCATTTATGAAAATTATAAATAAGAGTGGCCCCAGGATGCTGCCCTGTGGTATGCCACTTAAGACTAAAATTCATGAAGAGAGTGTGTTATTAACTCTGACCCTCATTTTTCTGTTAGACAGAAATGAGCATATCCAGGCAATTATGTCAAGGTTTACTTTGTAATACTTTAGTTTTTGTAGCAACCTATAATGTGGAACCTTATCAAAAGCTTTTTCCAGATCGGTGTAAATTACATCTATTTGACCACCCTCCTCAAGTAATTCAGTCCAAATGTCAAACGTCTTAATGAGTTGTATTACAGTATTTCTTCCTTTAAGAAATCCATATTGTTGCCAACTAAATAGATTATTAGAGACAAAATGAGAAATAATGCAATCCAGGATAATGGACTCCATAACTTTGCATACAATACACGTAAGACTGATAGGCCTATAATTAAGAGGTTGATTTTTGTTACCCTTTTTATATATTGGTGTGACATTTGCTTTGCACCAATCATCCGGAAGTTTTTTTAGCTTTTAGAGAAGTGTTAAAGAGGATATATAATGGACAGACTAGTTGATCTTTAGCCTCAAATAAGATACGGGGATAGATTTCATCAGGACCAGCTGATTTGTTAACATTTAATTTACTTAATTTGGAAATGATAACATTGTGATCAATGCTGACGGCCTCCATATCAGTAATACTACATTGTTCATCAGGTAGTTTACACGTATTGACATCTTTTTCGGAGCTGAAAACACTGCCGAAGGCTTTGCGTAAAAATTCAGCTTTAAGTTCATCTGTATTGGCAACCGATATTTTTCCATAATCATCAACTTGGATAAGTTCACCAATATCAGATGCAGTAGTTCTTCTACGGTTAATATATTTCCAAAATTTTTTAGGGTTATCTTTACAGCATACCGATATATCGAATTGTTCCTTTGCACGGAGCTTACTAATCTGCGAAGTAACCGCATTACGTAATTTCTTATAGTGCTCAAACTTTGCAGGATTTTTTGTTTCTATGTATCTATTCCAAGCCCTGTGTTTTTTCCTAATAATGTGACGTACAGAAGAGCTTAGTGGCCTTTTCCATATTTTTTTTATTCTGATGGAAAGGAATAACCTTAGGAATGAATTCCTCAGTCTTCTGAGTGATAAACTGCCTAAATTTTATCCACATATGATCAATATTATTGTTGCAGTCATCAAAAAATATGTCCCAGTCGATGTTAAATGCATTATTTAATCCTACATAATCACGCTTGGTAAAGTTGAACTTTGCAGCAGAAGAAATTTTACTGTACTCACTTCAGTCACAACTGATGCCCAGAACACTGTGATCACTGTTACCTAGTGGACTCATAAATTTAATATCTGTAATATCTGTTAGTACAAGATCCAGTATATGAGGAATACTGTTATTTCCAGTATATGAGGAATACTGTTATTTCTAGCTCTAGTAGCATTCATGACATGCTGCTCTATAAGATTATCCCGAAGAGTATCTAGAAACTTATTACAAGAAGATTTATTATCAACACAAACCCAGCGTTCCCAGTCTATTGTAGGAAAATTAAAATCACCAACCACTATTTATATGCCCCCATTGTTATTGTTATTGTGAGAAAAAGCAGTATTTATCAGTTCATTTAACAAGTCATCATTTTCTCCAGTGCTGGATGGACTTCTATATATAGCACCGATAAGTAAATATTTATTTTGGACAGTAAGGTGAGTCTTTATGAACAGATGTTCTGAAAAAGTACAATGAAATGAAACCACATCACATCTAAGAGCATGATTAACATAAATAATAATGCCTCTGTTAGACTCATCGAAATTATTTGTAAACATTTTATAGCGAGGAAGAGAATATTCAGATACATTTAAGTTGTAACATCTTTTTGGTTTAACCTCAGTAACTATTACAATATCTGGAGCAGATGCAGAAGTCCTCTGTACTTGCTCCAGTTCATATAACTTATTGTGGAGGCTATCAGCATTGGTGTACAGTATTTTTAATTTTTTGTTATCATCTCCAAGACTGATGTTATGATTAATCATGACATTATCATTAGAGTTAAAGCCTAAACCTTGCGCATCCGCACAATGAGCATTTGTCTCGGGGGACCCCTGACTCGACCCCTGACTGCATTGATCCCTCTCTGTTTTTGTCATGTCGTGTGCTATAACAACAGATTTGAATTTAATTTCCATAGATTTGAGTTTGAAAAGATTTTTCACTGCCCTTGAGCCCAGCTGCACAAGTTTGGGACGAGGACCCCTCTGTGGGTTGCCATCGTCTATTCTTTTACCCAACCTGAATACTTTACGGATATCCTCAGGGACAACCCCTGCCTGCAAACCAAGCAGTAATTGAGTACAGAAACCCGTGTCTTCAGCAATTCTGTCTTTCCCTATGGCGGCCTAGCTTTCAGGGACTCTGTAAAAAATAATGTTATTTCTCCTTGCTTCTTTGTCCTCCTCCTCCAGTCTAGCTACTTTGACCTCTTGTATGGCTTTACCAATATCTTTGATCTCCTCAGCAGCCACAGTTAGTGAATTATTCACCTGTTTGGAGGCAATGTCAGCCCATGTAGTTTGCAGCTCATCTGAACTGACCATTGTCTTAACAGACTCCTGCATCTCAGCTATGACCTTGCGAAAATTTTCAACCTCTGTTTCAGATTTCTTATACGAGTTTTCAATTTTAGTTTTCAATTTTATGAGCGCATCGTCCATTTCCTTGCACCCGACACAATCATCAAATTTGTGTCTTAACACGGTCCTCAAAGGCATTCATCTTTTGAGAAATGTCATTAAAAAAAACTTCACATCTCTTCTCTATATCTCTATCAATGCAGATACTCTGAACCACTTTAGCATCACAACCGCCACAAAACGAATGAACATCGGGGCGCTCACTCATGAAATCATAGCCCTGCTCAGAAATTTTCAAACATTTTATGCAAAAATGCATGGTACAACATTCACATTCCAACACTTTACTGTCTTGATCTTGGAATCTTTTTTACATTTTTCACAGGTCCAAGTTTGCTTTTGTTTCATGTCCTCTTTACCTGACTTTGACCCTCTCCTCTCCATTATATAGAAATATAATAAATAATGCAATAACTGAAACAGCAAGCGATAGACAGAGACTCTTTGTTTTTAGGACCAAGAAAATCTTCGTCCCACGGCCGTCTCGCGGGCGCGGGACCTCAGCGGGGTAGGCTGTTACGGGACGTGCATGCAAACTGAAAACATAAAACGTGCAACAAACTGAAACATAAAACGTGCAAAACAGAAGTTAGAATACAAGATAAGTATATAATACACTTATATGATCCAACAAATTATTCGCAACTGGCATTTAACAACGATGTTTAAAGAATAATATAGCAACATTCACCATGTTCAAGAAACCGGAAGTATATCAAAGTATATTCTCTCTAGATATGAAGTGATTGAAATAATCATTAATGTTTACGAAGTGATTAAGGTAATTTACGTGTATATAGTTTTTTGTAATGAGAGTATGATTTGCGATATGTGATGGTCAACGATGGCAACATAACCAGAATAAATAAAATATATATTTAACAAATAACGAATAGTAAATAAAGATAATTTGACAAATAAAGGTACGGTTGTTGAATTTTGACAGTATGATTCACACTACACTGTTGTCAAAGAAAATAATGTCAGCAGAATGAACAAAATAAATAGTTTAAAAAAATTGAAATGATAAATAATAATAAAAGTATGTTTGTTGTTCAGTATGACCCTTTGGTATGCCACAGCGAGAGATAAAGACATCACCAGAATAAATGAAATATTAGTTAGTGAATAAAGTAAATAACTAGAAAGCAGTCATAGCCCACATACCTCCGCCAACGTCATGTTATTCGCCAGGTGGCAGCACGATATTCGGTTTGACAGCGGTTTCCTTATGCCCCCTTTAAAGCAATGGTAACGAAAATTTCAAAGTGATCGAGAATCCAGGATTCCTTCCAGATCACCCCCAAAATTGAATCACTGGTAGTTTTTGCCATTCCCAACATTCGCATAAAATTTCAGAAAGATCCGTCTATAACTTTTTGAGTTATCTTGCTAACAGACAGACAGACTCTGGCCAAAACATAACCTCCTTGGCGGAGGTAATTAATCTAATGATGAATAAAGTTGTGGCTGTTGACAGTATGACCCTCGGTACGCTGCAGTGAGAGACGAAGACGTCGCCAGAGTTGAGTCGGTCATGAGTGATGATGTAAAACTTCCTGCTGGGCCTGCCGGGATTCCCCCAGGTGCCACCGGGGATTCCCCAGCAGATGATGAGAACCTCAGTCCGAAGGAGAAAAAACGTCGTGCGAAGGAAGCAAAAGCTCGTGAGAAGAAAGAGAAAGAAGAAACGAAACGAAAACTGAAAGAACAAGACCAACTCATTAAAGTAACCAAACTGAGAAACTTTTTTGTTTGTAGATGTATTTGTATGTCGAAGCTAATGTAACATTTGTGATGTTATGGATAAGGGTTATGGTTAGCTATAGAGTTAGCAGTAGTGGTCAGTTAGCTGTAATGATTCTTCGCAGGTTTTAATGCGATACAACTTCCACATGTGCCAAATTGGACACATTGTTACTACCAAGACAACAGCAATGTGAATAACCAAGTATAACAGAATAAACATATTTATAACTGGGTTATTAATAGATGCTATATTTGTGGGATGTAGGTAGATATAGGCCTCGGTTATTGGTTTCAGTGATTGCTCGAAGTGGGATGCTATGGACCGGTGTGGCACTTCCTTGGCCACCTGGAAAACATACCAACAGTTCTTTTCTAAGAAAAGACACATACCGGTATGCTTTGCAGGCCATTTTGTGAGATTTAGGCAACTGGTCGCTGATGTTTGCATTGATCAGTGACCAAAATAGCGCTAGGAACGGGAAGAAAACCAAGCTACCAACCATACTGGCACTTACGTTATCCCACTTTGAGCTGTGTTGCTATATCAGTTTATTCTATTTACTGGGCTATTTTTTAGCTTTACAGTTAGGGTTACGGTTAGGGCTACTGGTTTTAATGCTATACATTTTTACTCATGAAAAATGAGACAAAGAGAAGATTATAACGTGACTAACACACTAAGGAAACATTGGAATTTTTAACTGCATCAGCTGATATTTTATCATACTTTTACCAATGCCAGCACGGCAGGGTAGTGGAAAATTGTCAGAACTTTTCTATTTCTTTATAAATGTTGTTTTGAAAGTGCAAAATTTGGGGTTGAAAACCGCAAATTTTTATGCATAATTTTCTTTTCAGCACTCATAATCTCCACTGTCAAAGGTTTGCAGCTGTCTCTCGGCATTCTATCAGAAATCTTTAGCTGTTCGTTGGAAAATGGCACCTTTGTGCTCTGCCTACTTTTTTAGCCCACAACGCCACTATTTTTGCACCATATTATAAATTATTGTTGATGACAATATGAATTTTATGCAATAGAGTGCTCGTTATCTTGTTGATTTTAGGCAGAGGCCAAGAAAAAGACGGAAACCCCGGCTGAGCGAAGGCGAAGGGTTCGTCAGGAAAATTCCGGCGTCACTGGAAAACCCAGCACTGGTCCACTGGGGTTCCTGAGTCGATCAAAGGGTGCTGGAGGAAGGAAAATGACACAGTGCCGTGTGCGTCTGCTGGACGGCACCGACTATGACTTTGAACTAGAGGTGAGTTTGAACGACACAATGACATGTAAATGACACACTGGGAACTGGATAATGACGTTGGGAAAATTCATTCATTCCTGTTGTAGTTAATGGGCCATGTAGGTCTACTGCCATGAATGCAGGTTATAAGGTTGTTAGTGTCACTAACGTGTGTTACGTTAACTTTTGGCTGAGTTGTTTGATTAAAGTTTGGTAAAACAATATTTTGGCACATTTTTATTCTGTACACAGTGGCACAAAAACTAGGACACTGGTGTTAAATGATAATAGGCTGCATCAGCTTATGGCTGATTTTTATATTAATATTTTTGCTTATGCGCAGTTACTAGGCCTACAGGTGCTATTTGTACACATATCTGCCTGTGCGTGGTGTTTCATAAAAAAACAATCCCTTTTTGTTTTTCATACTTCACTAAAGTGATTATCAATTTATACAATTTTTTTAAATGGCTGTAGCTGAAGAAATAGTATCTCAAAATATTTTAACAAAATATGACAGTTAACTAAATATTCTTTGCTAGTGGTGACGTAACACTGACGTCATAATGTGTCACTGGTACAATCTTGCTGTCAGTTGCTACCCTGCTTCAATGGTGATGACAGATTTGTGAAGTTTTACACTTGCAGCCACAATAAAACGTGCAAAGCAATCACATTTACAGGTACGTGTCTGTGGGGATAGATGGACTTCACATGTTCGAGCAAGACAGTGCACTAGCACACCGAGCTTGCAAATTGGTTGCATTTTTGGATTGTGAGACGCCTGATTTTATGTCCCCATGTTGCTCAGTGCTGACACAATAAACATTTTTCATCAGTGAACAAGATTAAGTTCGCCATTGAAGCAGAGTAGCAAATGACAGCATTAGCTGAGACAAGCAAGCTTGCACACTCAACACACTGTGATGTCTGCGTTATATCATGACTAGCAAAGAATATGTATTCAACTGTCATATTTTGTTAAAATATTTTGAATTAGTATTTTATCAGCTACAACTGGCAACAATTTTGTGTATATTGATCATTATTTGAGTGAATTATGTATACATTTATTCACCACTCAGGTAGTAAAAATGAAATGACAGACAGATAGACAGGCAGGCAGGCAGACATACAGATATACTGACAGATAAATTATGAAAAAGAGGGTTGTTTGTTTATGAAACAGCATGTATATGTTTGTATATCTGTCTATATGTCTGTGTGTAGTCGAATGCTAGGGGCAGTCTGTTGGTAGAGGTGGTCTGTGATCATGTCAATCTACTGGAGAAAGATTATTTCTCTTGCTCATTTAACGATGAAAACGGCATCAAGGTTTTATTACATTCTCAATATCCGCTGATAAAAGCAAGTGTCAGCTAGTAAAACCAAATACGAGATAAGATATCCGTTGATATATGTTACTCATTGACAAGTAGTCTTTAGTTATTATTTAGGATAATACAAGTTGCACATTGAAAAAGAAGCTTTTGTTTATATCTGTTGATATGATAGGGTATCTACTGACATTTGTTATTTGTTGAAAAAAAAGCAGGCATAATTTTTATCACCAGATATGTTCTGACATATCATTAGACAACCTTTGTTATCATCCATTTTATTTTGCCAGTCAGAGTTGTGTTTTCGGGACTATATTGTCAAGTTTAGGATTCCGATTTGTTTTACTTAATCTTGCTTTTGTGCTAAGATCACAAAACTCGGCCTGTTTGAGGTCAGGTCTGTCTTTTAACCCTCCAGGGTAGTTGAATCATGTACCAGTTTGTCTGGCTGGGGTTAAGGTGGGCACGTTCACCTGCACCAGGTGGTCTGTGTTTCCATATGGCAGGTGATGCTCCGTATCTTTTGAGATAGGTATCTTTCAAGAGCTATACTTGACAACCTGAGTGAATCTTAGTGCTGAATAATGCATTAAGTGGACCTGTAGCCTACTAAAGTATCTACTTAGAGCAAAGTTGAGCTTAGTGAGTTGGCTGAGTCAAAGTCAAAGTCAGAAAGTGAAGTCATCCAATGGTCTTTGTTTGTGTCTCTGTGTGCAGTATTGGATCATACCCGACAGAAGAATATCCAAGCAAGTCGGCAGTAAGTAACATCATTTTATCCATTTACTTGTGTTTATTTATCACACATATTATGGCTGCTAGAGGTGAAGTTTAGTTATTTATGTAATAATTATATCACTGCTATAACAGTGAAGAATTACAAGTGTGTAGAAGTCAATGTCCACGTGGCGTAACCCACCAATCAGTGCACGACACCAGTACCAAGAGCAGCGATGTAGAATCTGTAAGTGGGGGGGCTGGGGGTCTGGGGAGTTCTGTTA
>Ga0209671_1007017_pt1 | contig 11635 bp, 8 predicted proteins | sample WorMetHERISLAND2_2_FD_187401 | JGI IMG/M metagenome (GOLD analysis project Ga0209671, IMG submission 187401) | Marine gutless worms symbiont microbial communities from Max Planck institute for Marine Microbiology, Germany - Olavius geniculatus... | ecosystem: Host-associated > Annelida >...
CATTATAATAATAATAATAATAATAATAATAATAATACACATATTTGTAAAGTGCCAGATGGTGAGGGTTTAAGGGTTCTAGTCAGTTCTGCTTGATTTTTAATGTAATTTGCCACTACACTGTGTCTCAATAAAAAATGTGCCACTTTTATTTTTTAAATAGCTTTGTGAAACATTGGCCGATTTTGTTAATTGTTGGCATGCAACATTATGAAGAAACATGATGTAAGTGACTATAGTTTTGCCCACCTCACTTCAATGCTGTTGCTATACTACTTTGTGAAATTTAGAAGTCTTAGTTTGGCCACTTACAGCGCTGAATTCATACTGGGTAGCGCATGCGTTGGCTCAGAAATGATTTAACTAAACAGCAACAAACACGAGTAACAGTTATTATCTCTCAGAAAGTTTTACGTGTTACATCTCATCATTTTTATTACTGCGTATGCTTAAAATGTCTCAACCAGCGTGAATGCAAGCGGTGGACGTTGACTCAACTCGACAACAGCACGTTCTCTAACTCACAACCCAGACCAGTTCACTCACTGTTGATGCGTCATTTCAGTTTGTCGATCGACGATTTTAAAATGAACACGGCTGTCGACTAACATAAAATATGTAACAGGTTTTTCAATGATTTTGTGATCTCAGTGATTTTTTGAGCTGACGCGTGTGCTCCCCAGCATGAATTCGTCATTGTGTACAGCCAAACTATGACTTCTGAATTTCACAAGGTAGTGTAGCAACAATATTAAAGTGAGGTGGGCTAAAGTATGCTTGTTCACGTCAAGTTTCTTCATGATGCGGTGTGCCGAAAAATATCAAAATTGGCCAAAATAAAAGTGGCCTGTTTTTATTGAGACACTGGTAGCTGCTGCTGCTGCTGCTGCTGCAATAGTAGTTTGGTTTGGCCGTCATACTGATGTGTGATGAGCACAGTTTGTGCAGTCCCACAAACACTGTGTGGTGAAACGTATGCCTATTGCTAGCAGATGGGATGAATTTTACGTTGCAGTGATCAGTATCTTATCCCATTTGTCGCTGTTGTTGCAGGATCTATTGTGAGTTGTCGTACGTGCGTTTTCGTCGCTGGATTTACCGCGTGCTGCGAGGTCATGTGAGTAACGGAGTACCGGCTTGTGCGCTTGATCGCATTCGACAGACTTTTGCTCCGGAGCAGGCTTGCAGTTTCACTTACCCACGATGATCAGCTGCATCTCTGTTTCTCACAAACACTTTTTGAGAGCAGGATAGCAAAAAGTCATATCTGGTTTTCTAACAAAACATCTTAAGTACAACGTTCTTCAAAATGTTGTTTGACTACTTGCTTCGTTAGAAAATGAAATATAGCAAGCAAATGCTTGTATGTTATTTATCACAAATCTGTGAAACAGAATTAAATTCAAATAAAACACTGGAAAATGCATTGCATAGAATGTTTTTTTCCAGTTTTTTCGACATGTTATTGACAACAGATAGGACGTTTGGCCATTCTGCTTTATTTTGATCTGTCTATCTGTCTGTTTTTTTGCTTGTATTTACGTTTGAAGCTGCTTGTTTTCATGTAAGAAATTCATGCTCAAACAATTATCAAAGTTCACTTGTTTGATGCCTGACATTAACTGATTAATTCTGTTAAACCTGGTCATTTACCAGTAAACAAAAATAGAAAGTTGTGGTTGTCATTGGCATAGAATAGCAGCCAGTGTGCAGTAGCATAGCCAAGGGGGCCTAGGGGGCTTAGGTCCGCCAGCCCAATTTTCCAGACAAAAACATAAGCCTACGTTTAAACTGCTCGAAATTGGCCGGTTTGGTCAGTTTAAAATACTTAAAATCGTTGCCACGAGATCTCATTTTTTAAACCTAAATTTAAATTCGATTTCGGCTGGGGCTCCACCCCAGAACCAACTGGGTGAGCTCACAGTGATCCCCCAGACCACCTAGCTGGATTTTAGGTGCCCCTACTTCTAAAGGAGGAGAGGACAGGGGAAGGGAGGGGAGGGGTGAAAAGGGAAGGGAGGAGAGGGACAAATTGGGGAAGAGTAGGGGAGGGCAAGGGAGACGAGGCCCCCCAAATTAAAATTTCTGGCTACACCACTGTTAGTGTGTCTGCTGTATTTTGTATTGTTGACACTTAGTTCGCATAATACACTGGTTTATAAACATCTCCATGTGATGCTTATGCTTCACCACTGACATTGTCAGGTTGTGATTGTCATTCTGTTTGCTTTTGTCTCGAGCGTTCAGGTGCAGTTAATTGCAGTTTGTCGATGCAGTGATTGTACAGACATTTCGTCACATACATTGGCTGTGATACTTAGTGTGATTGAAGATTGGCGTTCTATGTAATTGAGCTATTTTCAATGCTGTAAACCGAGTGACTGAGAGATGAGGGTTTAGTGACCAGCGTCATGCGTTTGTGAGGGTTGTTCAGTTATAGTTATGCAAAAGAGATATGCATCATATTTTGCTACTTTTTAGTGTACTTTTCTGCAACTGAAATGCACTTGCTCCAGTGTCTCCACAATGCCGGGATTTTGTTGTAGAATAACGATGATCTTCCAGCGAGCAATTTGCCCTTCAGACTATGTCTCCGTCGTTAGCAAATGTGTCTCTTTTCATGATGTCTAATTACCGCTCACTAACAAGTTGTGCAGTTTTGCAGTGCTAGATGGTACTAGCTAGTAACACAGTGTTATTGATATTTGTCATGTCCATCTATATTAGACTAGGTCAGAATTTTTTCTACAGTGGAATCCAAGCTTTGGAGAAACGCTGGACCAAGTGCATTTTTGTTGCAAAAGAATATGTTGAAAAATGGCAAAATATAATCCAAATTATTATTATTATGAACAAAAAGATTAGCGTGGCATTTAGCCCAAAATAGACTACAAGGACACGTAACATAATTACAATAGTTAACATGTTCGGCAAACAGAAAACCAGTAGACAGTTGGAATCAGCGTCACTAATACGATATTGCGAAGAGATACGTCTTCAAATGACGCTTGAAAGCCAACAGTGACGACGATGACGTGACAAATGACGGTAGGCTGTTCCATGCACGGGCAGCAGCAACCGGGAAAGTGCGATCTTCGATCGTGCTGCAACGAGTCACTGGAACAACGACCGCCGTTGATGAGCTGGAATATCTTTTTCCGAACTATGTCCGTCTACGCACTTTGTGAATGACACTCATCAATTCTTTGTCCTGTGCTGTCACGCTGTCAGTGGTATGGCCGAGTGATCAATGATGATGGGACGTTTTAGAGTATTTAGACACTGGACGTTAGTGTTGAGTGATTCACATGATTTTAATATTTTTTGATTTTAACTTTGGCTTGCGTAGAATTTGTGTTAGCATTTTTGCAGGCATTTGACTGCCACCACCTGTAAACACTAAACAGTTATAAGATGGCTACTGTAAATGGTTCAGTATATAATAGTGATAGCACCACAAGTGTCATTAAAGCATTCAACGCAGAATTGTATGCTTTTTCAAAATTTCAAGATTATTAATATTGTAATATTCCTGTCCTAAATTAATAATTTGAGTTTGCTTTGTGGGAATAAATTTTTGGACTATGTTACATTATGCGACATGACTAACAGTGGTACAGAACGCAACGTTATGCAACAAAATTGCCAATGATATAAAGATGTTGCCTGCTTTTACTGATGATTAAAGCAGTTTTGTCTGCAGTGATAAGCAGAGTTGGCAGATAACTTTAACTCATATTACGATTAGTGTAAATAAACTAATGACTGAACATAAACTAACGACCTATAAATAAACAACGTAGCCAAATCAGTCTGAAATAAGCCTTCAATACGAATAAAATGAAAATGTTGCATAAATGTCTCATCTTTAAACATCAGCATGCTGCAAAGAACTTTGCAAGATTTTTGCAACATTTCTATTTTAAGTGTAGCCGTGGCTTAAGTGAACCCCGCTCATAATCTCCAGTAAGTGAAATGATGGTGTATCTTAAGTGCCGATTAGTTTTGTTTTCTTTCAAATCAGCTTTGTTGACGATTATCACTGCTAAAATCAGCCACATTAGGCCTTCGCCCGAGATCCAGAAGCTACTATTTTTTCCATCCACTGAGGGTAGGAGGCTGAGTTGCCCTGAGCAGTGAGCGCACAAAAAGTTAGCAACTTGCTCAGGGTTGCATGAAAATAACTTATTCAGAAAATAAGCGTTTATCGCCCTCCCCCCTCCAGCGTCATTATGCTCATGAAGTAAAATGATCTAAACACAGTACATGATGCACAGGACAGGCAACACAAATACTTTCGTAAGTTATTCACATAAGTCTAAGTAAATTACACGGACTGAACAGGAAACTTAACAAAATTCTGCTAATAGGGGCCTACAGTAACTCGATATTTTAAATACACATATATTAGTCTCGTCTTAGCGTTGATAATGTAACAGACGTAGGAGCGTCTATCCCCCTTAGAGGGTGTTTACACGATCCAGCAAACTTCCAATAAATGTATTCAAAATACACGTACTAATGCTGGACGTTTGCTGGATCGTGTAAACACCCTATTAGACCCACACAACTTTTATCTCCTTTCCCCCTTTCGGCTAGAGTTCTGGGGGAGCGTTGTCAGCTTCGCGGTGGGGTCTGGGACAAAACAGTAGTCGTCGATTATGAAACATTCTGCACGGGTTGAAGAAAGCACTGGGAGGCAGATACTGGAAAGGCTACGTAAATTATGTACGAATGTGTTTGAGAAATTGTTTTTGACGACCGGCTTAAATACGAAATTATGCTAACTCCCCCTTGCGCTGAATGGCTACCGTACTTGCATGATGGAGCATTTGTTCCAAGGTTCGTGTGGTCTAGCCGCTCCTTGAGATGCAGTAGTCAAGAAACGAATACCTAAGCCGGGCCGGCTGCGGTGACAGATGCAGGCACGTCGAGAGCCACAACGGGGCCCGGGGAAACATTCTAGCGGGGCCCCCAAACATTCTCGCGGGGTGCGCCTCTGGAGAGAAAATTTTTTAAATGGTGCATTCTGGTGTGCTTAATATTTTTTCAGCGACGGCGGGGTCCCCCCGCCCTCAAACGTCGCGGAGCCCGAGGTAACTTGCCCCCCGCGCTACCCTCCTCTCTCGACGGGCCTGGACAGATGAGTGTGTTGCTGCTATGTATCAGAGTTGTTTGTGCGAGGAATTGTTAACGGCGTCATAGAAGACGTCGTCGGTGTCGACACTGTTGAGGGAGAAGGCGGCTCGCAGCAGACGGCGTTCAGCCTGCAGCGTCATCTGATGCCCTTCGACCTCGGCGCCGGGCAGCACCGCGCTGTGGTGTGTGATGTTGACGCCGCCTGGTGATGTAGCTGTTATCTGATGTGTCGTGCCGGAGGGGAGGACGCCGTCCACGGACTGTCCGTGCGCGTGCATGATGTAGGCGGTCTGCGCGCGCTCGCGACGTCGTCGTCGTCGTGCCATCAGACTGTTGTCTGTGTCTGTCGTCGTCGTGGCGTCCCCGGCGGCCTCGTCACCGCTCTGTGTCGTCGTCGCGTCTTGTGAGCGAGTGTTGACCGCTTTCTCTTCGCAACTCACCTGCAGACACCATGCAACGCTTCGTTTGTACAAGACGTCACGCGGTATATGGTTAATCAAGGCGCAGAAGGCGCCGAGAACGACTTCGGCGTCGAAAGGGAGGTGTCTTGCGTTAAAAAGTAGGTAGGCAGCAAGTAGCAATTTTTCGATAGATGCCGCAAATTGTCGACAGTATTCCGACAGGCAGCTGAAAATTTCTGACAGGGAAGATTATGGATGCTCAAAATTTCAATTTTCCCCTTATTTTTCCAGAAATTGGGTTTTAGCCCCAAATTGTGCATTTCTATACGAAAATTTTCGGACAGGAAAAAAATTTCCGACAGCTTTCCGACAGCCCAGAATATAACGGGGGAGGGACAATTCGCAGATGGTATGTAAATATGCTTTTCGATTGACTAATGAAAATAGAACGAAAAGGTTCGCAGCTTGGCATTCTGGCGTGAACGAAACATGGACCTAAACTAGTTGCCACATTATGCATTTACTCGATATTAATCTCGTTCTTAGTGATGGCTGACCTGGTCTGTCATGGTAGCTTGGTCTGTCTTGCTAGTCTCCTCATCACTCGATGACGATGACGACGATGACGATGCCGACGAATGCCGGCGAGTCTGGGCGTCCGTCTGGACCCCCGTCTCCACAAGTTCCACCTTCTTCGAAGAAGAAGAAGACTTCTTGCCCTTAGCAGCGTCGGAGTCTGAGTCACTGGAGTCGGAGCTGTCAGAGTCCGAATCTGAAGAAGAAGACGATGATGACGATGATGATGAAGATGATGAGTGTTTGCGCTTGGTCTGCACGGGATCGGTTTGCGTCTCGATGCTGGCCGTGTCTGCCGTCGAGCTGGTCGAGCCCGTGCCCCCAGCGTTGGAACGCCGCGGTCGCAGCTTGGACAGCAGCGGCCGATCGTAGTCGTGAATGTAGCCGAGATCAACATCACCGGCGATGAACTCGACGCGCTTGCTGGTGGTCGCCGGCAGATTCCTGACGTTGATCGTACTCAGCGAGTCCAGCTTCTCCTGGACCTCCTTCTTGAGCAGCAGCAGCTCGATGTCCTTGCCCATCAGAATCACTTCCGTCAGGCTGCACGTGCTGCGCAGGTTCTCAACCTGAGTCACACACAGCAACCGGCCACTCTGCGTCAAACAAGTGCTGGCCGTCACGAAATAGATGTTAGACCCAATTACCTACCCGCAGAAAAAAACGACTTGCCATATTGTGAGTTGTGACAGTGATAAAAGTTACTAAATCTCTGGGGGTGCAGTGGGCGCCGGCGATGCGCGAAATGGTGTACCGACTTTTATCTAGGAAGAAAATTCGATTTCCTGCTAGCTGGTTTACTGGAAATTAATAGGCCTATAAAAAGGCCAGCTTGGCCGGTATTTTTGTGCTTAAAAGAAAACATTAATATTGTACACTGTGTAGACTATACATCTCTTAACTGAATAATAATTTCGCCGCATAACCATAGACAAGCCTATACAATTAAGCTACTGCAGCGGTGTTCCGAGAAGAGAACGGAGGCTGGATATTGTGTTAAACCTGAGCCAGGAGTTCTTTCTTGTTCGCGATCTGTTGCATGCAGTCCGGTCCGTAGATGTTCTGCAGTTCTTCTACCACCTGCTTCTCACGGCTGCGTATCTGCTGGATGTAATCGATGGCGGTGTCGTGCACCTTCTGTTCGACCGATCGGAGGATCTCGTCGCACTGGTTGAGCGAGTCGATCTGCGAGTCGAACTTGTCGATCTTGTCCTTGCAGCGCAGCATCAGCTGGCGGATGTTGTCCTTGTACTTGCTGACGGCCTCCGAGAACTGCATGATTTCGTGATCGCGGTGCTCGTTGAACGTGCACATGACGCACACGCACGCGTCGCACCGCTCGCAGTAGAAACGAACCACCTCGTCCTATAGACAGATACGCACGTATACACTGAGTAGGCCTAAAACGCAGAGGCGTCATTTAGGGGGGGACTGGAGTGGTCTACGGACCCCCTCTTTTCTCACAAAGCCCATATAGCGGCGCCGATCCGTCCGTTTCATTAACCCTGAGCCAGACACCAGTTTACACTGCAAGACCACCAGCGGTGTTGTGAGTGAAAAAAGTAGGAGAAACAGAAAATTGCAATTTTCCGACAGAAGATATTATGGGCGCTCAAAATCTCAACTTTGCTCATAAATTTATCCGAATTTTTTTATGAGATTTTAACATCCAATTTTGTATTTTTGGACAAAAATTTTTCGACGAAAAATTTTCGACAGACTAAAATTTGGGGTTGGGCAATTTCCGCCTGCCCTCTGCAGTGCCACGACACCACTGCATGAACACCACGTATAAGAGGTTAGTGCATCGCGCGGTGTGCCTGCTTACGCCTTAGCTTTTAATGACGCTTTATCATCGCAAGGCCTGTACCCACGAACGGATGGCCAGGCAGCGTTGACCTGGGTGGCTGGGTACCCACCGGAATGGTTTATTTGTCTGTCGACGGTCACCTATCCAAATAAGTCAGGCTACTTGTTCGACGCTGGGCAGGTTGGTAAGATACTTGGATAAATGACTCTCACGATCCTTCAATCCTTAGTCCTGCGTCAATCCAGCAACTCCACCTACAGACTTTTATCTAAGACCAGTCCAGTCAGGGACGTCCTGTGTCCATCCTCTTCGTGGGCTGCCTTCGGTACGTCGTCTAATGAGCCTCATATTTAAACAATGCCAACTTTTTTTCGACGGCTAAAATATATACAGAAATTATGTCGGGAATGGTTACGATGTGGACTCGGAAATTGCGAACGTGTCAGCTAGTCATGCCGCGTTGTATAGAATGGATAATTTGAACGGCTGTCAGACCTGATGTTCCTTGCATTCGATTTCCTTCTCGATCTCGACGTCGAAGATGGAGTGGCCACTGGTGACCTTGGTGTCTCGGTGCAGCTGAACGCACGTCGAGCAGAGCAACTTGGCGCAGTCCAGACACTTGGACGTCGCTTCGCGGTGCTTGTGATTGATCATCTTACAGATATCACAGAACGGGTACTGCGACGGCCGCTGCCGACCGACCACCTGAACGCAACCACATCACAACCATGACAAGCATACAGGACCTTTACAGGCCTAATCATCGTCAACATGCCTCAACTTATTCGCAGACACAGTATACGTGTCGCAAAGAAAGCGAAAATTTGAATGACCGCATTACGGATCACGCCCGTTTGTCTGTCTTTCTGTCTGTCCCGTACGAACTCGTTGCTCGACAAAAAGTATGTGTGCATAGCTGGGCGGATGGTTGCTTCTCACGATAGCAGCGTGGCGACATCTTCGCTTGTTTTAATCGCACTTTATATTACATCACATCCGGTTCAACTGTGACGCGCGGCGATTCTTGCCTATTCGAGCATCATGACGGGAACTAGATAGTAGCTCTTTGAACTCGTCATTGTGTTAACATACTTGAACGAAATGTTGGCAACGTTTCACTTAACCACAAATCGGTGTAATTTTTATCAGAAATACTCAAAAATGTTGTGGCATAGGCTACGCAGTTTAGCAAAAACGCGCAACTTATGCCTATGCCTAATGCCACAATGACCATTCGACATGCGTGCAGGTGCGGGTGCTGTAAATTATTATAAACCATACTGTAACACAAAATGGCACGAAAAAGAAAACAGTAACCTCAGTGAGACTGGATACGAGGAAGTTGTCGGGTAACTTTTTGACGCCGCCGACCGGCAGCTGAGTTCTCTTGCGGCACAGCGGACACGTGAACTCGCGGTAGTCAGAGTACTTCTTGTAGGAAGACTCCGAGTTGACGTGGTTGTCGATGCATTGCTCGCAGAATGTGTGCAGACACGACAGACACTTGGGGTTGCGGTACGAGTCGAGGCATATCTTGCAGACGAGAAACTCGTCGTGAATTTCCTGCGCCAGCTTCACTCCGCCGCCGCTAGTTGCTATGGACGTTGCCATGGCAGCAGCAGCAGCAGCACGGCCGGTGGCACTTGTCGCTGCAGGACTCGGCGAATGGCCGGAAACTTTGCCTACTTCAGCCGATAAATTCTGCGCTCATACAACACGACACAATCGCCAGAGTTCGATTAGTTCTGTCTTGTGATCGCATGCGATTTTGTTTCCAAAAATCAATCAAAACAAATTCAAAGCTCAATCTGCTGCAAACGAATGGGTTTTGTTTTTGTTTTGTTTTTGTTTTATCGCACACGCAGGGGCCCCTTAACGCTGACCAAATCTTCTTGCAGTGTAAACTGAAAAGTCTCGTGAATTTCGATTCCAGAAAAAATTTGCTTAATGGCAGCCGAGAGAACAAAAGGGAAGCTGCACATATTCGATCCGGCAGTGGAATAGCTTTGATTTAGATTTTAGATAAACCAAAAATATAATAATTTTTCTATAGTTAAATAGTGATTTGATTTCTCAAAGTGTCATGTACTGATACTGTTCTATACCGCCAGTAATCACCATGATAGTTCAAACTTCAAAGTAATAGGCCCTACTCTAGGCTTAACCATGAACGACTTTTCCATGGTCAGTTAAGTATCCACAGATTAGGCCTTCGTTGATTCCTGTAGAAAAACTGTGGAAGATAAACTCATTAGCCCGTTCTATGCAAATCTATGTCGGTAGGCCTAACTCGGTTAAGAGCAGCAGCAGCAGCAGCTGCTGCTGGCGTCAGAAGAGGTGAAGCAAAGCAGCGTCTCTGTCTGGCAGTAGCAACATGAATATACCAGCTGCTATACTGCTGCTCGTTCATACATGCCGCTGTGAATGTGATGTGTCGGAGACGAACGGTGGGCGTGTGCTGTGCAGAGAGACGGGCGAAAAATAACTCGCCAGCAGGCAGAGAAAATGATCACTGCACAGCAATCTCAGCAACTGAATAACTGCGTCTTTCATCCACCTTCTGCAGTTTCTCGACCTTTGTTTCGGCCGACTTCATTATGACGCATCCATGTGACTAAATGAATGTAGAGTATCGTCTTGACTGCTTGCTACTTGGATAGTTTTATTAGTGCCGAAAGTGATGATTCATATAGTACTATTAATATACTGTCAATGTCTGTTTAATTTTGCCATCGTACCGATGTACACATTTTGTACATTCATGTACATACAGCTGTCGACTATGTCGTCCAAACTGCACTTAGGCCTATTACGGCATTATCTGAAATTTTTGCCGACTTTCTCTCTTTTCGTTATCTTTTTAGGTAATCTCATTTTAACTGTCTGGACGTAGAATTAACGGATTTATGAACTAAGGAGAACCTAGATACGTGTCGTGTTTTACACATAAGCGGATTTATGGGGGAGCAAAGGGGCCTTGCCCTCCCAAGATGCCAAAGTCGCCTTTTTGCCTAGCATATGCAGTGCATTTTTGCAGAAAAAATAATAAAAGTTATATATATACTCAATGTATGCATTTTATGGGGTTTTCATGCCCAAAAAATCGTTTGCTTCCGGGGCTGCGCCCCGGCGACAGGCTTCTCCCCAAAAAGTCCACCTTTGTTTTCGGCTTTCGGCCTTAATTTTTGGCCCGTGGGGGCTAGTTTGCCTTTTGTGACTCCAATTTCGGGCTATGCCTACGTAAGAGTAAGTAACAATAAACAATAAATAACGCCAGTGTAGTTTAAACCATGTAAAAATAATTGAAGCAGACGCTACAAAAACCCAGGAAAAGTTTTTTGGAAAATTAGGGAGAGTTAAATATTATTATTATTATTTTGCATTTTCATAATATTTACGATATCTTGCAACCAGAAGGGTTCTGTGTCGCTTAGAATGCACCAAATTCGTTTTTCGCCGGGGCTCCGCCCCGGACCCCTCTGGAGAAGCTCATGACGCTCCCCCAGAGTCCCTAGTCGGCAGGGAAGAGGGATACTTTCTCCCCATTCCCCTCCCCGTCGACGCCTGCGGCGCCTCACCTTGAGTTTGGGGAATTGCTCGAAGAACTTAGGAGGATAGACGCCCTTGAATAACGCTTTTTATCGCATAAAAGTCAATCACCATGGCAGTGTCTGTATTACTGCTGTATTTCTATACAGTTATGGTC
>Ga0209671_1007019_pt1 | contig 11634 bp, 7 predicted proteins | sample WorMetHERISLAND2_2_FD_187401 | JGI IMG/M metagenome (GOLD analysis project Ga0209671, IMG submission 187401) | Marine gutless worms symbiont microbial communities from Max Planck institute for Marine Microbiology, Germany - Olavius geniculatus... | ecosystem: Host-associated > Annelida >...
CAAAGAATATTTAACTAACAGCCACATTTTGTCCATATATTTTGAATTAACATTTCTTCAGCTACATCTGGTAAAAATTTCGTGTAAATTGATCATCATTTGAGTGAATTATGAAAGAAATAAAAAGGGTGCCCGTTTTTTTGAAACACAGTGTATTAATATTAGCAACGTAATTTTGTGACTAAGAGGCATCGTTCAAACGCGATATTCTAGGGAAGGAGATGTCGTAAGTAAAGTAAAGTCGTTAAGTAAGTAAGTCAGTAGGAAAAAAACATACCACGATAACAAACCGTTGCTCGTGTCATTGCGTAATAAATGTTACAAGCAAAATTACAATGCCTATAACGATCGTTGTGCTGAACGTGCAGCGGAGATCAGGACATAACGTTTGACGAGGCCGTGCGAGTGCTACAGCAGGAGTTGCACTACCCGCCAGACAAAGCGTTGCAGTTCGTCCAGCGATTTGACCGCAATAATGACGGCCACTTGTCATCACTGGAGTTCAACACCATGAGAAAAAAAATCAGCGAAACGTAAGACGAACACCACATCTTGTCTTTGAATAGACTCCTGGGTTCAAACGGTAACTAAAAATGCAGACTAAGAAGGCTGTATTTTAACCTTACTTTAATACTGCTGCTACACTACCTTGTGAAATGCAGAAGTGAGCAAAACATTATAGTCATTTACATCACGTTTTTCGACGTTGTCTGCCAAACATTATTAAAATCGGTTATTTTCTACAGAATTATTCAAAAAACAGCACTGGCACATTTCTAAGCAGGTTTACATCAACCTTCAACATTCTTTTATATCTTGCCGCTTTTCTTGCATTTTAGTACAAAAAAATTAACTGTCGGTGTTTACAAAATAACGAAATGGGCCTTATATCGAACTAATAAAATAATAGAAACTACATGTAGGCTATGTAACGTTTATGTACTTGTGTTGTTAATTAATTATGATAATTATTTAGTAATTTGCATCATAATCAATAATTATCAATACATTTGTTGCGCGTCACTTATTCCCAATTATTACTAACTTCATTAAGTAAGTGAATAAGTACGTAAATTTGTATAACCACAATGTCAACGGAAAAGTCCGCTAAATCTAAAGCGCAAATTCAAATTAATCACTTTTATGGAGTGTAGCCCATGGTCGTTTTTAAGCCTTGCGTAAGAGAAAACAGTTTGACAAGAATAAAACGCCATAAAATTACAATGCACGATAAACTAATAGGAAGTAGCTCCAACACAAGCATATGAAGCGGAAAGCGGGCGAGAGAGAGAGAAAGAAAGAGAAAAGATTAGATGTTGAATGAGTCTTGTGAGACCAACCGACCGCAAGTGAGAACACTTCGCATATTCTTCAATCTCATCTCATCATTCTAAGCTGATTTAATGACACGCATGGCGCTTCCGGGGACACTTTATCAGCTCTTTGGGTCAATTTTTCTTGATAAGCCGAGCCGTTACACTGCACATATGCGACACTGCATTCGAAAACAAATAAATTGCTTCAAAGTGTACCAACTGTCGTTACAGTTGATAATGTTTTACATTTCAGCCGCTTTAGAAAACTGGAGGCTTGTTTGAAACATTAGGTTATAAGACCACGTGCGGAAAATATGTGATGACGAACAAGCTTAAAATTTGAAAAAAATGGCAAAGGACCGAAGTCAATAACCTGTTATTGTCGCAGTAAAAATGCACCGAACTAATTTGATAAAAGTCGGAATCGCTATTCCTTTCCGTTCGCCAGGTAGGAGTAACAATTTAGGCCTACAATTGCATGCTTTGACAAATCTTTTCTTTCTCTGGGATCATAGCTCTCTTCCTGCTAAAATTATTGTGTCATTGTCCCTTCAAGTGTACCGACAAATGTCATTTAAATTCGTAGAACGGTTTAAGCAAAATGCACGAATGTGACAGACGACAGACAAACAGACCGCTCTGCGAATATGTGTATAGCTATCGGCGGAATCGCTTGCGCTAGAGCGATGCCTAAATGCACGCAAAAAAGTAGCAAGTTAGAATTTATACGGTCTCTGATGAAGTGAATGAAGATGAATTTGTTGCCCCGCGCTGTGTGTCTCTGTGGCAGCAAAGCGCAGCTGGTGCCCAAGTTCAGCGAGTATGACTCTGACGGCGACGGATACATCACTCTACAGGAAGCTTCCTGCATTCTGCAGAGCCCACCGTTCAGCTTCTCGGGACTTTAACCTTTCACCTACAGCGTTAAGATTCAGCTTTTCTGTTTCCATGCAGAGTCCGTCCACGCCGTGACGACTGGAAGACTGTGCATAGGAGGCTTCCATCATCCTGCGTTCTCCGCCGTCATGGAAAGTACACTTCATGACGTCATAGTTCTCCCATAACGTCAGAGTCAACTTCGTAACGTCAGAGTCAGTCTGTGAAGACTGGAAGTCTGTGAATAATCCTGGAAGATTGTCGATAGAGTCATCTGAAGTGGCCAGCATTCTGCAGAGTCCACCGTTCAGCTTCCCGGCGTCGCGAGTGACGTTGTTGCTGAGGAATTTTGACCGAGACGGCAACGGCCGACTCGACATCGAAGAGTTCGCCGGATTCTACGCCGAGGCCAAAGCCACGTGAGGACGTCTTATCTGCACTTATCGATAACTAAATAAAAAGCACTCGTAAGAGTAATTTTGTTTACAAAATAATTATATAAACGCATATTGCGGGTTTGTTAGTTAAAATAATTAACTTTTTGATTTATGACCTGCTTAGTTATATTCAATCAATCTTTTATTATAGTGTCTGGAATACTGTAAATGCCCATAATTTCACTCAACTCAAACGTAACGACTGACAGCGTCTTGCATTTGTATACCGCACCTGCGACCAGGCAGAACACGCCGTCGATCATGGCCATGAAATAAGTAAGTTTTGCCATCGTCTACTCTGTAGCCTACTTTGTTTCATTATACTCGCATAATACACCGTAGAGCGTGTTATAAACTATACTTAACAGTTTGTAGTATAGAGCGAGATCTGCTGCCGGTGTTGCTGTTGTTGACGTCACAGACAATAGATGACGTAATGGTGACGTAATAACGTCATTATGATGTCACGTCACTGCGTATAGACCGACAGAACGAACGACAAAAAATCCGACGAACACATTATCTCAACCGTTCACTGCGTTAGGCGTAACTTGCCAGAGATAATAATAGCAATGGCAACGACGATTTCTAATTCACCGGAACCTGATGCAAGGGCGCTACATGTCCTACGTGTCTGTATACATTATACTCGAAGGCTTAGTTATCGAAACGGAAATTTATCGAGCGCCTCCTAGAAGGTGCTGACCGACGCCATCAGCAGGTGTTGTGGCCGGGAGGGGGGTAAGGCTACTATTTTTACTCTTCGCACGCTACGTTCCTAAGGTAGCGAAGAGGAGGTATGAGATCAGTGTAATATTGAGGACCGACCGACCGACGACCGACCTCTGTATCTGGAAGAGCTTTCATTGAAGAACTTCAAACGTCCATATCTCTATAACGGTGCTAGTAAACGCATGATCACTATGGACCACTCATAAGAAGTCGACCGCCGGGAGTCGAATGGTCACGTGACCGATGATGTCACGAGACCCCAAAAGGTCAAGGTCGTGACCCCATTATCTCTGAGGCGCCATATCTCCGTAACGGTGCCAGAGAGACACATCCGTTGAGGTAGCCTATAACAAGACAAATGGCAACTAACGTTATCGACCATTATTGAAAATTTTTTTCCTCTCAGTTCCTAAAATCGGGCAATATTTTATGAACTTCGGAGAAACAATTTCCAATAACGACCTTGACGCTAGTCACTATTAGTATAATATTAAAAGGGTCTCAATTAGATGCCGGGTCGCTAATACAAGCCGAAAGGAACGAAAAAAGCTCTTAAAAGAATACAGAACAAAATGGTGCGCACGAGGAATACATTAGAGTGGTCGCAGTCTAATAATATTTCTTGTTTTCCATTGGCGTGACCATTACCATCATTGACAAGACGGATAGTGAGTGCACTTTGTAATTGAATTATTTATTAGAAAGTCTCTTACGTCGATTAAATAACAATTTATGGGACGTAATGCCGGAAAGACTGCGCACTAGTTCGCAGGCCAAATCGGATTCAGTAAAAATAGCTCCAGATTTAGTACGTAGCCCATCCAACAACTTTTTTGTGGGCATGCCTGTTATTAATACTATTTTGACAGGGGCGGATCTAACGGATCGGCAGCCGCGGTGCAGTGGCCGACGAGGATCTCAAGACGGAGCCTTCAAGAGCAGTGGTGTAGCCAGAAATTTAAATTGGGAGCCTCGTTTTCCTTCTTCTCTTCTCCCCTTTCAACTTTTGTCCCTTTTCTTCCCGCCCTCCTCTTTTTACTCCTCCCCTTCCTTTACCGCTCTTCCTCTGTTACCCCTCCCTCCCTTTCCGTGCCCACCCTTTCCTCTCCATGTCCTTAGAAGTAGGATCCCCTAAAATCCAGCTGGAGGGTCTGGGGGAGCGCTGTGAGCTCCCCCATCAGGGTCTGTGGCAGAGGCCCAGCCGAGATCAAATTTGTTGCAGTTTAGCTTTAAAAGGTGTGATCTAGTGGCAACAATTTTAATTGTTTTTCTGAAAATAAACTGACCAAATTGGCAAATTCTGTGCAGTCTATACGTATGCTCATGTTGTGTCTGGGGGATTGGGGGCCTGGGCCCCCTTGGCTACGCCACTATTCAAGAGGTGGATCCGACAGCTGCATCCAAACGATGTGGTTGCAAAGTCCGTCGACACTCTCCCCCTCTATCTCGACATTGGGTTTTCGGCTCTGTGGACCAGCCGAGGCCCGTGGGTCTCCGTGGAAGGCGGGCTACAACAACAACAACAACAACAACAACAACGAGGCCCTAGGTAGACCTGTAAGCGAGAGCGAGAGCGAGCAGTAGCTAGCGAGAGAGAAACGGGACGAGCGAGAGCGAGCGAGATTTTTCCCGTGAGCGAGCGACAATACATACGAGCGAGTCCAAGCGAGCGAAATTTAAAACGGCGCATGATTTTTTTTACGCGCGACATTATGTAATGCTTCGTGCGTGCGTCTTAGCTATCGTCGAGGCGTTTGTTTGTCTGTCTGTCCGTCCGTCATTACACGGTACCATTGTATCAAAACGCTGCAAGCTAGGATTACGAAATTTTCATCGTTGGCTGCTACAAATTATCCTCTGTACCTACTTCTAGGATTCGAGAGCTTTTCCAGAAATTCTATAGGGGTCATCCCGATCGAGTGCGTTAAATGAGTACTTGAGCAAGGTGCGAAACATTGGCAATTTTGAGCCAAATATGAGTCGCTGTATCTCATAAACGGTGCAAGATGGCCGAGTTTAATATTGATCACTAATAGGAAGTCCCATAAGTTTTTCGATTTACACAAAAATCAATGACTTTGAACGATCTTGAAACCCCAAAATAAAGGGTTTGAGATCGATTGTTCAATGCTTAGGTTGACTCACGGGTTTGCTAACCAGAAATTAACTTAACCTCTCGGGTTAATCTCGCGCGCATTGTTCCACGCCGAATTTTGGCGTGAAACAAAGCGCCACCTGTTAATCCGGATAAGTCCCCGAGTTCCGAGTTAATATTGTTGTCAACCGTAACCCGTGAATAGAACAGTCGACCCTTGGTGATTTTTGGCGTTTTTAGACAACTATAGGCTCCGGCGAACATATCGAAAGGCAACATGCGCAAGTTATGAAATTTTTAGCATTAAACAAAAATTTGGCAGTTTAAGTATTAACCCCTAGGTTTAAGGAGACTTCCATCATTTTCACCTTGGGTATCACACATTCGCATGTAGGCCTAAAGTATAGGTCTACGGCAACTATGGAATCGACTTCGACGTGATTTAATGGAGATCACATTTCCTGCAAAAAAAATATGAAATAAAAAACTACTTAATCCACAAGGTGAGACAAAATAGTAATCCACTGTCGTATTTTGCAAAATTTTAAGCAACCACATACGAACTGTCCGACGGAACTTAACAATTTCTCGCTTGTCTCGCTGAGCGAGAAAAGCGAGCGAGATTTACCCACGAGCGAGCGAGAAAATGGTTGGTGAGTCGCTTACAGGTTTACCCCTAGGCATTGGAGACCCCCGGGCCTCGATGGTCATGGAAGGCCAAAAAAATTTGGCTTGCAGTTGCAAATTCCTGACTGCCAGGCGGTATGTAGGCCCTATAGCTTTATAGGTAGAAGAAGCAAGCTTGAACCTGATTCGCCATTCGATAGGAAGCCAATAAAGCTGTTCCAGAAGGTTGGTGGATGTAAGAAGAGAAAAACGAGTGGACTGCAGCGTGACAACTCTAGCAAGTGCATGCTGCACTCGCTGTAGACGGGCAATATGTTTTGTGGGCAGGCGACTAACACAACTGTTGACGCAATCAAGTCGTGATGACATCAAAGCAGAAGCAACGGAGACGGCCATGGGATAATCCATAAAGAAACGAATTTGTTTGAAAGATCGTAAATGGTAAAAGCAAGATTTAGACAAAGCCTTTGTGTGTGGGGCCCATTGTAAGGCTGGAGTTTATGGAGTAACTCCAAGAATTTTGATGGTATCTGAAAGTTGAATTACTGAGTCTGCTATATCAACATAAGTGAGACTAGACATGGTTTTAACCGATGAGATGTGCCAAAGAGTATACTATCTGATTTGGTTCCAGACATGATTCACGACATGACGTCATTAATTACAATGACGTCGTATCTGCAGCAACCTTATTAGACTTCGCAAAGGATGCACGTTTCACCGATGTATAGATTGTGAATATATTATTGTCTAATGTACTAGACCGGAAACATTTGGCATGACTCTCGTAAACGGCCATTTTAAGTAGTTTGCAATATTGTCCAGTGTGGCGGGGTAATAACAGTTATGAGAAGTAAGTAAGTAAGTAAAATGTGAATTTATATAGCGCATAGCGCATATCGTTAAATTCACCTCTACTGCGCAGAAGGGTCGAAAACACAGCCTGCGACAATGCCACATCGAAGATACCAGAAGCAAAAAATGCAGTCAAGTCAAAGCGATAAGTCTTAACTGCTACTAGCACCATTTTGGTATGCATACAGTGGGATTCGCCGACAAGAAAACATCGTGAAGTGTGTTGCCATGTCTGGGGTTTTTCCACTAGAACTGAGTTTTGGGCGTTATCTGGGTTTCTGGATATTTGTGGCCAAAGTCCAGACCTGTCGTAATCTGCGTTTCATATAGATGGTGTCATTTATTACGATTTTATTGAAACACCGACACGTGTGACAATTGAAACCATTTTGTAATCTGACAAATTCTTATCTGAGTCTTATGCATATTTTCCATGGTTGGAAAATTGGTTTGTAAAAGTCTGTTTTGATAGATTTTGTTTCAAAAGCAACCCTTATAAACAATAAAATGCAAAGCTTTTTTATGTCTAACTTAATACCCAATTATAGTTTTCCGAAATTGTATTCAATGTTGAAAACTTTGAAATTGTCCGCGTACTTTCGTCAAACGGGTTCAAACAGCAACCGTGTTGCTACATAATCACAGGCTAAACGGTAGTTCAAGCCCAGTGTTAACGGCGACTTCTCTTTCCTATGGGAAAGCCAAAAATTCGACCCCCACAGAATCAGAACCCCTAAACCGATTGAAATGAAATTTGGCACGGTTGATTGCGTCGGCTAGGTGACACCTCATGCAAACTTTTATGCAAATCCCTTCATGGGGGGCTTCTAGGCAAATCGGTGAATTATACGCAAAAACTGTTATTTATATATGCCTTTTTTCAACTCACCTACAAGTCAGACCTCTCAAGGAATTTTTATGCTTAATACGTCAAACGATGCGGTTCTGCACAAAGAAGTGTCTTTTTAAGGTTAGAAAATTAACATTTAATACTTAACGTATTTATTCGCAAAAATCAAATAAATTACAACGGCGCCTATGGGGAAAATTACACGGTCATAACTTCATCAGTACATTGACACACAGCTAGTGCGATGCGGGCAATATCACCTTATGTGATTCTTGCTGTTTTCGATGTGCGAGTTCTGTAATGTTGCCGTTAGCAAGTGTATAAACTGGTGTTTTGTACATTCATTGGTGTTAATAGCCTATCGCAGAGTTAATTATCAGCATCCGAGTTTTCTGGGTTTATTTGTCATACAATCCGAGTTTATTTTACTCTTTTTGTGTGGTAACATCGGCAGCTGCGAGCGCAGCTGGGCGGGCGAACGTGAACGTAGCTGATTGATGCAAAAAGTGTCGGACGCTCGAACGGACGGACGGTCCGATGTCGTCTTGGGACCTCCTCCGGACAGTCAGACAGCCGTCTGTCGAATTCCCTTTGGAACTTGCTAATCCCTTCACTGACGCTGCGTATATCCGTCGAGGACACTACATAACGATTATAATCGGCCCGAGCAAAAGATCGACTCTCCAAGGATTAGCAATACATGTCGTACAACGTACAGTGCAGGAAGCCAGCAACACTCTATTGTAGCCTACAGCAGCCCTGTGATGACAAAACGTCACTGTTTCGATTTAAATAAATAAGTTAAGAAAAATGTGATTCAACTTATTTAGCGAATAACGTTCAAATTAATCGGTATTGCGCTAGTTACACTACTAGAAAATTTAAGGTTGTTTTTCGACTGTTTGAAACTGTCAGTACCACACGCCGGATCTCTGAGCTCATCTGGCAGTGAGTCTGTTCCAGACCGTCGGACCAGAGACTTGAAAACATGGGAAAGGCCGCGCGTGTCCTGAGTCGACAGCGCGGTACAATGAGCCGGTGTCCGTTGGCAGAACGTAATCGATGTCGAGATGCCACTTCGATATCTGTAGTGATGTGATCGGCGAGGTGACGCTGGAGGTGCTTTTCTATGCAGATTTGTGAGACAAGAAGTCTTACAACATCGTACGTCAATATGTTAAAGTATAGCTTTTGTTGCAGGTCTTCGATGTTCATTGTGTACTAGTTGTACGACTTTTCTCTGATAATGCTCAAATTCGAGGAGTTGAGCAATGTCGTAGCCTACAGCATGCAGTTTGTAGAACAAATCGAAGCAAGTGGGGCATGAGTGTTAATTTCGTGTCTTGCCGAAATACGGAATCGCCAGAGAGAGACTTGAAGTATGGCAAGCAGCAGCTGTTATGACAGAAGCAAGTCACAGTAATAATGGGTTCCATCGATTTTGAGCACCGATTCGATAAAATGATGTGAAACCAATTTAGCGTCATTTCGACACGCTGTGACTGCAATCGTCTAAACACCGAAATCATTTGCTCCGGCATCTTTATTCTCTGTTACATCACAGCATACATAAAGCGTTACTTATGCTGCGGTTACATTTCACAGCCAGTCGATCACTGCGTATTTTTTTCTGATGAATAATGCGTCATAGCCAAAATAAACTTGAAAACACTAAGATAAAAGAGAGCTAATAAAAACTAACTATTTAAAAATAAGTATACGCGTCTTATAAGCAGCTAGGCCTAGTTATTTGCTAAGCATTTCAAGGGGCATATTTGTGAATCTGCACACTGAAAGTAATCGTGCAAAAGAACTTTGGTATGCCTTTCTCCGCCACCGCAAATTGGCGATAAAGTCGGTAATATTTTTTACGTCTTCAGTCTGCGCATCTTTTATAATGCTATCCGTGATATACATTCATACAATTTAACCAGCTTTGTTAAGAAGCAGACATCAGTTGAAATCATTGACTCGATATTAACCGGATTGAGTCTACAGGGTGGTCCAAAAAACGGCACAAAGTTAATGACACCATAATTTTGCAACCTTACGTGTAGAGTGAAGTGGTTTTCAGCAGAAATGTTCCGAAAGAAATTCTTTACATGACTAAAGTCAATATTTGATGCGAAGACCACCCTGTACATTGAGACAATCTGATGTCTCCTCATTCTCTCCGTGTTTCAAATCAATCGGCTACATCATACATAAAGTAAAAAAAGTAAAATCCAGTACTTGATATAGCGCTTCTTACATGAGACGGGCTCACGACCAGAAGCGCTTTACAATCTTGGAAGTGGCAGCTGATTGGCATGAGCTAATGATGCCGCAGCGCACTATGCGTCTATCCATTGCTCGCGTCAACGAACAACTGGACCCGCGGTTTGCAGCAAGCAGACATACCACTGCCCCAATCAGCCACACTAGGCCTTCACCCCGTAGCCCGTAAGCTACTACTCATTTCCCGTCCCACGGAGGGCAGGCGGCTGATTTGGCCTGAGAGAGACTCAATCCTCATCCTTTGATACTATCAACCTGTTTTTTTATCATTCTTGCCTCAAAACTCATTTCTTTTCTAAGACTTTTCAGCCTCATGTTCTCACTTTTCAAGCTGCGGGTGACAGAAATAAAATAAACTAAAATGGAAAGCGCGATGCAGTTCATTTCGTTTTAGTTCATTTAAATTTTTGTCGCTTTAAAAACACCTCGGGTGGAATTTACGGCTCACCTTCCAGCCTGTGTCTTGAAAGTTTTGGCGATTGTTTAATTTAGTAAAATAAGGCAGATAAGGCCAACTCAGTTGGATATTTTGTGCACTATAAATGGTTAAAGCTTGTATTTAGCTCTTTACGGGAAACACATCGCAAAGCTTTCGTATGAGACCACACATTATTAATTTATTACCTGCCACCACACGCAGCGCAGGTGAAGTTGAATGCTCCCAGCCTTAATCCTAACCAGACAGGCTGGTGGCAATGGCGCTCGATTTATCTACGCCGGAGGATAGAAGGCTGAGTTACTTTACTTACTTAGTCGCTGTATGTGTGTTGGTGCAGCAATGACGACATAGCGAGCTGTTTCGACCGGCTGGACACGGACGGTAACGGAGTCTTGACACCGGACGAGATCGCGTCGATTCTTCAGGAGCGGCTGGGATTCGACGCGGAGATGGCGCGGTACACGGTCGACATGTTCGACGTCAACAAGGACGGAAGCCTCGACAAGACCGAATTCATGCACCTCTGGACTAGCATGTTCGGGCAATGAGTGAGCCGCCCAGCTTGCCTGTTTGCTGCTTAGAAGGAGTTTGTGGTGCGACAAAACGTCGTATGCGACAGAAACCGGGCGGGCGGGGCTACCGGCTACGTACAGTCCAGCTGACCATCAACTCGTGTTTGGCAGCGCCGTCGCACTATCGCACAAGACGCCGCTGTTGTAGGTTTATTTCTACTTTTGTTTCTCTCTTTTTCATTTTTTTTATTTAAATCAGTTTCGTTTTTTTAGCTTTCGTGCTAGATTAAACCGACAGCTTGTCTGTCATTTTTCAAGTGAAATTTTTGTCGTTGTCGTATCGTATCGTATCCTGGGATGGCGCTGCCAAACCGAGTTGATTAGCAGCTGCATTTTACCTATCCCGTTTTCCCTGTTTTTGTCGTTTGCGACGTTTTTTCCGCACACGTAGACATCCTATGAGCTACATACATGTACACTCAGACTGTACACACAGAGCTAACCACACGCCTGGAGCCACCTGGCGAATCAACGCTCGACCACGCGTGCAACAGTCGCTCGACCAAACGACCGACCGACAACACTGTTTCGCATTATCGTTTCTTTTCTTTCTTTCGC
>Ga0209671_1007022_pt1 | contig 11632 bp, 9 predicted proteins | sample WorMetHERISLAND2_2_FD_187401 | JGI IMG/M metagenome (GOLD analysis project Ga0209671, IMG submission 187401) | Marine gutless worms symbiont microbial communities from Max Planck institute for Marine Microbiology, Germany - Olavius geniculatus... | ecosystem: Host-associated > Annelida >...
GTTATAAGTGATACGGATATAGAGGGACTTTGTGCCTCCAAACCCAAAACCAAAATCTGTAAGAATGTTTTTAGGGCAGAAGCAACGGCTGTGTTGATTTTTAGCTCAAATGTCAGTGGGGACGCCCACGTAATATGTCGGCACTGTTTCTAGTTGCAATTTTGGTGCACCGAAAAAGGCATTTCTCGCCCAATTTCTTGTTCTAACACTATAGTGTAACACGAAGCCCAATTGTCGCTAGAGTGGACCGACCGTATGCCGGTGTCCGAAGGGCAGCAAATGTGAACGCCTGTTAGTGATTAATAGCAACCTTGGCCCTATCTCTCACCGTTTCTGAGATACGGTGTACCGTTTAGCCACAACAGGGCGTACTCATCTTTAAGGTCATCTAAAATCAATTATTTTCATGTCGTCTGAAAGGCAATATGCGACTTTCTATTAGTGATCAATAGCAACCTAGACGTTAACTTTCACCGCTTAGCCAGAATACGCCCGTTACAGACGGACAGACAACGGACAACCCGTGCCATAAGGCAGACCGTTAAGTTTGGCTAAACTTATGGCTAGAGACATTTCAAATTTGTAGTCTGTGTGTGGTTCTGTGGTTTAGATGTATGAGAATGGAGCGACACTGAAGCAGCCTACAGGAGCCATTCTACATCCTGGCGCCGGCGCGTCTTCTGGACTCATTTTCCACACTGCGACGTCTGCTGCTGCTGCTGCTGCTGCTGCGGGACAGTTCGTCACCATGGTAACTGTCTCTGTAGCTTGTAATCATTGTGACTGTGTGAACCGTGCATCTGTCTGTTGATTGGTTTAAGGTTCACGCTATTTCATCATCTCACTATCCGTCTATCGTGTTGTTACGTAACTGTCGCTGATATTTTGCTTTGCTGATTCGAAAGGTATAACATACAACAAGAGACACAAAAAGTCATATAATACATTTTATAAAAGGGTAAAATAAAATGTTGTACAAATATTTATCAGCATGACACATTCCACATTTTATATAGTATGTTTCAAACGTGCAGGCGATTTGCTTAGAAAATTTTTTGTCAGCGTTGTGCGAAACTTTTTACGACTAAAGTTTTTTTTGTTATGTTGTTTTGCAAGTTGCATGCGAAACGAAGATACACATAGTTTTGCTTAAAAACCCACGACTGGTGGCTAGGACATAAAATATAACAGAAAGTTTGTTAGAGGTGGACGACAAAGTTCACTAGCTCTGGCTTTCATCCAATGACCAGAATGAATAAAGGTAAAGGTAAAGGTATCCCATACTCAATAACGAGCATAGGGTCGGAGCTGATCCCGGTCTCTAGGCAGTCAGCCCGCAAGTGACATAGTCATAAACCCAGTCGTAGGCTGCCATTCCACCAAGCCCGCGGTTACCTTCCCAGCCAGAGAGCGTCACTGCTCTTTGACCGGTACCAAATTATACTGCTTGGTGACTAGACCACCAAGTTACACGCATATAGGCCGATATTCGTTATTTTGTTGTAATCAGTAATGTGAACTGTGACGTTCTGATGGACCATACAGCGTGTAGGCTTATAGTTACAAAACATTACCTCCTTGGTGGAGGTAAAAAGATTGTGTGTCTGTGTGTGTTTGACGGTCAGTTACCTGGCGGTGGTGCTTCATCAGGGCAATACCTGCTACCTACCGCAGCGACGCCAGCTGCTGCAGGCATTCACGCACAGGCTGCAACGGCCTGTTATAACCCGGCGGCAGCGGCGACTGGGTTTCTAGCAGCCGGTTTGACTGAAGTCTCTGCGCCCGCTTCGTCCAACATTGCATCGCACGCCAACAATAGCGCCGTGAGTGACGCCCTGCGCTGGCTGTTTTCGTTAAAAGTTTTTAAAAATGTAACAAGTCAAATTAAGTCAAGTTGCCTAAAAATGCACGCATTTTCTAGACAACTGCGCGTCAGAAATGCCGACATTCCTTCGAAGCTTAGTGCAAATGTTTTCAAGCAGAACACAGAAAAATATTTTCTTGTTGCAGAATCTTTGTAGAGTGCGTCTGGAATTAGTTGCGAAAATCGGTTTAGACATCGACCGCTACTTGTTCCCATTCGTCAGTGACGAGTTTTCCAACCGTTGCGCAAACGTCGTTTAAACTTGAATGCGTTGAGTATAGACGATAGACACGTATGTAACTACACGTAACTGCCATAGCGCATTCCGCCAGTCGACGCTGCATGCTTGGTTTGTCGCGTATCGTTGGAGATTACGCCGACATTATTTTAGTCACGGTTCGCTACTGTCTCACGTATCACGGTCTCGTGACGTCATTCCTTATCAGCTGCTGCTGCTGCGGCTGCTGATTAACTGTTTTTATGGGTAGCTGTAGTGTGCGTCATCTGATGCCATCTACACAGTGCGCTACTAGAAACAGTCACTTAGGAAAAAAATTTTTATCTCCCGAAAGACAGCAATTTTCTCGCCCAATTTTCTTCACATACAAAGGACGATTAAGACCATATTCAGTAGATTTTATTTTTATTTTAGTATTTTGCTTAATTTATACCTTATAACTATTTTACGTAAAATTGCCATTTTTTAAATTATGGACAATTAAGTAAACTGTGAAATTCCGAGCTATAAATGGCACTACTCATAGTTACGTCTTGCGTGTATGCATATTATTTACTGTTCACACGCTAACTTTCTTTGACGTATGATGCCATTTCGGGGTTATTGCTGAAGTATTTGTTTTTTATTATCGTGACCTGGAACAATTTTGCTGTCGCTTGTTTATGTTTTGCGGTTGGAAACTGAGTAATGAAAACAAAATGTGTATTCAAGCACTTTGCGAGCAAGGACTTAGGGCCGAAGCAATAAAAACGAGTTATTTCGACAAATACTAAAGCTCAATACCTCGATTCGTTTTTTGCGAATATTTAGGGCGCGATTGTACGATTACTTGAAAAAGCAGACTTTTTAGTCCAAACATTTACGTGTATTAAACCGTATGAGTTGTTTTAACAAAATTTGCAGGATGTGTTGTGTGAATAGGCCTACTCAGGAATATATAAAATGCGCAAGTTTCAGTTTCAATCATATAATGCCATTGTTGATTTACAAAAAGTTTTTAGGATACTGGTTTTATTGGCGCACTCTGTTCTGAATACGATCGAGTAGACTACTAGACTAACTGTAGTCGACAGTGGCTATACGGCGTGAACTTTTGTGTATATACTAGCACAGTATCTAGAAGTCAACGGCCACAGTCACGTGCGTAACGGTCAATAAGCATCCTTTCTGGTTGCTGTTTCGATTTTTTTGTTCATTTTTTTTCGGAAACGTCAACTCTGGGCTTCCCGTTGCTTGCTATACCAGTGTCTAGCTCCAGACGGCTGGCTAGTCGCGACAGTGAACTGTTCGACTGAGAAGTTAGTCTCCATGAACTATAGATTGCAGACTTTGTTACATCACCGTTGCCAATCGCTCAGAGACGTCAGCCCTGCAGACTCAGACATTATGCTTTCCTGCGCCTCTCGTCTTACGTTTCTGTCCGAAAGCGACTGTTCTCTGATGTGCAGACAGCAGATCAGCCTAACGTTTTAAGTTGCACTCTGTCTATGAAAACCTGCCCGTTTTATTATCGATGGCTAATGTCGTCGGATTTTAATAATTCTAGCTTCGAAAGTTGATAATTATTATTAATCATTGTTAACGATCTATACATTTTTCGTCTAAAGTCACGTCATTAAGAAATCGTCAGGACTTCACAGTAGATGCATTGTCAGTATCTGATAAACGATTGTAACTTCTTTCAGAGAACGTAAGCACTTCTATCCTATTTGCGTTCAGCGATGTTGTGCAGTTGAACGTTCCACTTTCACAAAGTAGTGAAGGAACACATTTGAGGTGATGTGGCACCATGTATTTCAGTCTTTTCCGCAGTTATGAGACGAATTAATTTCGCGATTAAAATCAACGAGCTACGTGTCTGTACGTTATTAGAAAACAGCATGTAGCCATAACTGCATTCTGTCCGATCGTCGTGCGTTGTTTAGGCTTCAGCACTCGAGACACGAAGGAAATATTAGTGTGATTGATTTGAGGTCACTCACTGCAGACGTGGGGGGAGACTGGTCAGTCAATCGAATGCGCGTTACCGAGACCATTTACATTAGCGCGTAGTGGTGAAATCTGGCTGAGACTAAATAATTTAGAGTCGTGGACTGTCAAAGAATATCGTTGCCCATTGATTCTCGTCTGACCTAAACAACAAGTTATTTGAGCAAAGCTCACGTGACGCGCGATAGCAGTGGTCCTGCCACTTTGGCAATCAATGTAGGTCTACAGCAATAAGATATTAGGCTAATGCATCTTGAAAAAGTACTTAAATTTGAGGCCTCCGTGCGGAAGCCTCCTTGAATTGAAGAGATCGAAACTTAGATTCTTAAAATGTACGTTTTATGCTAAAAATGTGATACGCAGGCTGTCCAGGTCCATCTCCAGCCATTTCGGCGCAATTCACTCTTAAAATGTGTGTCGCAGCCGAAAATCGCAAAAAATTTACTAAAAACCCTTATTTTTGGGGTTCAACTTACTCAAGGTCATCGACGTTGACACTAATAAAAAGCTTGTCACTATTGCTTGTTATGATAAGCAGCATGTCTTTGCCTGTCTGTTTTTCACGCTACACGAGATAATTGCGGTAGAATGACCACTTTTTAAGGGGTAGCTGTCTTTGACGCCCGCCTGCGCCGGCCTCCTTGAACCTAGGGGGTCGGGACTTGGAGTGCTAAAATTTAAGTTCAATGCTAGAAAATTTATGTGCCGGGTTGTCTTGGTCTATCTCCAGCCATTTCGTCGCAATTCAGTGTTGAAATGTGCGCTGCATTAAAAAATTGCGACAAATTGACTAAAAACTCCTCTGGGGGGTTTAAGATCGTTAAAGGTCATCGATGTTGATAAATCTAAAAAACCTGTTACCAGTGCTTGTTATGAAAAGCAGCATGTCTGTACCTATCTGCAACCGTTTTCACACTATACGAGCAAATAACGGCAAAATAACGTCTTTTTAGGGGTCCCCCTCTTTGACGCCCTCGTTCGAGGGGAAGCCTTGCACCTAAAAGCAAGAAATTTTGTAACGATAAATTAAAGTTTTGGGGCAGCCCACAGTGAAGATTTCGTAATCCCAGCTTGCACCGTTTTGATACAGATCACGAGTGTGACGGACAGACGGACGGATGGACGGACAGACCCCTAGAGGATGGCTAAAACACGCGAAGCATTCTGTTATCGGGCGTAAAACCGTCAGAAATGTGCGTGCCTCTATTGCTCCGTTTCTTGCATAAAAAGCCAGCGTGCAGTTGTAATTGCGCACTACGGTCCATTTTTTACTTTTTTATTTCTACAGTTTTGCTTGCTGTTATTTATGTCACTTTTTCGTTATAATGAGCTGACACAAAATTTTGCGTGTCAAAATATTATCTAGCCTGTTGTTCGATGCCATTATTTGTCAGTTTAAAAAATTGTTTACATAATCATTAGTGGAAACGAAAAGCCAACTATGAACTTTTCCATTTTTGTCAGGCCGTGTTTTCTTGTGTTATTTGGTGCCAATGGTTTAGTGACACGAAGGGCATCTGGCCTCTAAAAACCTGTTGCAGCAATTCCAAAGTGTTCCCCGTTGGCCGGCTTTACTTCACAAGTAGGCCATTTAAGCAGACAACGAATGCGGCTTTTATTCACGCTATGCAGTATTAGTATTTATGTCTCGATTTCTGTACATACACCTGTATAGGCATGGAGCGTGCCCGGTTTTGGTGCTGGCTGTTACGGCTTGCCGACTGGTGCTCACGCCGTCACGTACGACGCCAATTACTACCAGGTACTTATAAATTTAAGCTTTACCTAATTAACTGTCAGTTGTTTGGTTTCGAGCTGATTAATTCTGATTTTTGCATTACAGATTAACTTTTTTTGTCACCAAATTTTAAACCAAGTTTGTATGACTCGCTGGATAATTTTTACTGTAAAGGGCTTAGAAAGTATTTTATAATAAACTACGAAATGGACCAAAAAGTAAGCTGCAACTTTTGTTCATATCCTCACCAAATATTGAACGATTTTTGAACTTTTTTTCGCTGGCACGCTGTGCAAAAAAAATCGATGAAGTAATTACTGAATATCTTGCCATACATTAACTGCGTCGCTACACTACCTGATAAAAAATAAATGAAGATGATTTTGATTTATTGAAAGTCGGTCAATATTTGGCGAAGATATCAACAAGAGTATCCAGATTACTTTTTTGGCCCACCCTGTATACGACGACTAATTTTCTGATCTCAGCCTCGTATTTTTTCATAAACGTTTATTTGTTGATTTTTGATATTCAAATACCATTACTAATGCCATTTCTCTTATTTCAGTTTCGTTTAAAACAGTTGTTTTTTTATTATTTACATGTACGTTCCAAATTAGACTGCCAGTTTTCATGGTGAAATTATTCATCGCATTGTTGCTGATGCTGATGCGAGCAGGCTTCCAGTTGCAGCAGCAGCTCGTCGTCGTATTCTTCGCCGGACGAAGCTTCGAGTGGCGCCGTCAACTCAATGTCTGTGACTTCAGCCAGCGACTCGGTCAACGTCACTTCTTCAGCGTACTGTCAGCCGCTCTATTACAAGGTCTGTCATGTGTAGCGTAGTGTCTACGACTATGTGCCTGGCCACTGACGACCAGTTTAAGTCAAAAAGAAAAACGAAAATTGAGAAGAATATATATAAAACTTTGTTGTTTGGCTGCATGCACTTGGCCATTCATGGCGAAATAAAGACAGCACACAAGATAATAACGATAAAACACGAACACTACCATAACCTTATGCACAGAAAAAAGAAAACGAACAGGAAAAAAATACAATCAGTGGATGCTTGGGAAGATCCTACGAGATGATGTTTTGGGTGCGTGTATTGGCTAATGTAAATGCATTGAAAAATAGGCTCGCCAAATGGATGATGAGACAGGGGACATTAATAAGCACTTAATGCTTCTCAGTCCATTAACTGTAACTGTAACTGTGAAGGTCGTGCGTCAGTTAAAGGTTGGCTACTAATTACAGTGCGGTCGAAACAAGTATACTTTGAATCTGATTTCACAAGAGTTTACAAAATGCGAAATTTTAAAACTTACGGAATTCGGGTACTTATAAAAGTTGGGTCAGTTCGTCTCGAATCGTTGATAAAAAAGCTGCAGGCTAGCGTGGCCAGGCAACGCTGTCTTACTCTAAGGTAAATTGTATGTAGTGGATAGCTTGCTGTGTACACGCTGCTTTCACGCCAGCAAGCATCGCTTCCGCCCAGCTAATAGGTAACCCAGACAGTCGTCCTGCTGAAGTATCCCTGCAGTAAAGGGTTAATGTCGAGGTGTTAATGTTTTTTTCTAGAAAACTAGACGTGAAAAAAATAATCGTACAAGCAGTTTGAGCACTTGTTAATTAAATATGCTATTTTTGTTTAGCTGATGTTATTTTTACCGTGTTTGTGCATGCATTTGCTATTGCTATTGTCCGCATGGGATGTTTTTTTACACGTTAGGGCCTATTATTATCATTATTAGGCTTGTTATAAAAATTCTAAAACTATGATTTTGGAACAGTATCAAGATTAATATTAATAAAATGCAGTATCTGTTGCCGCGAATAATTATGATGGTCGACTGATTAATATCTGAGTAAGAAATGTTTCACGGTTAGTCACTGTCTGTTCATTATTGTCAGTTGCTGTTGATTCTGTTGCATACTACTGCTGCGTATCGGTATAGTTATCATTTTATCGCTGCTGTGCAGATGCAAACTGCTTACATGCTGCTGACACTGCATGCAAGCTGTGATATGTGTTTACTGCGGCAGTGGCGTCGTAGCCGTGGAGTTGTTTGCCCGCCCCCTAAATTTGGGACTGTCGGGAAAATATTCAACCGTTTGGGACTGAAAACCCATATTTTGGGAAAAATTTTGCGGCAGAATTAAAAATTTGAGCACCCAGAATCTCCTCCGTCGGAAATTTGCTGTGTCCGTCGAAAAATGGCAACTTCTGCCCCTCCTACTTTTTAACTCTCGACGCCGCTGTACCGCAGTGTCGGTATAATGTGTATTTGTTGTGAATAATGTTGGCCGCCGTGTGTGATGTCGCTGGTTGGCTGCTTTGTCACTGCTCGCTTACAGCCGCAGTACGTGGAGCTATACGCCACCGGCACCGAAGCGCCGGCAGCAGTGCCTACTGCTGCAGTGTGTACTCGCAAGCGCCCTGCAGCCATTGAACCTGCTGCTGCTGCGACTGCCATCGATGCCGACGGTCTCTTCCTGGTATCTCGTCTACAATTTCTGTCTCTCTCTCTCTCTCTCTCTCTCTCTGTGTTTTGTAAACCTAGACCTTACTCATTAGGTATACTGTCTGAAGATTTCGTGAAAACCGTCGGATTGATATCCAAGCTGAATACAGGCCCATAGGGCGTGGCAGAGCGCATTAGAGATCTTTTTGAGCATGCGCTATATAACTGTACAATTTACTTACTTTCTTACTTACTTACAGAGCTCCTATGGGTTGTTTGCATCTTCTGTCGGTCTCTGCTTTTTGTCTGTTTTGCACAGTATGACAGTTCTTAACTGCTTATAAGGACCTTCGTGCGTTCGGTATTAGGAAATACAGTAGGCCTAATTGTTAATGGTCATCTATGGAGATTTATCGGTCTAGGCCTACCAGTCAATGCAAAGTACACTGTAGGCCTAATTGGTACATCATATGGCGTTAACACGATCCAGCAAACGTCCAGCATTAGCATGTGTATTTTGAATACATTTGCTGGAAGTTTGCTGGACGTTTGCTGGATCGTGTAAACACCCCATTAAGAAGGGCGCATCATCGCGCATGACCAAAATTTCCACAGCGTTGCAAAGCAACAGCCCATTCTTTGGATGCGTGGGCACGCACCGCGCCCGCGTAAAAAACTTAGTGAACATCAAACGACAATTTTATGGCACTATTTGATGCTAATCGACAAATTAGCTTAATCAGCATGCAGATAGACGGTGATACTGTCATGTTACGTGTGAAATGACGGCTGCACTGCATCGAAAGAAGTTTTCATATTCCAGTTTTCCAAGTGCTTTTGACTAGTTTCAGAGAATTGCTCACGTTTAAGTTGTTTTTTTTCGACTGAACTAAACTGAACTGAACTGAGTTTATTAAAACACTCTTGCAGCTCGAAAGCTGAATGGCTAAATAATACAGTAATTCATAGAAAACAAAATATGCAAAATATGCGAAAATTGTAGAAATAAAGAAAAAATAATATCTAGACAGAAAAAAATACAAACAAAAACAACAACAACAATTGTCCCAGTACGGTAGTGTATGTAAAGTAGAATGGTATAAACTATTTGATAGTCATAGAAAATGATCCCTTTCAAAAACTCCCCCATACACCACACAGCCCCCTCTCGCCTCCGACGTCTCCTTCCAGCTCCAACTATTTGGTAGGTATTTTAGGTATGTAGTTAGCTGATAATTATTAAAAGCATAATTAATAAAAGAATAATAGCCTTTTGTACGAGTATAAACTTTAGGAAATTTAGCAGAATTACGAAGGCAGTTGCAATCTCGTGATGTTTTGTCTGCTTTGCATGAAGCGTTTTGTTGTGATCTGTAAACGAGCGTTCAGCTAAAAGTCTGCGAATGTAAGGTTTAACGCATGCCGTTACAAAACCATGCAGTTTCACTGTTGTGTCATTACAATGAATTGATTGCAACATGTTGCTATCATTTAGACTTAGTACTTTTACAGTTGTCAATTGGGCATTTTGTTTGTATTTGAAAAAGGCCTACTCCGACAGTTCCCACGTGTTTATTTTTTTAAGCGCCACGTGGAGAGTAATTCCGCTAAAATATTTCAGTTCAACAAAGATCAAAAGTTGTTGGCTGCTTGCTATCTGTTGTCCGTGCTAGATATAAACAAGCGCACAGTAGCTTTTTTATTCTTTTGGTCACAAGATCGCCGTTGCTTTGCGCAGCTCTAAGCTTCCGCTAGTTTTTATGTATAGTTAGAATAGACAAGAAATTAATAAATTTTTCTCACGTGGTACTGTTTTTTTTTTAAATATTCATCTGTTCATTTGATGCCACATTTGTTGCAAGAATGAATTGCTCATCGTTCTGTGTCTTGCAATAATGTGAATTTATTTTTCAAAGGAATATTTCATGGTGCTAACAATCTGCAAGCCTGGGTGCTATAGGCTAAGCACACGTCAGTTGACATGTAGGGCAAGAAGCCCGTAAAAATTCTACTCTAACAATACCCAAAATTTTACTATTCGGACGCAATTTTTAGGTTAAGCCTAACTTCGGAGAATTAACCAGTTGAACAAAAAGCTGAAATTATATGACTTTACTCTGCAGACGGCTATCTTTGTAATTCGAATGTTTGTTCATAATACCGTTAAATTTGTATTCAGACGCGAAAGTCGACGACTGTAAAACAATAAATGTATGCCGGTACGCAAAGCTTCAAGATAAAATATCGTAGGCCTACGCCTAAAGCAACATGGATACCGACTGACTGGTGACCACAATGTCATAACTTAATTTGTGGCTATTAAGCAGCACTGAATATGGTCTAGTGTAGCCTATACAACGTATATGAATGAATTCGTTAAATTGTTATCACTAAGTGTTGCGAATGACGACCAGGGCGTCAGTGCAGTTGCGGGCGGTGTAATGCCGGTGCTGAAACGGCCGGCGCTGATAGACGCCAAGACAGGTCTGCCGGTATACCGTCAGCTGACCGCTACGTCGTACCCACCACACGTGGCGGCGATCAACGCGGTACAGGCGATTCAACCGCAGCCGCCGTTTATCTCATTTCCATGCAAGTACCGTACATCAGTGTGCCGAAATATCTCGAACAAGTTATTCTTATTTATTTTATTTTAATATGTAATAAGTTCGCTGTCTTATGCAGGCAGACTGGTTTTTAAGTTTAAAAAAGTAAACGTCGTCATTGTAATTGCATAGATTACTTTTGCGTCTCTGTTCTATTCTGATAAGTGCCAACGTTGAGTAGGTGCATTTTGGCCGACCGTGCTAACCTATGCATGTCCCAGGCTGTGTCTCTCTGCAATGAATGTATTGTGGCTAAACAGGGTAAACTGTCTCAACAAGCAGATACGGTTGCCAGCTAGACCGCTACCCAGTGGTACCAATTCGGATCCCCTATGATCCTCCTTTCCCCCGAACGGGGGTACTGTCTTCACCCCCAAATACTTGCATTGCGAATTGCGGCCAAACCGCTTCACTTAGCGGCATGGTTACTATTGACAGCCTATAGAAACTGACCAACGTCTTATCCAACTGTACCAACAGTCACTGAACCCTTATCTCTGTCCACATGTTCTCCAAAAACAGGGGTGCCTACCGCAACCCCCAAATTTGCATGGCGCCCTACGGCCAAACTGTGTCAGCGGCGTGGTTACTATAACGGGCTATAGCATAGGCGGATCCTGGAGTTGAAGTTGGGGGACAAGGTTGAGCGCCGAAGGTGCGAGCCGAGTCGAGGCACCGAAGGCGCCAAGGGGGGTGTGTGGGGAGGGGGTGTCTCCCTCCCCACACACCCCC
>Ga0209671_1007025_pt1 | contig 11631 bp, 9 predicted proteins | sample WorMetHERISLAND2_2_FD_187401 | JGI IMG/M metagenome (GOLD analysis project Ga0209671, IMG submission 187401) | Marine gutless worms symbiont microbial communities from Max Planck institute for Marine Microbiology, Germany - Olavius geniculatus... | ecosystem: Host-associated > Annelida >...
GGGTCCCCTCGCCGACGTAATCAACCCTGCCAAATTTTATCTCAATCGGGTCAGGGGTTTTGATTCTGTGGGGGTCGAATTTTTGGCTTTCCCATAAGAAAGAGAAGTCGCCGTTAACACAGGGCTTGAACTACCGTTCAGCCTGTGATAGTTATCATAGGTGGCCAGCTGTGATGTAGTTTTCCTTTCTGGCAGCCTGCCGTTGTGTGAAATTGTTTTTGTATTGGTTGTGACTGATATGGCAAATAAACTTCTCTCTCTCTCTCTCCATAATTCACACAAGCTATCACGACACTTTAGTCTTTGATGCCCCTTGCTTTCTTCCCCTCTATCCTTGCAGTCATCGCCAAATTCTCAAGACTTGCCCCAGGAAAGCAGCCATTGTTGATGGATTCTTTTCAATAGTGTGCAATGTACTCCTACTTCTTTAAATACTTCTTTGTTAGTTTTCTTCTCAGTCCATGATATCCTTAGCATCCTGCCTCACAAAGAAACAGTGTGCATTAGCAAATGGTTATGTTGTGCCTTGGCATGTGTAGTCGTTCGAATCATTTGAGAAGCCAGTCAGTGGCCAGGACTCTGCTACGGCTGCTGCCTATCCCGTGTACGTTGACAGCAGCCCGTTGTCAGGCGCTCAGAATGTTGTGCAGCGCTCGGGGGCAGATAAGAACGGTGGCGCTGGGTCGTGGGGCTTTCTGCAGACTATTGGCTCCATCATCTCCCATTCTCTGTACTGGTGACACACACACACACGGGTTAAGTTTTACTGTTGTATACAGTCTGTTGATGTCGGACAAATGCAAATGGTGTTTCTCGATAAGGCCGGAAAAAATTCCTCTGCTTCTGGTTGTTGTCTATCACCAGAAGAAACCTGCCGCAAAAATTTTTATTGGACCGTCAAAAATATTAGTGCAGTTTTTAGTTTGTGTTCACATTTTTACTGGAAAAAATCTTGTCTGTTGTACTTTTGTTCTTATGAGTACTGTTTAGCCTGTCATCTCATTTTGTTTTTTTTTGTGAAATGTCATGATATAAAAATAAAAATTTAAAAAATTGCCCCATCCCTACTTTTTGCTGGCTGAAACCAGAAGCATATAAATTTTTAGGCCTAATCGTTACCGAGTGATTGTGTGCCGTAAAGTTATAATTTGTACGAAAAAATTATGACTTAGGGCTGATGTCTTTTTTACACGAAAACATTGGTGGTTTGAGACTGGTGGTTGGCCAACAGAAAGGGTATTCAGCACGTCAAAGTACTGCCACAGTACTTTCCAAAAGTTTGATTTTGGTTACCTGCTTGACTAGAATATTATGTTGGTTATACAGTGTAGAATGATCGTACGTGTAAGCGCACAGATTAAACCAGACAGATGTCAGCATGTTGTTGCATGGGTTACTTTTTATATTTGTGTTGATGATTGTTGTTTTCATATTTTCTGATGTAAAGCAGTAATAATTGGCTAACAAAACGAAATGGATCATTATTGACTGACAGTGGCTTATGATATGTGAATGATGCTGAGTTTTAAGCCAGTGTTATTTTCACGAATGTGAACAAAAATGATAATCAAAATTTATTGGATATTTTGTGGACAAGAATTATAAATAGAGGTATGAACTAAAATGATTTTGGGAGTGAGAACTGAATCGGAGCATCGCAGAGGAGAAATTAAAAGCAGAACAATACTACCGGGTATTTTAAGCTTCAAAATGTACCAGATGCATAAAAAGATGTTTTGGGAAATTTTCCAATTTCTCTGTTTGCCAACTGTGGCTAGTAATGCAGAGACTGTGTTTAAATTTAACACAAATGGTTAGAGTGATGCCCCCATTGATATTTTTGAAGTCAAGTAACGCCAGTTCTAACATTACTTGCATCCATCATTTTTGAGCATGCATTTTGCATTTAGCGTTCATTTCGTGTAATGTTATAATGTCAGTGGCGTCGTGACCAGGGGGCAAGGGAGCCAGGGGTGCAGCTGCCCTGCCCCCTAAATTTTATGCTGTTGGAAAACTTATCAAAAAAAATTTTTTTGGTCCAAAAATGCGAAATTTGGGGCTAAAAACCCATTTTGGGAAAGTTTAGGGCGAAATTGAAGAGCCCACATGATCTCTTCTGTCGGAAATTTGCAGATGTCTGTTAGAATTCCGTTGTTATTTAGCATTGTCTGTTGGAAAGGTGCAAATTGCTGCCCCGCTTACTTTTTTGGACTTGTGACGCCACTGCATATCATGGTTGTTACTGCTGCTAGTTTGTGATTTTATGTATTGTACTAATTTTAATGGACTTCAATTTGGATTCGCTGTTTTTCGCACTATTTGTTAAATGTTTTGTTTTCTTCGTCAGGGGCCTAATTTACAAAACATCGTACGATAATCGTAAAATTGTCGTAAAATCTTTGCAACTTTGCCATATCTCTGTCGTAAATCAACAAGTTACGATGTCGTAAGATTGTCGTAAAAACGTTGTATCTGAATTTTGGAAGCTGATTTTACGACTTCCTAACTTTCTTTCAATTTTGTCGTAACTCTGTATAGTCACTAAAATTAGCCAGCCGATCAACCGCCGTTACGTTGATCTCAACCACGACCTCAACCAATCGCGACACAGTGTCACTGAGCTGGCGGTGCACGGCGCTGAACGCCGATCGTCTGCTTCCACCGTTGCCAAAGGTTACCAATATAGACAATAACAAGTGAACTGATTTCGCGGCTATTTCGCTGCCCGAAGTTACTGCAAACGAAATTTATACGTATTACGGCACTGTAAGAATTATATGCTAATGAAAAATCTAAATATTTACTGCATGCGTGCTTGATGCTGTCCTATGATTTGTTGTAAATTGCGTTTTATCGTACATTTGTCGTAAACCTTCCACATGTTGTAACATTGTTGTGTATTTGTCGTATGATGTTTTGTACATTAAGCCCCAGAATCCTGCTGGATTACGTTATCAAACCAACGTCGTTCCTATACTTTGCTCTGTTGGTATAACTGGTGAAAGTTCTTACAGTATTTCTGCCACAAGCTATGTTCATATTCACAGAATAGGTATTGTGCCCCAGCTGTTAAGGAGATTTGTTGTACTTTGTCTCCTCTGAATTTAGTTGTTAGATTCGCTGTATCTTGCACTTTGAAAATGTCTAAATTCAGCTATACCATTAGATAACTGATTTGTCTGTATTGGTTCCCTAATCCCTAATTTCGAGCCACTTTTTTATGTGGTTTAAATCGCCATTCTGTTGCAGTGCTTACTGTGCTTCCACGAAATTACAGACGTGTTGACCTCAGCCTCGGCGTTGTGCTCCCTGGACATTTTGGCCATTAAATATTGCGCCATGGTCTGCAAGTTATTGGTGGGTGAAACGTCTTAGAGGTGAAACGTCCAGGCCAGGGGGAAATCAAAGGGGCAGAACGTCCTTATACCCTTCTGTCGTTGTGTGTGTGTGCTCACTAGCATAGGATGCTTAATTGCTTATTGCACCTAACACACATAACTTGCTCTTTACTCACGGTTAATCGTTATTTTCTTTAAAAAACTTCAATAATATTTCATAACTGATGTTGCTTATAATGCAAATGTCACAGACAGTGGCTGTACAAAATGGTTTGTTTATTCGTTTCTCATTTTAATCTCGTTATTTCATAGTCATTTAGAAATCTTATTCGAGGTCTTTGAACACAGGGCAAGTGCACAGATTGCCTAAGAGCGTGCAAGAAATGTGCTGTTATAAATGCATACAACACAAATGACTCTGCAAACACTGCAAAATAGTTTTATCGGTTTGCAATTTTCATCTCGTTTTGTTTAGAAATTTTTGCTGAGGCCCGTCCTTGAATATAAATGCAGCAGTTGCATAGGGCCTATAACATATCGCCTATAATGCGTATACAACAATCGAACGACGAAGAAGAAACGTGAGCAACAAACAGAGCAGACTGTGTGGCAGTTGCAGACCTACGAACGACGGCAGACGAAGCACTCAGCTAAGCTTGTGTGATTCATGAACGATATATTCGACGAGGCTACAATCTACTGACCAAATGACTGACTTACACGAACACATGCAAGACTGACAACTTCACAATGACATTGTAGTTAGGGCCCAACCTAATTCATGCAGAAAATGCAAATTACACAGGCGTTTCGAAAGGGGGACTCAAATTACACGCAAGCTTAAAACGACCCAAAATTGTCGTTTTCCTTGCTACACAGGGTCTAAAGTGAAATATCGACAGCAAAATATCGACATGCAAATTACACCCATATACTCATTGTGAAACAGATTAATTTTGTTATTGGCTTGCTCTTCTGAAACCGAAAATTGTGCACTAAACATCGAGAAAATGACCGAAAGTCCTAGGACAAATACGAAAATTTTATAAGATTGGACTCGATTTCACAGATATTTGCAATCACACGTAAACCAGCCAGTTACAGGGATCATGTCTGATGAACGTGTAAACGTGAATTAGGTTGGGCCTTAGACAGTGAGACAGTCAAGAGTGGCCAAATGAGAAGTATGCCCCAATTTTTTGTCATAACTGCATCAAATATTGACCTATTTTTAAAATTACTTCATCGATACATTACACATTGAATTGGGCCTAAGTGATCGTTGTGGATTCCGTCTCACCCCAAACGCGTCTCTACACTACTAAAATAGGCTTTCGAATAAGTGAGTTGCATACAAGGTAACTCAACATTTCATGGGCCTAGTTGACTGTATTTCACGAGGAAGTGGCGGATCTTTAACAGTTAATGTTTTTTTAAAGTTAAACCCTGATTCGGCTAGTGAAAGAATTATTGTGAAAACTGGTTAGTTGGGGAAGGGGGCTTCTTTTTACCGACCTCTCAGTATATATACGCAAAGCAATCACTGCTTCTAGAGACAGATGCAGAAAACGGGGGACATGGCGTTAGTACCAAAAATTATTGTGCACGCAGAGCGACGTAACTGAACCGAGCTGAACTGAACTGACAGTTTAGTTTTTGACGAACTGGCCAGTGGACAAGCAGTAATGCATTACAGTAGGCACTATCTAACGGCGTCGGTGGCCTGCAAGACTACGCTCACGTACGCGTCAACCAATGACCAATGGGCTCGCCTTGCTTGTCCACTGGTCAGTTTGTAAAAAACCGTGTCAGTTCAGTTCAGTTACGTCGCTCTGTACGCGTTTAAACACGTTGTGACGATAAGACACGTGAAACGACAACACAGTAGCAACGACAGACGATACTGCGTCAATTACGAGCACAGTTCATTTGTTTGTTCATCTTTGATCGTCATTCATTGTCACCCAATAAGCACACCGAGTCACACGCAGGCACTGCACAGCGTCACTGATGTCTGCTCCACTGCGCATGTTCAGCTGCGGTGACGCCACTTCCTGCAGACACACAGAAAAAAAACAGCAAATGTGTTTATCTCAGTTGATCAGTAAATTTGTAAAGTGCCCTGTAAACAGAGTTCTCGGAGGTGCCTGTTACGAGTAGCGATGTATTCGGGTCCCCTTAGTTTAAGTCTGGGTCAAGAAAATAAGGACTCCAGTCTGCTGCCAGACTCGAGGTAGCGCAAACACAAATACATGTTACACCGATAAAATAGGCAATAATTTCCTAATGAGTTAAAACGTAAAATGTCCAGAATAGTTTTTTGAGTCCTAGTAATGAGCGTCTGAGACTGAGCCCGAGTCACGAAAATAAAGACTCGAGTTGAATGCGGCAGCCATAGCCAGCCAGACTCGAGTACTGCATCAGTGGACAAGACGAGTAAGCATAAATATCCAAAAGTGGAGTTTTGCAGCCCCAAAATTTGCATTTTAGGACGAAAATTTTCCGACAGCCCAAAATTCAGGGCCTTTTTTCCTTGCCACAACGCCGCTGGAAATAGCCTAAACATTGCAATGAAGTATGAGCCACGCTGGCGGATTCAGGGAGGGGAGATGGGAGTGGGAGCGGCCGCCCCCATCCCCTACTGACTGGATGCATTATAACACCAGGTAAAATGCATTATTTTTGCATAAAATTTTGACATTTTTTCTGAGGAGGGCTACAGACCCCACCCCCTGCCCTTCGGCCCCACTATGCAGAAATTTTTTTATCTGGATCCGCCACTGATGAGCCAGTGAGTAGCAGTCTGAGCTGTGAAGTGTGAACCTGTTGTGAGTTAGACTCTGACGACTCTGGTGATCTCGCGAGTGACGGACATGGACCGGTCACCCTTGCTGGTGGTGGTCGTCATCGTTCTCTTGTCGACGCCAGGCTGTGCAGCTCCTGACTCCGCCTCCACGAGCAGCTGGTGCGCCTTGCGATACTTGTTCATCGTTATCGCTACCACCTCTTCCTGTCCACCAGAACACAGCGCCAGCACACGTGCAGAGGCTTACGCTCTCTTACGGTTTTTACGCGCGACAGCTATGCTAAGCGCTTCTTAGCTATCGTCTGTGTGTGTGACTGAGTCTGCTTGTGTGTCTGTTTGTCACATTCAAGCACTGTATCAAAACGGCGACCCCTAGGATCACGAAATCTTTACTGTGGGCTTCCACTAATGACTGTAGTTTTTTGCGACAAAATTTCGTAGCTGCGTGATACACGTAACGTAGGGCATATCGTAAGTGTGGCGTATAGTCTGTCAAAGTTAGAGGGTGCTTACATGTACGACAAACCTTCGCATGCGACAAAAACATGGCGGGGCCACGTACAGTGCAGCTGTCAATTAACTCGGGTTTGGCAGCGCCATCGCACGAAAAGTGGCGTTTCGTGCGTTGGCGCTGCTAAACCCGAACTGATTGACATCGGCACTGTACATAACTTTGCATGGAGGAACCCTCTTACCGCTTCTTCGAGCTGTCGTTTGAGGGTCTTGATGCGGGCCTGTAGCTGGTTGATCTGTTCGTTAGCTTCGGCCGCAAGACGACGTTCGTCCTCAGTCTGTTGCTTCTGTTCGGCCAGCAGACGCGCCAGCTTGCGGTTTTCCGCCGCCAGGTCACGTGCACGCCGTTGCTCCGCCTCCAGTTCCGCCTCCAGCTCACGCACCTGCCGGTATGTAAGTAAAACGTCGATTTATATAGCGACACATAGCAGCTATAATACGCTGTCTCACAATACTCTGTTTACACGATGAAGCTGGCTTCAGGAGCCAGCTCGCCGACGCTCGTCTAGATGGCTCGACGAGTGCTCATCGAACACTCGTCAAGCACACTAAAGATGAAAAAGAACCTTCACTGCTGGGGTTCAGCTCGGTCGAATTCTTTGCAGTTACAAAATGTAAGATTTCGTTTCTGGTTCGGTTCTGATGTGCTGTGAGCACAAGCACTCGTCAAACGAAGTCGAGGTGTGCTTGATGAGTACTCGACGATGAGCTGGTTCGTCGAGCCACGTACTTTATCGTGGTCGTGCAAACCAGATATAAGTAAGAAAGTAAGTAAAACGTAACTGGCTAAGTGTACTGACTGACCCTGGTCTGTAGTTTCTCGGCGAGTTTTTTGCCCTCTCTGAGCGCCGTTGCCTCGGTCTGCTCAAGACGAACGACGACTTGTCTCAACTCGACCTCCAGCTGCTTGCGCAGCGTGTCCGCGTTACGATAATTCTCTTCCGCCTACAGAGTGCAGAAACACGCGATTACACGCTCTGCACTAGGTACCGCACTGCTGGGCTGGAGTGGATAAGCGAGTACGCTTATACCACTTCAGACAGTGCGCTATCGTACCTATACACTACGCTCAGATCAGACAGACTAGGCATACACTGTCGTTTGCTTTATGACGCACGACTACAGCCGAAAATTGTGAAAAGGTAAAGGTAAAGTCCAGCACTTGCTATCTAGCGCTTCTCACATGAGACGGACTCAAGACCAGAAGCGCTTCACAATCTTGGAAGTGGCAGCTGATTGGCATAAGTTAATGATACCGCAGCGCGGTATGCGACCATCCATTGCTCGCTTAAGCGAACAATTGGACCCGCGGTTTGCAGCTAGCAGACATACCACCGCCCCAATCAGCCACACTAACCGAGTGTGGTTTAACGCTATATATGTATAGGCTGCTAATGTTCACAATAAACGCACAAATTTGTGCAACAACTAGATAATTATACTTTTCGTATTTCGCAACGAAATGAACAGAAAACTAGGTCGTAAGAAGAGAAAAATTAACCTGTCGTAGTTCTTCGGTGAGACGGTTGACTTCTAGCTGGGCGCGGTCGGCTCTGTCCTCAGCGGCACGGCGTGCGGTCAACGCTTCCTCAAGCTCGGCCTGCAGGTTAGCCAGATCACCCTCGAGACGTCGCTTGTCATTGTTCAGGTTGGTGACCGTGATCGACAGCTCGTTGACACGCACAGACATCTCGCCCAGCTCAGCCTCCGCGTGCTTCCGTCCACGCTCCGACTGCATACAACGTAATGTCAGCGACGTTAAACGAGGCCAAATTCTCACGGCCGCAGACGAGGCCAAGGCCAAACCCATGAGGCCGAAGTGAGGCCGAGGCCAATAGTTCAAAGCAAGAAGAAATTAGTGACAGAATCGAAGCCTTTGTCAGCATGTTTAGCCTTACTTTGTAAAAGTTTAGATATTGATTTAGTCGAAGATTTTATTCATATTGCAAGACCGCTTTTGCCGTCCAGAAAATCTCGAATTTTTGTGTTTTCCGCAATGTTGCCACCAAACTGAGAATCACACAGCAGTAAGAATTAAGCAGAAGAGTCGTGTAGTCGAGGGGGAGCGTGAGAGAACGCAGTTTCCCCACATGTTTTGCCCCTCCATATCTAAAAATGCTTTTAAAATTCAAACAATAGTACAAAATGTGGCGTCACCAGTTGTGGCTCCGGGATGCAGAATGCCCTGAAATGCGTCTGCGGATGGGGCTTTGTCCCGGACCCGGCTGATAGAGCTTGCAGCGCTCCCCAGGCCCTTTAGCTGGACTAAAGTGAGCCTACTTCTAGAGGGAGGCAGGGAAGAAAAGGCAGGCGTTTTCGAGCAAAAATTAATCACTACACCACTGGAGCAGAACAGTGGCGTAGCCAAAATCTGGGTGTAGAGGGGGTAGTTGAGGAGTGGGGTGTGGGTGTGTCCCCCAACTAAAGAAGTCTGGGGAGGGGGCTGTGTCCCTGTCCAAAATTTTTCTGGATTTTTGTGTGAAGATGAAATGTTTTGTTGCATTTTGGCACTATTTTGAGTAACTGTGTGGTCTTCTAGGTGAAGGGGGTATGTGCCCTTAGTGCTCCCCTATGGCTACGCCAGTGGAGCAGAACAACAGTGTATATGCGTGGTGACGTACGTTTTCCAGTGCGACATGTAAGTCGTCAAGCTCGGTCTGTAGCGCAATGCGTTTCTTCTCCAGCAGAACGAGTGCTTGACGAGCATCTTCCGCTACACGCCTCTCCTCTTCCACGATCGACTCCACTTCCTACTCACACGCACGTAATACCCTAAAAGCGTTTAAAGATTCATTTTTCAAACAATGCTTTTCAACTAGTTCTGTTTTCAGTTTTAACTGTTTTGTCTGTGACTTTTACACTGCGCGTTGGCCTGTTTAACTGTATAACTGCGCGTTATAAATAAGCATGTGATAATGATGATACCGACGATAAATTGTCCATACTACGACGCCGACGTGAACTGCCGAGTCGTGTCGGTGTCGTAGGTGTGAACTGGGCATAATAAGCCACGTTAGTATTACAACTGCTGCTCAGTAAAAGTAAAGATGAAACGCTGTTTAAGACGTAGCTCTTTACGAGAAACCCATTGTGGCGCTACGCAGCGTCACCCGCCACATTGGATTATACAATGTTACATCTGCCACCCGACAGAAATGAATACATGTACGCCCCTTCTTAACCCCAGTCAAGCGGGTCGGTACTCGATCTACGTACCCCAAAAGGACGAACGGCTGAGTTGACTTTTGACTTTACCGTGGTTTATCTATTTGCAGACAGTCACCCATCTGGATAGTAGTAATCACTTGATAGCGACCTGACCGGGGGTCAAACCCATGACCAGCTGATCATAAGTCGGGGATCCTAAGTGTTCGGCTACTCGACCCCAAGACAGCGTGACATATTTTATCACAGAAATGCGTTCATAGATAAGAGAAGTCGGCAAACTGCGCGCGCAGAGTATCACCTTGATGCGAGAGGAGGCTGCTTTGCCGTTCTTTCCGAGCTCGGCATTGGCACGGTTCAACGTCTCAACCTGGATCTCATACTCGCGAATATCAGTCTCGAACTTCTTGCGCTGACGTCCGAGCTCGGTCTTATACTTGGTCTCGATCTCGGTGATCGTTCGCTGCAGCTCCTCGATAGCTCGCTGACCGCCCTTCCTGTGAAGAACAAGTAATTTGAGCTAACACTTCATTCTAATTCTTCTTGCTTCATGTTTGCTTCATCGTGTAAACGGGGTAAAATGCTCATGACACGCACAACAGCGACATAAACTAAAGTTCATGCTGAATAATTCTGTCCTGAGCTTTTGCGACAACTTTGGCTTAATTTTTGAATGCTCAAAAACAAGGCAACTAATGACATTGAAAAATAGCCACTTTCTACCCACCCTTCTATTGATTTTTGCAAAAAAACGTTTACCGTTTACTGCGACAATGCACTTCATACGAGGGTCATCCCAAAAGTTTCCGGCCTCGGCATATTAAACAATAATATTTTTAACAATCTATACATCAGTGAAATGTACATCCTTTACGAACTCTAATGAGTCGGTTGCGGATATGACGTCGTTCTAAATTATGACGTCATATAGCTCTAAACCGAAGCGATTTGGAGCGCTAATGCAAACAGCATAGAATCAGGCTCACTGTTGCATGACAATTTTCCAGTCTGTAGCTAGGTTTACTAAAGTGGAGCCACGTGGCATCTGATTTTGTGAAAGCCCTAACAAATATGTTTGTGAATTCCTCATTTGCATTTGTGAATATACAATAGCCTACATTTGCGCTAGCCGCAAATAAAACCATTTGAGTCAATTATGACCTTATGCAGATACGAGGTGCATTCAAAAAGTTTTGAGCCTCAATATACTGGAACAAAAAATTTTATTGTCTATATATCAGTAAAAGGTACTTACCTTGTGTATTCATGTAAGCATATTTTGGAAGTGACTTTATTGTAACTTATGACGTCATAGAGGATTAAGCTGAAATGATTTGGTGCGCTAACACAAGCAGCATTTGAATCAGGCTGATTGTTGCATGAAACTTTTTCAGTCTGTAGCTGGATTTACCAAAGTAGGGCTCCTTGGCATCTGATTTTCCAAAAGCCCTGATATGTACGTTTATGAATTTTTCATTTGGGTCTGTGAATATACTATAGCCTAGTCTGTGGTAGCCGCAAATCAAAGCACTTTAGCCAAAATACGACGAAATGCCAATATCTGATGGTATCAGAAAAAATTTTATTAAAAATTTAACTGCTAATTTTATCAGTCGTGTTAATGAAAGGCCAGTCAGAATTCGTGACTAGTTACATGGGCGTCTGGTAGGCAAGAGGGCTGGGAGGGGCCCGAGAGCAAGCCCTGCGCAATTTCCCTAAATTTCAGCACTGCAGTCCAGTCCAAGGTCTACAGTTACCCAGCTGGCTGTTCGTGACTATGACTTTCTACACCAAGAACACTCTGCATAC
>Ga0209671_1007027_pt1 | contig 11629 bp, 5 predicted proteins | sample WorMetHERISLAND2_2_FD_187401 | JGI IMG/M metagenome (GOLD analysis project Ga0209671, IMG submission 187401) | Marine gutless worms symbiont microbial communities from Max Planck institute for Marine Microbiology, Germany - Olavius geniculatus... | ecosystem: Host-associated > Annelida >...
CAACAGCGGCATTGTGCCAGGGTGGCAGTTTGTCCAAATTTTTGGCGGTCAGAAAATTGTCTTTTCATTGGACATTTTTTGGCAAAAAGTGCAAAATACTGAAAAATACCTATTTTAGAATTTGCAGCAGCCGTAATCTTCTCTGATGAAAATTTGCATTTTTGTGTCAGAATTCTGTCGGACGTAGCAGTTTGTCAGAAAATTGCAACTTGCTGCTCCATTTAATTTTTTAACCCACGACCCCGCTGACTAGTAACAATGATGTTATTCGCTGCTAATGGTCTCTTGTTACATCCTGTATCATGCTGTTACATTGTCTTAGTCCCTAAATATGCAGCTATTCCAGTTAGGGTTTTACTTTAATTTGCTAGCAATGCTGTCAGGTAGTTTTTGTTTGCCTCTGTAGCATTATTATGTGACCATCCTAATAGGCTTCATTACTATACTTGTCCATTTGTCTGACGCATACACCCTCCTTACTTGAATCCAGAAATGCGCAGAAAAAGCAAAATTGGTGTGACCATTTCTCAGGGCAAGAGTAACTAATGTGCCAATTTTCTGATCAGAAGATCTAAGGTCGGTCAAGTTTATGGCATGAGGCAATATTCATATACATAAAGCTAGGTACATGGCCGCAGACTGTGTTGGCACATGGCATGGCAGCATCTCAGCTTTTTTCATATTCAGTCCTGCAATATTATTATTTAGCATGTTAACCATTTTATGGCAATTGTGTGAGAACGCGAGTTGAAGGTATTGACGTAATATATTGACAAGAGGTGTAAAGCATTTTCATTTATCAGCAGAGCTGTGCAATCTGCTGGATTAATCAACGGCAGACAAGTGCTAGTCTAGGTTAATGAAAAACAACTCCATGCAGTTTTTATGGTTAAATGTATTGTGTACAACAAAAATGGTGCATATTTTTGCATAACATTGCTGCTGTTGTGTTCACTAATAACTATTATGTGCAAATCAGCAACCTGAACATGAAACCATATAACATAATGTTAGCGGAATGGACCAAGTTAATCAGACAGACAAACAGATGGCATAATAGCAATATCAGCAGTGAAGCATTATTAATTGAAAGCAGAATCCACACATCAGAATATAGCTCGCCACCATCGTGACCATGCTAAGCTAAAGTTTGCTAATGACCACTAAAAGCATGTCAGTTAACTCATCATACATGATGTAATCCTCACTTTGAAGTCTAAATATTGATATAATGCTACAAGTCTGGATCTTTTCCCAAAGGGAGGAGCAGGAGTGCGTTGTGATTGGTCCAGAAAGGCGAAATATTTTTTAAAAAGGATAGATGGTGTGATATTTTCCTGCCAAAACAGGAGCACTGTCTTGGCTCTGATTATATGCATTGCCAGTGAGGATCATGTCATGTATTTATGTGTTAGAAATAGTAAAATTATATTTCACACTGCACTTAGGCTATTGCTACACATGATGTACATATATGGTTATTCTCACATGCTGCTGTCAAACGTAGGTGTACACAAATATTTAGAAATCTAAAGGGGCTCTGGTGTACCTTTAACAGAAATATTTCTACGTTACGTCTGGCAAACCTTTTTTTCTGACGATTACTTTTTCTGTCATTTTTTCACTTGCGTAGGGGGCCTAGACATAATGGCCCTAAAGTATGATGGCATAATTGGCTGATTTCAAAGATGAAGTAAAAAAAGTCTTAAGTAATAATATTGTGTAATAACATCGAGTATAACAACAATCTATGCTATATAATATAATGGGTTTTCATGCCATTGGATGCCAGAACATTTGGGCAAAATTGCATTATTTTGCATGGAGGGCAACATCAGTATATTTACTTACGACAAATAAATAATGGTTAATGGATTCATTTGCATAAAATAGCAACTTTGTTTGATTCACAAACTGGAAGACGTTTATTAAACACTCGGTACTGAAAAGTTGATGTGCCATTGAGTTAACATAAACCACAAGATAGTATACTTGCATGCAACTACCAACCAAGCTGGAAGTTGCATTCAAGTTATAAAAAATATCAAACAAAACAATTATCTACTACAGTTGACGTCACTCCGTTCAATGAATCATGGAAATTGCAGCTACATCTTACATGAGTTTACCCTGTTAGTATCTGGCCTGTTTTGATTGAACATCCCTATAATGCTAGTTCGCGTTTCACAGACATGTACATTCCAGTTTGTGCAGTTTTTTTGTTTTATTAAACATTTCAAAATTAGGAATGTTGTTTGTCATTCTGACACAAACAAATGCAGCTAAAACATCTCATAATAATGTGGTAGTTAGTGAATAAAATCATTTAGCAAAGTAAAATCATTACTCATTATTCAGCACCTGACTGTCTCTCACTTACAGTACTAAATACAAGACCATATCAAACATACAAAACGATATATTATACAAATGCATAATATTTGTCACGCCAATTATGTTTATACAAACAAAACAAACGTTTTTTTATCACAAATAACCACAATTTGTGCTAACTATAAAAACGATTGCTGGAATGATTGGATTGGCCAAAGCTAAAATAACAACAAATCGGCCAAACAATTAGTATACAATAACACAGACTATGTACACAACAATTTCTGATGAAATTATGAACTGTTTTGGTTCGCAGTAAACTCAGTAAAAAAAGATAAGGCTCAGCTTTCATCTGTGCAAGTCGCTGAATGTTATCCACCATGCTGCTGCTGATGGTGATGAAAACGACAACATGCTTCAGATGCAGATCAGAGATATGATTCACGAGAACGCTGAAACATTCCAACACCACACAATTTCAATAAACTCTAATAACTATTCAATGTTTTGACACTGTTTGTTGGGCCTGTAACAGGAAAGATTATTTTTGGGTGCCATTACATCTCAACAAGAATAAAGTAAATAACCGAGAGTGTCGTCTGTTGATTTTGCAATAAAGATAATTTTATGAAATTATGTCAACGTCTGTTAAGCTTATCGAATATCTATCATTGTCGGTTAATGTTCCAGTTTGACCTGCCAAGTCTTGTTATAAAAGACGACTGGAAAACTCCCAGGCTGTGCTGATACCATCCTTCAGTTAAGATTTTCTTTCTACTACCCACAAAAGCGATGGAAGTATTAATTGTTTACAGCATCATCACATAAGTTTTTTTCTCTGTTAACCTGTCAACTTATCGCGCTGCACACAGCTTGATGAAGGTCAAAGTTTGAAGGTGATCGTCAGTGGTGGTTCTAGCCTGCAAAATCTGGGGGGGCACAGCTCCATGGCGACGGGAGTCTGGAGGCAGAGCCCCCAGTGGGGTCCAGGGGCAGAGCCCCTGGTCAGGGGACCAAGCTGAAGCACTTGGTTTTTGAACATTCAATGAAAGCCGCAAATTTGCCCACTTTTCTTTTGAAACGCAAATACTTCACATATTTGTGTTATCTTTGCAAAAAAGTCATGGGTGGCCACGCAACTAGGGGAGTGGAACAAAACTAGGGGCCTGTGCCCAGCCCAGCCCGGGCCTAAAACCGCCACTGGTGATCGTCTATCATAGTTACGTTTTGACCGATTTTTTGCTACTTTTTTCGCGTGCATGATATACTGCAGCTGCTACCCACAGGCAGTACTTAGACTTAAGCAAGGCTTGGCAGTCCAGTTTTCTTTCTCCTATTAATAAATATAATAATATAATTAATACAGCCTGAAGAAACAGAATGTTTCTAATGCACCGCAACATCGGACCTAGCAAAGAGCAATCAGCAATTCAACGATAGCGCCTAATAATTAGTATTAGTTAGCACTAAGTAGCGCCCCCTGGTGAAGAAGATAACCTGAAACCTATACTTACGCGTTCGCTGGCCGAGTATGCCCTGCTCAAGTCGGACGTTCCTCGGCTGGAGCTCCTCGGGAAGCTGATGTTATGTAAATTGGGTCTAGCGCGCATCCGCGGTGATCGTCCGTCATAGTTCACGTTCTGATCACTGGCGTTGAGTAGACCCAGCTCATCACGCACTGGACCCGGCGATGAGTTGTCTGCCACGTGGCTCCTTTACACACAGAGCACAATAAAAAAATGTAAACGATAAGCAAGCTGTACAATACATAGGCCTAAATGTAGGTTAAAATGTTAAAATGCAAAGCTACAGACCAGAGATCAACGTAATTAAACCAAACAGGAATCACAAATTATATAATATTACAAAAGAAAGTGAGAAGACAACGTAGGCCCTATTGTTACACAGTGAACGTTTGAAACTATTAAAATCTACTGTATGTGATATAACGAATTCCAAACTTTAATGACTCTATTAGCAAAAAAATGACTATATACATTTTAACTAGAGCTAGTTTTTACGCGCAAAAGCAGCTAGTGCTTTCAGCGCGTCTTAGCCATCGCAATTCTGTCTGTTCCTTTTTATGAAACACCGTGTATATGAATGTCCTCATGTTAAGACTTGTAAAACCCAGTTTGGAAAAAATTTTACAATTCAAATTTGCTGAACCAATCGATTGCAATCCAATCAAATTGCAAAAAGCAATACTACCAAAGTTTATAAGTTCATCTGTACAGATCAACTTTCAAGATTCTTTCACTGTTACGTTAATGAATAACTCTGTAGGCACGAGACAGTGATTGTTAAAGATCCTGCCACACTCTAGTACGTTGCCATACTACCTTGTGAAGAAATATCAGTTGCAAAAGCTGACATTTTAAATGTTATTTTCACAAAGAAGTGTAGTGAAACGTTTGACGTGAGTTGAAATTTTGAATCAACACTGTTGAAAGTTAATTAAGTATGAACCAGTAACACTGTGACAGAATATGCCAAATCAGTCAATATTTGATACTATTGCAACAAAAGCTTAGTAAGACAAAAAATTTATTAGAATGCAACCATAAATGGTCGAAAGATTTTAAAACGACGCAATAATCAAACATTCTGAAAGTGGATCAATCAAATCACAATAAGTATTCAACAAGTATTCAGTACACATTAGACACACAGTATGGCATCACAGACTATCATCGATGACTTATATTAAAACAACATATAGAATCACCAGTAAGTGCTCATAAGTCGTGAGACGTTGGGGTCAGTCTCAGCGACCTCGCCGACGTCCAACTCGTCCGGGTCAGAATCAATCGCAAATGACGTCGAAAAACTCGTCGCTCGTCCGTCCACGTTCTCCTCATCCACGTACGGCACCTGCGTACAGTGTCCGCACAGAAAAAGTATAAACAGGACCTATTTCAGTGATAGCGTGATCAAAATCGGCATTCAATTTCAAATGCTATGTTTAAGTACACGCTATCTACATGGTATTTAACTACTGGCCGGGATTTTCCAGTAACCAATCACAACTTAAAAACGCACAGAACATTTACTTTAAAATGCTACACATATTGTGACACCATACATCACCATTCACCAGGCAAAATCTTAAATGTTCACATAATGTCGACTCAGTAACTGCATCATTAGCGTGCAAAAATTTTTAAAAACAAACGTTCAAAATACTAAACTTTTTTATTTTACAGCACTGCACAGAATGACAGTGCGCTGCATTACCAAGCTAATAAAATTATTACTGTAGGGCCTATTAGCATAACTTACCTGCAGTTAGCTAAAAAAGCATTCGAAAAAAAATACTAGGCCTAAACAGTTGTTATCGTTATATGACTGCTATTTAAATACGGCACTTGATGTTTCAGTAGTATTCAAGTATCAATTCTAATTCTAGAGAAAACGTCTAAAAGACAAAAGTATTTTAAGGTCAGTTGACAAGACTGAACTGGACCTGTATAAGCTCGAGAGCATCTCGGAGTTGAGCGACGGTCGCGTTGTTGCCTTTCCTTCGCCACCAGCGCAACATCATATCCTGCACCTGGTCCGACAAATCGTCAGGGTGTTTCAGCTCGATGTCTGTTATCATACGCAGCGTTTCCGCTTCCGTGTGCACGCCCGCGAACAGAGCCCACGCCAGGTCTTTCCACTTCTCACCCACCTGAAACAGCATGATTTCTCATCTCAGTCTCACTTTCAGCACTCGAGCACAAGTGATATAATGTCTTATCTATAGGTTTAATCGAATGTCAGCGGTTAAATTAAATAAGCTTAAGTTCTGGTTTGCCCCAGATAGGCCCAACCGTTGGCTGAAGACTCGTTCAATATTTATTATTCAACACTTTGAATAAATAACAAAAATTTTTAAAAATGCAAACATATTTCTCGCTTGCTCGCTACACTATCTTAACTCGTTCCACCAGAAATGTTTTGTGAAGCGTTAACCTAAATGTCCTAAATTCATTTTCGACTGAGATTCTGTCTGGGTCCTTGTTCTCCAGACGTCCTAGTCGGCTGGAGAGACAAATATCTCTTCCATATTCTCCATCCCTTCCAGTTGGCTGAGGAGGGAAATACTTCTTCCCATTCCCCATGCTTTCAACGTCTGCAGCTTCTCGTTTGCGGCACCTGCGCGTCTTGACGTGTCGTTGTCTCCACGGTCTTGGTCCGGACTACCTCTCGAGTGACTTTATGAGCGTATCCGACCTGCGTTCAAGACAAAAACTATGCTCAGCGTCTACTGCAGCTTTGGTGGTTCCAGTTACACGATATTCCACACTTCGCGATCGGGCTTTTACTGTTATTGCTGCTAAGTTGTGGAACGCACTGCCGGGCGACATCACATCTGCTACATCACTTTTAACTTTTCGACATAAACTGAAAACATTTTTATTTCGTTGATCTTATGGCGCGTGACTGTTTTGAACTCTCTGTGTTTTTGTCTTAGCGTTTTATTTTTTTTGGTTTTAATTTTTTTAGTGTTTCTATGTGTTTTTATCGTGTTGTAACGTGTTCTTGAAGTGCAGTTTGCACTTATACCACGCTAATCAGTTCGTAGTGATGATGATGATGATGATGATGCGGCGTTTCGACCTCTTTGTCCCATAAAAAATTTTTTGCGGGCTGAAGGAACATTTGCGAATGGACCCTCTATAATACGGCATTGAGGACAGATCGATGCCATCACTGCGTAGGTCTGTACGTTTATATACGTTGTAACGTAGCCTATAAACGTTATAATAATTATAACCTGGAAGAAGAGCATGAGGCGTCGCGACGACGACGGTGACATGGGTCCAGACGACACATCCAGGTCATCCGGGACACTCTGCTTCTGACGCAGACGTCCAAGACTCCTCTCACGGACCATGATCCACTGCGCCAGCTGTAGCTCGGACTCCGGCACCGCTGCGCCAGGATGTTTGAGTGACTGCAGCAGCTGGTCGGGCGGACGTGAGCCGGCAGGCATCAGCGACATGTACATCGTTCGAGACTTTATCACTGTCTTCATGTCCACCTGCCGACAGACATGATCATAACAAGATGATATTGATGATATGTCAACCTATAACTACAGTATTTTATAAGTTTTTTTGTTCAGATTTTTACTTGTATAGGCCTAGTGTTAGTTTAACAGTCTGCATGAAAGTCTGCACTTTGCACTTTCTCGATTTTGCTTTAGTTCGCAAAAGGTAACAACAATTAGTAAATTGAATTCTGCAGTTTTTGTGGTCTTTCTTAACTACAAAAATTGATCAGTCAGCTCGCAGACAGTCAACAATCCAAAAAATAACCAACCAATAACGACCTGACCAGAAGTTGAACGCATGACCTTTTGATAATAAGTCCAATGATGCATCTCTGAGATGGGTTACCACTAAAAGCTATAGACAAGTTTTAACTGTTATAATATTGCACCTGTTCCATCCACATGCGAGCGACCATGCCGTACTGGCTGAAGTCGACTGGACCGGGCTCTGAGATGAGCGGTTCAGTGCGCTGTGGCTGCGTGGGTTCACGACGGGCCGGTGCCGTCACGTACTTGCGTGCACGTCGCAGAGAACGCAGCTGACGACGCAAGCTATGTACGTGAGGACCGACCAGGACAAACGCGCTCCCTGACGGCGAGCCCGCGGACTTATCGGCGTCAAACGTCCCTTCATCGTCCAGTCGCTTCTGCGGTGACGTGTCTTCGATCTCTAGACCTGCAGACATACATCATTCTGCTTACATCATCAGTGATGTTAAGAAAGACTTGAGTGCCAAGGACCAGGACCGAGACTTTTTGTTAAGAACAAAGATAATGACACGGAGTTACTACACTTTGATCTCTTGAGAAATCTTTGAAGACAAAGATGAATATCATTGCCATCTTTCCATATTCACTCTGTCAAACCATTTTAACATTGCATTTAACCTGTAACTTTTTCAGTTTAATCTGATCGTGTTTTATACGCTACTCGAGAGAAATTAAATTTTACAGTAGGCCTAATTGGCATATTAAAAATATATTTTAGTAAGTACAATACCTATTAATGCGTAATCTAGCAACTGTTTGTCTCTATACCGAAGATTTAATAGACCGAAAGGTTCCATAGTCCAAAGGTGTATGCTACAACATGCATTTTCACTAATCCTAACCCTAGTTAAGAGGAAAATTAATGCTGTGTGTGTAGAAGTGTATAGGAAAAAACCTTGAAACAGTTTAATAAGCTTTTGTATTATCAATAATCAAGCTGCCTTCCAAAAAGCTCTAATCTACCTTCTGCTGATTTAACGTCACTACCGGTATGTTGTTTCTGTAGAATGTACTCAATAAAGAAACACAATCAGAAGCAGAGATAATAATAGGCCTAATGATTTTAGTATAGTAGTGTGTGCCAAGTCCATACCTGGTCCAGGTGATTCCTCCCTTTCGATCTCATCATCAATATCATCATCTTCTTCTTCGTCCTCATTGGTGCGGTCGAGTGCGTCCTTGCTACGACTGTCCTGCGAAGAGTTGTGTAAGAAGCTGAAGCCCTGGCTGTCGCTGGTGCCTCGCCAGTAGACTGGCTGAGGTCGGTAGATGCCGCGTGTGTAGACCAGCTGCGGCTCGTCGCGAACACGGCGCACGTGCAGACGCGGCTGGTTGGCCACCCTGTTGGTGACGGACTGCATGGCGGCCTCCTCGAGCGTCATCTTGGGTCGCGGTACGTTGAGCGGAGTCATGTCGACTGCGGGGTTATCGTAGCCGACGATGTAGCGACTGGCGCCGAAGGTCACAGAGCGCGGTCTACGCCGACCTCGTCGTCGTCGTCTGCGCAGCTGGACCGCTGGTTCCCCGCCCGGCTCAGTGACTGTCGTGTACTCGCCACTTGCCATTGCACCTGTGCACACGTACAGCAACATTGTCATCATTATCGTTAGCAGCTACAGCAGCAACAGCACAGATGAGCTACGATATAGGAGTAAAGTTGATAACACATATACCTGTGTCTGTCTGTCTGTCTGTCTGTCTATCTATCCGCAGAATTACGTACTCAAAAAATCGTACATATATTTTGACTATTTTTGAAGAAACGGTGGAACATTCAATTAAATTTTTGTACAGCCATCTGAATTACAATCTGGATTTAGGAATTTAAGCCAAATTTTTCCAGGATTCTTTTTACAATTTCGAGTCAACCAAGAATAAATCACAGTTCTTGGCTTATGTTTAAACGTTTGGAAAGCTTTTGCCAGCTTAATCTCAGTACAAACACCTTAAATTGATTATGACGTAAATAAGTAAACCAATGAGCAAACACACTGCATGTGCCAAGATCAGCTAATAACTGAGACGTGCTCAGACGACTTACAGAGATCAGATTACCTTCAGACGAACGTGCTCTCGGTCTCCTCATCTCGACGTCGTCTTCAGACTTTGTCATCCGTTTTGTTGTATCTCGTGTGGTCGTAGTTGTCGCGGTGGTTGTAGTAGTTGTATGTTTGTAACGTTCGTCGTCGTCATCTTCTTCGTCGTTGTAAGACAATTCGGAATCGCGTCGTTTTCTGTCCGTCACCGGACGACGATTCGTAACATCATCCAGGGGTCTAGAAATCCTCCTGCCAGGTCGTTCTACTGGCTTTCGTTTGCTATCATCTCTAGACAGTCTTGCATCTTCTGTCATATTGTCATGCCTCGGTGACAGATCACTGACCTCGCTGTCGTCTGACACGCCGTCGATCGGTTGCTGCAGTTCATCGTTGGTAAAGATGGACTTCATCTTGCGCTGGTCTTCCTCCCACGGGTCTCGCAGTTCTTGTGTGTTTTCTTCCTCCTCCTCGCTCAAGTCCTCCGCGTTCTCTGACGCAAACTTGGAACTGAACCGAGTGTCAGGAATCAGCGGAACTCTGGAGAAACGTTCTGCGTTGTCAGAACTGGCTGCCAAGTCGTCATCGTCGAAAGACTTGTCGAGCTGTGTCGCCAGCGGCATGGTTGGACGCGCGGCCGGCTCTGCAATCGGCTTTCGCGCATTCTGTTTCTTTTGACCTTTATCATCACCATCACCATCATCATCATTCAGTACTCATAACACAAACATGGAATGCAATATAATTCTTTGTTTTCACATTACTGCATTTTATAAAGATTTGCACATTTCAAAACATTTTAGCTCTTAGCTAATGCGCGTGTTTTTTACATTCTATCGGTGGCGTTTTTTAATAAACGAATAAAACACGAAATATGAAATAATATGTTTTAGTAGAGAGAAAAGTTTAGATAAAACCATCGCCCGCAACTGCTTACAGGCATAAAACACAATAATTGATCAAATAAGTGAACACTTTCACAAGTAAAAAAAACAGTCAAACAGATAAATGCAAGAACGCAAGAATTTACTAAAAACAAATAAACGCAACTGAAAGTTTTAAAATGTACATGAACTACATTAAATATTGACAATTACACACACAAACACATGCACACACACACATATTTAGTTTACTTGTAACAGATTTAAATAACAAACCGCGTTCGCGTTGTGATCTACTGAGACGCAGACCCATTGTATCGCTGTCGTCGGCATCCTTGACTGTAGGTATCTCGTGGTCCGGCAACTCCAGACTTTCCTCGTCGACCGGCGCAGCCAGTTCTTCCTCGTCCGACTCTTCGTCGTCGACGTTCGTCTCTTGCACGGAGCGGCGCACCTCAGCCACGGCCGGAGGTTGCGAGATGTACTGCATCTCCTCGTCTTCGCCGACGTCTGAACTGGGCGTCTGAATCTGTGTTGTTTCTGCTGCTGCGCTCGACTCGCGTTTCGCCGACTTTTTGGTCCGTGCATCTTCGGTCGTGTCCTCCTTGCTTGTTCTGTCTTTCTTCGTCTTCTTCTGCTTAGTCTGTGAACTGCGTTCTCTGCCGTCTTCAGCTGTGGTTCTTTTCTGAGGTAAAGTCAGTGAAGTTACTTCGTCCTCTGGTTGTTCTGCACTGACATTATCGTCGTCGTCGTCGTAGTATTGTTGGTACTTGTGTTGCGGCTGTGGTACAGTGACAGTCTGACGTTTGTAGTCGTCGTCGTTCTCCGATCCTCCAGCGTTCATCGCTCCATCTTTATGTTCAGTAAACTTTAACTGGTTACTCGTCGGTCCTGCTGGTTCTTCACCCCGTTTCTTATCACGCCTTCTTTTCCTTGCATCTTCTGCCGAATTTTTCGTACTCGCAGTTTTGTTCTGTTCATCTTCATCTTTGACAGCAGTTTCGGTATCAATTTCGTGGTCGAAACCAATCCCCACTGGCTCCAGCGGTTTCGCCGCATTGTCT
>Ga0209671_1007028_pt1 | contig 11628 bp, 4 predicted proteins | sample WorMetHERISLAND2_2_FD_187401 | JGI IMG/M metagenome (GOLD analysis project Ga0209671, IMG submission 187401) | Marine gutless worms symbiont microbial communities from Max Planck institute for Marine Microbiology, Germany - Olavius geniculatus... | ecosystem: Host-associated > Annelida >...
GGTCTGGGGAGGGGGCAGTGCCCCTTTCCAGAAAAAATTGATATTTTTGTGCACTCTTGGTGCCATTTTTTTAATGACCAAACATATAGAAATACACCAGGGAATTCCAGGGATGCATGGACTGACATGGAGATTGACTTGCATGCAATAAATAGCGTTATACGGGGGCGTCTATTCCCCCGTAAGTTTTTGGAGCAAGTTTTCTCCCTCCCTAACTCAATGTGAGGCGCCGCAGGCGTCGAGAATGAGGCGCCATATATAAGCGTCCATGGGTGGGAAATGGGGAAGGGGTATCCTGTTCCTCTGTCGACTAGGGGGTATGAGGGAGCGTCATGAGCTCCTCCAGCGGGGTCCGGAGCAGAGCCCTGGCCAAAAACGATTTTGGTGCATTCTAAACATCATAAAACACTTCTGATTGCCAGATAGCGTAAATATATCAGAAATGCAAATTTATAATAATATTTAACTTCCCCATAATTTTCCAAAAAAACCTTACCATTTGCTCCAAGGTTTATATGGTGTTGACGTAGTCGCCCCTGGCGTTATTTATATTGTTTATCGTTACTTGCTCAGTTACTTACTCTGGCGTAGCCAGAAATTGGAGTCACAAAAGGCGAACTGGCTCCCCAGAGCCAAAAATTGAAGCCGAAAGTTGAGAACAGAGGTGGACGTCTTGGGGAGGGACCGGTCGCCGGGGCGCAACCCAGGAAGCAAACGCTATTTTGGACATAAAAACTCCTTAAAATGCATATATCGAGTACAAGCTTTATTAGTTTTACTGCACAAATTTATAATGCACTGTATTTAGCAAGGCAAAAACGGCGACTTTTGGCATCTTGAGAGGCATGGCCCCTTTGCCCCCCTAAATCCGCCTATGATAGGGCCTAAGTTGCTATTGGTCAGAGAAATGATCATTAATATGAAGTCGCATATTGGCTTTTAAATGAAATAAAAATCATTGACCTTGAATGACTTTGAAGGTCACTGACAACCAGTACGGTCGGCTATCTTAGCGACAGCTGGGCTTCTTGTCTGACTTGCCATTATTTCTGCAAGTTTTCTCTGTTTAATATTGATGTCCTTTGCTGAAGATGCGCGCCAACCCGAGTCAGTAAAGCACTGGGCTACTGCATACGGCAACAGAGTCGCGGGTCGTATTCATTGACTGTCACGGCGGCGCTGTTCCAGACATATGCATACATCGGTCTCCAGGCGATCGTTGCTCGTAACGACCCGTCACAGTTGCTCTACTAGAGGTGTCGTGAACTCGTCGTCAACACTTCGCCGTTCGTCCGCTCGGGACCAAAAACACTCCAGGAGTGACCGGACTGCGTTCGCTGGTGGTCGGCCAACAGTCTGTGGCGTGAATAGATGATGTTCTCGACAAAACGCGCAGGGTTTCGCACGTGATAAATTTTGAACGATTAATCGTGAAGGTAAATTTCTGCTCCAAAACGTTTCGCAACAATTGCTCTATACTAGTCCGTCCAGAATTGGTGTGGAAAGATTAACTCGTTTTGGAGGTGTTTTCGCATCGGCACGCGATGGCTTGTTTGCAGACAAAATTGATGTTCCGCATTTTATTACGTCAAGCTGGCCACCTGACTTACCCTGAGTTAATGCAGTGGATTTAACTCAATCCCGTGGATTATTCTATTTGAGGTGCTCGCTGGCAAACACTGTGTCGAAAGTTCAATTTAAGAACAGCTCTGAACAGCGTTTCAGTTAATCTTCTACCGTGCGCTGGCAGCAAATTTTCGTTTCTGTTACAAATAGCGTAAAAATCTGCCGGTATTGGTGTTTTTGCCGACTGTTAAACAAACAATATATATAACTCAATCGTTCAAACTTTGCCATTTTCTGCTGGCACGTAATTTTTTTAACAATCTGGTAATATCGCGTGACTCTACGATTTGCTTGTGTGCGTGATTAGCCTAAACTTTATGCGTTTTTCTATAGCAACATGCGCTATACAGGGTGCGGCAGAAAAAGTGGACCCCTAAATTTTTTCGCCGTTTTCTCAGCAACCGTTTGCAATTATAATATGAAATTTTAATTTTACAGCTTTTTTTGCTAAAACCTTTTACATTTAACTGCCAAGTAAAATATGATTCTGTTGAAAAACGACGAAGTTATGGACTTTTTAACATGACCGCTTACCGATTTTTTGGCATTCAAAAATGTTTATGCTAAAAATGTTATTTAATTTTCAAAAACTGGTTACACGTTACTGCCTATGACGTCACAGTGACGTATTGATAAACAACAATTTATATTGTTTATAAATTATTACTAAATTATCGTTCCTTTAAAGCAATCGCCGGCTGCCCGCCAGATTCATCTTCCAGCACGACGGCGTGCCGGACTGGTCAGCACACACAGCGCGCAACGCCGCGCAGCGCACAGAACTGGCTGCGGGCCAGCTGTCCAGCTATCATCACAAAAGACCAATGGTCTCCAAATTCGTCAAATATAAACCCAATGGACTATCGCGTATGGGGTGCAATGTTGGAGGCTTACTGCAAGCTTAAAACAAAGCTGAAAACAAGCGCCAAACTCAAGGAAGCGTTTAAGGTTATCTAGGGTAACCTGCCACAGGGACCGATCGACAAGGCTGTAAAAGATTTCTCAAATTAAGCGACTGGAAGCTGGTGTTGTTGCTCGGAGCTGTTGGTGAACACTTCAAACATTTACAATGACAAGGGAATTCTTGCATTTGATCATTATTTAACTGTGTTGTTTTAACGATGTTATGAAATTGGTGTTGTAGCCGGAACATATTTGAATGCTGAAAAATCGGTAAACGGTCATGTTAAAAAGTCTGTAACTTTGTCCTTTTTCAACAGAATCAAATTTTACTTGGCAGTTAGATACAGACGGTTTTACTAAATAAATCTGTAAAATTTCAAATTAAAATTCCAAACCGTTGTTGAGAAAACAGCGAAAACCTTTAAGGGTCCACTTTTTGCCGCACCCTGTACAGTTACTGTAGAGGTCGTGAACGTTGGTGGCATGGCGCTAGCTGGCGTAACAATGATAGGACATCGATTCCGTCTGCGACGATGCTTTCCTTCAAGCTTACTAATTTATCAGCCATTATCCGACGGGAATCATCCGTCAGTTACAATATTACAATATTACAATATCCGATTGTTGTATATTAATTCCTTCCGAAAGCTTTCAACATTACCTTACACTTTTTAGCGCGAAAGCTATGCTAAGCGCATCCTAGCTATCGTAGAGGTGTCCGTGTGTGTACGTCCGTTTGTCACACTGTGCGACTGCATATCAAAACGGTGAAAGCTAGGATCACGAAATCTTTACTGTAGGTCACGACAAAGTCTAATTTTTTGTGACAAAATTTTTTGCGTGGTTGAAAAGATTTCCATCGAACGAGAGCGTCAAAGAGAAGTACCCACTAAAAGTCGTTATTTTACAGCTGTTGACTCGTTTAGAGTAAAGCTGCTGCAAGTAGGCACAGACTTGACGAGCTTTTCAAAGGTATTAACATCGATGACTTTGAATGACCTTAAACCTTCGAAATACGGGGTTTTTAGTAAATTTGTGCGATTCTGCGGTGCAACGCACATTTCAAAAGTGAATTGTGCCGAAAAGGCTACAGATTAGTCAATTAGTCAATCAATCAATCGAAGACAACCTGCACATGAAATTTTTAGCATTAAGCGTAAATTTTAGCAGTTTAAATTTTAACCCTTTACATGTTCAAGGAGTTCTCCGTACGGGGGCCTCAAATATGGGAACTCAAAATGCACGATTTCTGCTGATATCCACTAACTAGCGTGAAAACGGTCCGAGACAGACACAGACTTGCTGCTTGTCGTAACAAACGCTGCTGCAGGGTAAGCTTTCTGTGGGTACACGTACATTGATGATCTTGAACGATTTTGAAATCTAGAAAGCGGATTTGTAATGTTTTTTTGCGATTTTAGCCTACGACGCATATTTCAGCAGTGGATTGCGCAAAAATTACTGGAGATAGACCAGGACAACCTGCACACGAAATTTGCAGCATAAAACGTGAATTTTAACCGGCTATGTTTCAACCTTTTAGACTCAAAAAGTCATTTGTACGGAGGCCTCAAATGTTGGGTACTTTTTTTTAAAAAACGCTTTGTTGTTTTATTGCAAGTTGTGCACTGATTTTCCAGACGGCAGCGGCGCAGCGCCGATGCTGTCGCGCGTCACGTGGGCTTTGCTTGGATTACTTGTATAATTACATACGCAATACACATAACAATGTTCACACTGCACGATCAGCTGTTTGAAAAAATCGAAGCTCATCTACAAAGTACGGTACCACATAATGTGATCGAAGTGTTATTGGGTATCTTGATATTCGCCGTGTTCACCTATCTTGATTTAATGCTAATTCCACTCTAACGCAAACAACCGACACTGCAAGCGTCAATTGGAAATAAAATTTGTAAAAACAAACCAAAATGTGAGCCTTAAAAGGTGTCATTGAAAGTAAATATACTGAACTAGTAGAAAATAATACGATTGCACTCCAAATAGCAGGTATTTGCAACGCTAACTGCAAAGCGGGAAGTGTCAAATGAAGGTCGATGGTTACCGGTAATATGCCATTGGTACCGCCGGAGATGTACACAATGCGCATTTAGCATTCCTGACCGTAATGGCTTATACTTGGTAGAACCTCTAGTGCATTTTATATTGTTCACTTTCTTTGACTTTTCTTAAGTTTTGACTATGAAAAAAAACTAAATTTGGCATCATAATACTGCCAGTGTTATGCCTACTATAGAGCTTTGAGTTGGACTACTAAATATAACTTAGACTGACTTGGATTAGGCCCATATCTACTGCGTTTTGCTTAACATCAATATTCTTCTAGTCTGCTCATCTTGTTTTCTATGCTTTATTTGTTAATCTGTTTACCGAGAATACAATGCCGTATCCCGTAAAATTGAGCGTGCACGCATTAAACGAAGTCAAGCCAGAAGAACACAAAATTAAATTTTAGCTATATGGTCACGACGTAGTGGAAAAAATAACAATAGGCCTAACCCAGACGACAAATCGCTAACATCTAGCATATTTTACTGATTTTTAAAAATAATTTTTCACTACTTAGTACTGGCTTTTTTCACATGCTTCGTGTGTTGTCTGCAAGTTATTGATTTGTTACAGATAGACATTCGTGACATTGACGCTAAATTATCATGTGTAATGCTAATCATCTTTGGTTCGATTTAGCCGCGTCCTCGTGATTAATAGATGGGTGATTAGCTCCTTGGCGCGCCGTTTGACTGTTGCGTGACGTACAGACATTTAAATGAAACTGTAGCAGCAGCTGTACACAAACTGATGAGGTCAGTAGAAAAACTGCTTAGTGAATTGAGTTGGTATCTCGGCTCTGCACAGAAGTGCCGTTAGCCTTGGAAGCCGCTCTATACAACGTCGCGAATGAGGAAGTCTGGGCTTAACGTTCAAACCCTCGTCGCTTCATTGTCTTAAAATCTTTCAAACCAATAGCTTGCCACACATCTTAGTCGACGGTGTTGTGGAAACTTTTAATTGCATCTTTTACTCCTCGCGCGCTACGTTCCTAACGTAGCGAAGAGGAGTATATAAGATCAGTGTAATATTGAATACCGACCGACCGACCGACGACCGACCTCCTGGAAGAGCCTTCCTGGAAGAACTTCAAACGGCCATATCTCCATAACGGTGTTAGATAGACGCATGGTCACAATAGACCACCCATAAAAAGTCGACCCCCGGGAGTCGCATGGTCACGTGACCGATGACGTCACGTGACCCCAAAAGGTCAAACTCGTGACTTTATTATCTTTGAGGCGCCATATCTCCATAATGGTGCTAGATAGACACATGGTCACTATAGACCACTGATAGGAAGTCGACTTCCCGGAGTCGAATGGTCACGTGACCGATGACGTCATTTGCGGTGTAAAAAAGGAACTATAAAGCAAAAGAATACAGAAGAAAATAATGCGCGCGAGGAGTACATTAGATTGGTTACAATCTAAAATGTTTCTTGTTATTTATGCAAGAAGTAGGCTAGCTTGCGTGCAAGCTTCTGAACCGCTCTTTTCGCACACAGTGTGCGCTTAGGAAACGTATGTTGCTGTCACGCGTAGGAGCTAGCTTCTATTATAAAAATGCGGTTTCTCAAGACAACAGTGTTAGTTTATTGTCGCTGTCCGTCTGCGGAATAAATCAAGGACGAAGCTTGCGGATGTGTCACGAATGAGATGCAGTGTCATCTGCTGGCGCTGACGCTGTCCATGCATTTTAAAGTGTGACTCGAAGCGATGTTCTTGATTAGGATCCCGAGAAGAGTTAGGCCTACATCATGCCTGATATGCCTACCTTCTCACATAGCATTTATGTGTCAAGAATGCTACAGAGGCTGAATGCCTGAAAGCAGTCTTTTTGAAATTGCAACCTCAAGCAAAGTTGCATATCGTGTTAATATTATCCATTTTTTGCTGCTTATAAAACTTTTTTTATTTCTTCCACACCACTAAATGAGTAAGTTTACGTTTCTACTTTGCACGTGTGTCTGCCTGTACGCAAGAATATCTTATTCAAAAAAGACAGATTTTTATTTTGTAAGCTACGAAACGTAACCCGAAAACCAAGTAATTGAATTTTGCTGGCAATTTTGATGTCGATCTAGATTTTTTTCGCAAAATTCTATACATAGGCTTACATGTAGACACACTCAATACACAGTGTTATCAACGTAATTTTGAACCCTTGGTGTGTTTTCTGGTTCTGTGCGTTTATGCGTGTCATGCGGACCCTGATGTCGTTTATGGTCCCCATTCACCAGTGTATATACTAATACTAAAACACTACAAAAGTTAGGCGAAACTTTGTCAGCCGTAGTGGTTAGCTAAGTTGTTGGCGACTCGTTGTGCTCATTAGTATTTACCGTGCCATTTTACCATTGGTGTGGATTGCATTAATAAAATATTTGCCAATAGAAATTAACTTTGAGCGGCTTTCTTTCTGACGCAGGTATTATGTTTTAAAAACGTACGACTATATTTCAGTGCTTTATGCTATGGTGTCGTTAAAAACTGTACTGTCAACAGTACAAAACTAAAGTAAACTATTTAAATATTTAAAAGAGGGATGTAGCAGATTGGACTGCGATTGCCTGTGACGTCATATAGACGTTGTCACCATGGTGACGCATCATCATCATCTTTATAGCTAGCGGTAACGCTGCAGCGTAGTACGCTGCATGCATCGCTGTGTATCGAGGCCGCAGACCAAAATGAGGTCTGAAGGGCCGAAAATTGAAGCCCCAGGCCGAAATCGAAGCCGAAGGCCGAGTTGAGGCTCGAAGAACCGAAAATGGAGGCCACAGGCCCATAATATGGCAAAGATCAAGTGGACATGTAGGAAGCGTAGCGACCTGTCTGCTTATATGGATTAACATAAGAGCAGAAAAGGCTAAAAACACAACAGCGGACAGAAGTGGGCTAAATGCGCAACATCAAAGACCTGATCAAGGTTAGCAGCTGTCAGCTGCAAATGACGTCGTTGTCATAGTAACTACCACACAATGGTCCAAAAACTATCATGTTGCTAACCTTGTTTTAAAGGATGAAACATGACACGGCATGCCGTCACTTTAATTATCCCCCTTGCAGCATCAAAGTAAAGTCAGTACTTATTAAGTTATTTTTCTTTTATTATTGATTGGCAGTGCGACGTCTACTCATTTCGTGCTTTTGATTGACAACATAAAATTTTTCTATGCACTGCACGCATATTGTTCATCACGATATTGGCATGTAAGCCTTCAGTCACGTATCGTTGGTTCATTCTGCAACATTTTAAAGAGTTGACAGCCGTAACCTACTCTTCCGTCTTTGTTATGACGTCATCAGCTTTCTTTCGTAAAAATTGACTGTAGAACTAACCTAAGTTGTCGTCAAAAATCGACAGTAATAATGTTCAAATTCAACTGTTATAAAACACTTCTTTGGAAGCGCTATAGAAACCATTCACCGTTCCTGTTTCGTCTACTTGGGGAAATGGGGAGATTTCGTTCGGGGAAATTTTGTCCTGGGGATTTTTTGGGAATTTTGTCAGGGGTAATGGTGGATTATGTTTTAAATTCGCCTAAACGTATTGCACACGACTACAGGCCATCGCAGTTTTTATGTATCATCCATACAATCACAACTAGCCGCAAAGAACTTGCAGGTGGGAGCTGCAGTACGGTAGTGAAAGCGCTGGACAATAATTGCGAGTCGTATACCGACGACCAGCACAGGACCGACCTTAATCCCGGGAATGACTCTATCCTGCGGTCTGCATTATAAAGACGGACTCGCAACAATAGTTCTGCAGTCCGCACTGTCCTAGACGCTCTTCGCTGAATGACGGCCAGCCGCGTCCGTGTGCTATAATCGGATTAGCAAACACGTTGACTACATTTCCCGCACGACATAATGCACATTTATCGCGTAATCCGTTCACGAATAATGCATTTCTGTCACGCCGCGGAGGCATGGACTTGATTGGTGCTACCAGGGACTGTCTGCACAGTAATGTAAGGTCCTCGTTTGAATGTAAGCACCGTAGTCAAAGATGCACGTGACGGCAAGTCCGGGGAGTTAATGCACTGTTAATCGCGAACTAGACGACCGAAATAATGCGTCGCAGCAACCAGGGGCCACATATCTAGAGAGATGAAGTTATTGATGCCTTTTGTTCATTTCAATGCACATTTCGCTTGTTCCGCTTTTCTCGCGTAGTGCAAAAACAAACTTTCGACGAGGTGGGAACTTGAATGGCTTTTTGATGGCCAGTTGTGTCAAAATATTTGTACCAATAATTATTAAAATCTGATAATGCATCTTCAAGTTAGACTGATAATTCCGGGGTTTTTTACGTTGCTGCTGCTGTTGTCGTTGATGATAGATATTTGTTGTGATTATTTTGTCGTCACATTCAGGTGTCGACCGTCAGGCGGCAGTGGACCGAGCGTCGTCATCCAGGCGTGCTTAATGCGTGGGATGGAGCTTAGAACGTGGAAGATGATCTTTAGCCTCCTGGCAGCGCTTTGTTTTCTCATACCTACCACAATAGCCGTACCAGCAGCAGACTTAACACCAGACGAGGTAATAAATGCACACAGTAGATTGAAAATTCAATTAATTACGTATCTGCTAATAACTGTTGTTATTTCGTTGTATGATGAATGAAAATTGAGTTAAATCTATGTGTTATTGTCAAATTTCATAGCGCAATTGCAGTGGTAATAAATATTTATACAAATTAAGCAAAGTACATTCAAATACACTTGCCTTTCTGCCGCTCACCGTCACTCAGTTATCAACGCTCAAAAATTGTCCGTTTTTTGGTGCACTCTGTAGGCCTATACAAGCCTGTTTGTATTATGAATACATTCTGTAAGATTTATTCACTTTTCAGACTGTCAGGCCTATTTCGGGCATGCGTAACTAAATGATCGAAATTATTTATAGGAAATAGCACATCATTCATAACGGTCTATAGTACCAAGCAGTTATTGCAGTTATATAGGCTACTGTCATGCGTTTTTGATGTGACAAAAGCTGTTATAAAGTGACTTATGATGTGTGAACGTTGGACAGCTGGAAGAAGCGCAACTGGAGAGAAACGATGCGCGTCGTGCCACGTGGCTAGAGACACGAAACCTCGAGGAAAACTTCAAACAACTCGTCTACTTATCCATGCAAGAGGTCAACTGTCTGAACACGCTGATGAAACCTATAGCTTAAGCTATGTGCATAAACGACTGAAGCGGGGTTTACACAACGTACGCAACGCAATGGACGTAACGCAGTTGACGTAGGCCTACCTGACGCAACGACCGCTTCTGTCTGCGTTTTGCCAGTAGTCAGCTACGAGAGCTTAATTTGTTGCGCACTTTTCTTGTGCTCATTGTGCTCATTGCGTTTGTTACGTACTTTTTTGCATGCGTTGTGTTGAATGGAAACTCCGCTTAAGTCCCAGCCCGTTCTATAAGGCCTACTATTCGTTGACAGTGACAAATATACAGATGCTATAACTGAAATTCGTCACTTGAAATAACACGAATAAAATAGTATATCGCCTAAGCATAATTCAGACAATTACAAAAACAGGATTAGCGCAAGGAACCCACCAAGGGGATGATTGACAAATTAGTTAATGCCATAGCTGCCCAGGAGAAAAAAACATCATTTAATTAGTTTTTATTATACGTGGTGCACGTATTGTGTCGTCTTTTTCATCCAAAACGGGTGCTTACTGTAACATATTTGAAAGAAAAAAGTTTTGGGAGAATGGTTCTGAAAACTTCCGGTCTTCTGCCTTTGCGGGAGAGTATGAATAAATCTCAGTAAGCAACCTTTGTTGTCGGTCAGGAGCGTTTGAAAGTATAGCTGTACTAACTTGCGCAATATCTCTAAACGACTAGCTGACAAACATATTATTTATGAAAGTGAAGTATAGGTCTGTGCATTGTTGTCATGCAGTTGGCGAGTGAAGGTCTCGTCAACCCGGAGTTATTGACAGGCGAGACGACACCTGACAAGAGAGGACGACATCAAGGCTTCTGTTTCCGAAAGACTCGGAGTGGACGCTTTCTTCCGTACATCTGCTGGAAAAACGGTGCGTTTAGTTGAGACTTTTTGTTTCAGCACTATTTCTATCAATCTTTTAACGGTCCATGGACTAATCGTCTTTTTGCTCTAGAAGACTAAACACTTATAATTGACAATAAACGGCCAAGTTGATTGGTAGGCCTACCGCTTTCTATCAGTTTGTTTATTTGCGACAGCATAGTGCTAAGCACGTGTTATTTATTATCGTAGAGGGGTCTGTGTGTCTGTGTTTCGTTCATCACATTGTGCGATTCTATCAAAACGATGCAAGTCAGGATCACAAAATCTTTACCGAGAAATGCCACAAAACTCTAGTTTTTGTGACAACATTTCTTGTTGCTAAATGAGGAGATTTCTCTTAAACGAAGACATCAAAAGGGGCTACTACCCTTAAAAAGTCGTTATTCTACCCATAGGGGGATCCAGGAGTTGAAGTTGGGGGCCAAGGTCGAGCGCCGAAGGCGCGAGCCGAGTCGAGGCCCCGAAGGCCCAAGGCGGGTGGGGTGTTGGGAGAGGTGTCCTTCTTTCCACAGGAGGAAGGGTATGGGGAGAAGGCAGTGCCCCTTTCCCAGAATTTTTCGAGATTTTGGGGTCAAAATGGCGTATTTTCGTGGACTCTTGGTGCTAAATTTCGTTTTTTATGACCAAAACAGTATAGAAATACACCTGGAATACAAGGACGGCCATGGAGATTGACTTGCGTGCGATAAAGGGTGTCTATCCCTCTAAGTCCTTGAAGCAAGTTTCCCCCTAACTTAAGGTGAGGCTCCGCAGGCGTCGACGGGGTGGGGAATGGGGAGAGGGTATCTCCCTTCCTAGCTGACTAGAGGTCTGGGGAGCGTCGTGAGCTCCCCCAGCGGGGTTCGGGGCAGAGCTCCCGCGAAAAACGAATTTTGTGCGTTCTAAGCATCACAGAACACTTCTGCTTGCAAAATATCATAAATATATCAGAAATGCATAACAATAATAA
>Ga0209671_1007032_pt1 | contig 11627 bp, 5 predicted proteins | sample WorMetHERISLAND2_2_FD_187401 | JGI IMG/M metagenome (GOLD analysis project Ga0209671, IMG submission 187401) | Marine gutless worms symbiont microbial communities from Max Planck institute for Marine Microbiology, Germany - Olavius geniculatus... | ecosystem: Host-associated > Annelida >...
GAATATGCGTGTAAAATATGGTTTAAAAAAATTTACAATCTTTGATAAATAATATTTTTAAAAAAACTTTAGGGGGGTAGAATTTTCTGACTCATACTATTGTCCCACGCATTTTACTTCTAATTTTTCTTCCACTTTCTTACTCCCAGAGCTTATCACACTCGTGTCAGCTGCGGGCACGGGGGCGAAACCGTGAAATAATTAGGCCTACTGAAGTTAAAAATGCTCACATGTATGTTCACATGTAGACCTGTAACACTTCGCAGTTACTCAACAGCCACACAAACAGGAAAGAAAACTATTCGTATGCACAGACAGCGCAACGCAAACAACGCCTTGTCACGTGAGTCACTGATATCGTCACGCTGAGCTGCTTGTGACGACTGAAAGCTGTCGGCAGTCGCGTGTCTATTGTTGACCACATGGCATACAACACACAACAATCATTGTAGTGAGTGATTGTACGATTAATCGATTGTACGACATGTAAGCTGACGTATAGGCATTAGGCACACACAGCAACACAGGTCAGCATTAGATGCGCCTTCGCCACTCACTCTCGCCGCTTCTATTCTTTGATCTAAGATTATCTATCTTAAAAGTTCAACTTAACTAAAAATGTAGCTAACTTCTTAGCCGACCGTACGGTCGAGCTATTGGTGTGGTTGTCGTCTGTATACCTGTTCGTTTGTCACGGATATATTGTGGCTAAGTTTAGGTCGCAGGGGAAAACTTTTTACGCGAATAACTAGCCATGTGTGTTAAACGCGGTCATCAAAATTTCAGCCAACTAGTGCAAGGAAAACATTTTCAAATTGACGGCTGAATGGAGTGGGTACGAAAATGTGCGTTTTTAATGGAAAACTGGCCATATTTCGGAAACGGTTGGAGATACGGCCAAGGTTAAGTGCCACAAATGGCATATTGGCCTCCAAATGACCTGAAATCATCGACCTTGGATGTCTTTAACAATCACTGACAACCATCACGGTAGGCTATCTCAGCGACAGCTGGGCTTCTTGTTAAAACATTTTACAGTGCGGCAACAAATTTCAATGGCAGCGCCAGGCAGGGGTACAGCCAGAGCTGTGGTCTGGCTGAATATTATTGAGGCACACCGGTCACTTTCTAGCGTTTGCTACAGTTAGAAAATGTAGGCTTATTGCACTACATATTTCGTTGTGTCTATGCCAGCCCCTTTGTGCTGGTAAAAGATATTTGCCTCGTGATTAAAAATATGTGGATACGGCAGCTACTTGACCGTGAAGCGAAAAATATAATGCGCCACAAAGTGCACTGTCACGTAAGCTACAGTGATGCATACAGCATGTAGCCTATGCAAGGCGTAAGCCTACGCCCCAAGCACAGACAAGTGGCCGGCATTTGACTTGCATTTTTTCATCTATTTTTGTGACAATTTCCACGAAAAGTACATAGGCCAATATTATAGCCTATTTTGTGCAGGAACTTATTTACCGATAGGCCTAGATCACTCATCGTCCGGCCTGGTGTGTGGGTAATTTAGCACGCACAGGTTGCTGCGAGTAATAGCTCCCACAGACCACAAGCTTGAGAAGCGATTGATTCTGATCAACTTTTGCAACAGGAGAATGAACCACTTTTCATTGTGCAGTTTCAGCCTCAAAATGTATATACCAAAAATTGTTTGTCGGTTTTCAGCACAACTGCTAAACGATACAGGCCTAGGCCTATGGTTCGAGGTTGAACTTGAAACTGCATTTTTTTACTCACCCAATGGCTAGTTTCTACGTGCGACAGCATACACATGCTATAGCGCGTATTATCTATCGTAATCAGGGGCGGCGATTATAGGGGGGACGGGGGGACGCGTCCCCCCAAAAAATTTTGGTTGGGGGGACGCAAATGCAAGCATCCCCCCAACAATTGCCACTTTTAGCCATGTCGTCCCCCCCACTGTCTAGAAGAAATCGCCGCCACTGATCGTAATCATGTCCGTCCGCCTGTCCAGCACAACCAGGTATACCGATTCAAGCGCAGGTGAGATAGACTCGGGGTTTTCGCCGTAAGGGAGCCTAATGTCGGTAGTTTGGTGACAAAATTTCGTGTCGTTGATTTAGACTAAAAGATTCCCCTCGAACGACGGCGTCAAACAAGAGCACCCTCCTTCCCTAAAAGACGTTATCTTACCGCTATTCACTAACTGACTCGTCTAGTGTAAAAACGGTTGCTGATCATCATAACAAGCACTAGTGACGAGCTTTTTAAACGTAGGCCCTACAACATCGATGACTTTGAATGATCTTAAACCCCCAAAACAAAGGGTTTCCGTGGGTTTTTTTTGCGATTTTCGGCTGCGGCTCACATTTCCGAAGTAAACTGCAACGAAATGGATGGAGATAGGCCTAAGAACTGCTATAAGCTGTGGCGCGTTTCATGAACATTAGCTCAGATTTCTTGTTACTCTTCAGATCATTATGTAAATGGTTAAATGGCGATCGATTCTGCGTTAAAACTGAGCCAGACGCCGATATGAAAGAATTTGGCTCACCCTATTCTTGGATAAGAATAAAATCTTGTAAAATGGGGTGGGGAACGTCGCACCATTATTAAGCTATTGATGGTTGTGATCACAGTTTGAGACTTCGCGATTTTCGGTTTTAAAATTCGTAAAAATATTTCGCCCATTTCATAAAATATTTCAAATTAGTGAAAATTTGTAAAATATTTTTGGCAGGCTTGTCGTGGATATGGATAATATCCATTAGATATCCATGTGTGGATATTAGACTTAAGCCATACTGTGGATATATCCGTGGATATTAAACTGGCACATTTTTAAACTAAACTGAGTAAATGAACGAGAAAACGACGGTGTCTTAACGACGTTGGTTGGGCAATAGAAAATCTATCCATTTGTAAGTTCATTTTATTTTTTCAAATAATAATTTAAAAGCCTAGTTCCTGAGTGATGGTAACAATATCACTAAAGTTTCAGTTTGTAGCCTACCTTGTAAAATGCAGCATTTTCGTGACTTGTGTCAAGTGTCACGAATAAAATTTGTTTCGTGCTAAAATTCTTAAGACGCATAATTCTCGATGGTTGTGATGGACAGGGGTGGAAAGGTTATTTAGGTGGTTTTTACTGTGTTTTAAAAGTTTTAAAAAAGTTTTTCTGGTTAAGTGTCCAATGAAAACCGTACACAAATTACGATCCAGGAGAAACCTTTTATGGCCTACACCATATCCGTCACATGATCACATTTTTTTTCTGTAGGCCTAAAAATTACAGCAGAATGAAATAAGCGGGTCGTCAGAACTCAGAAATCACGATAAAAATATGAAATGAAATATGACATGTAATGAATTTCACAGCAAAACCGAAAAATATATAAAAACCCTAAAAATAGAATTTTTAAGGTTTTAAAACATAACAAATTTAGTTTTTTTCGAACAGAACATGCAGCCTTGGATGAAAGCGCATCGGCTCCATGGCGTCTGGCAGCGGCGTAACTTCGTCGTCGGCGCTCAGAAGCAAAATAATTCCCCTCCCGGACCGCCAGCGGGGTTCTGAGGCAAAGCCTGGCTGAAATGGAATTTTAAGCACTTTAGCCTTAAAAGATGACAATTATATTTTTTTCGAGTATTTGGCTTATAAGGCCTATTTGATAATACTTTGCATCAATGATGCAATTTCTTCAACTAGCAAAGTTGTCGCTCTTATATTTAAAATTGGTCGTCAATGTTTTTGTGTCATCTGAAAAGGCGTATGCCACTCACGATTGGTGATTAATAGTGACTTTGGTCCTATCTCTCACCGTTTCCGAGACATGGCCAGTTTTCCATTGAAAACGCACATTTTTCTGCCCTCGTCCATTCAACCCCACATTTGAAACTATCCTCCTTCCACTGCATCCCTCAAATTTTGTATGCAGAGGGCCTCAACAAAAAAACCTAATCATTTAAAAAAAACTTTCCCCAAAACCTATCTTAACTAGAGTAAAATACATCCGTGACCCAAAAACGGACAGACGGACGACAATCATGCCATAGACTCGCTATAAGCTTACAGCATATAGCTGTATAGCGCGTCAAAAATGCTACATTCACACGATTAACTCCTAGGTACTAGGCCTACACACTCGCTATTTCCTACTGCACATTTTGTGTCGGACAACACACAATTTAAACCGTGTTTCAAAAATAGAGCTTCAGAATCTGACGCCCCGTGAGCGTTCCTTTGGCGCCCCTTTTGAGCCGGCGCCCGGAGGCAGTGGGCTGCCTCCGTTTGCTCCCGTAGTTACGACACTGGCGTCCGGTCGGTCACTGTGCGGCATGGAATGGATGCGTAGTGTTGGCGCGCATTGGAAGAGTAGGTCTACAGCTGCTGTACTCAGCTGCGGCAAACATGTTGCAAGGTCACGTAAATAGCCGACGCCCTGGAATGCAGCGCTGTACTAACACGCGTCCAGTAGGCCTCTGCATCTGCTTTCACTGAAGACACCGCTTCGCGTTATAACATCGCCTATACAAACGAGGTAATGTTTTTACTTCTGTCTGTCTGTTTGTCTGCCTGCATGTTTGTTTGTATGGCCGTCAAGTTACTCGAAAGTTAATGAGCGCATTTTTGGTGAATTTTAGGCGACCGCACTTAACGATGAAATCGAGCTATTGGCATGGATTGTCTGTCTGTCTGTGGTCGCCGTCTGTAATGCCGATGACACACAGTCACTCCAGAGATCGGCGCCTAAGTCGACTCCGAAAATCGGCGCCGAAATCGGTACCGATTTTTGAAGACGATTTTTCGTTCCGAATCCACTCGGGATGAAAACCGGCGCCGAAAAAACATGACAGAATGCAACGTAAAAATTACGAATTCCCTTCATAATCTGCACTTATAGTACTGGATATAACAACAAAAAAAGTTTAATGAAAAAAACGTAAAAGAAAGCTATGCTTAGCGTTATCTTACTACCTGCAATATGGATTTATTCCTTAGGTTGTTCCTGTCAGTTCCCCGACTCGGGTCGAACCTGCAATCCCACAGTTACAGCTGCAGCACCAGTGCATAGGGTGCGTCGTGCGATTCCCAACATTAGCCACACCGCTGCGTCGGTCGGTCACTTTGTTCCGAATACTGACGATTACGGGCGGACTAAAAATAAACAGCCACAATACCGCACGATTGGCACACCATAGTGCGTTATGAACCTTTAAGTTCAAGGTCATCCATGGTCAATGATAGCATGCCGGGACGCACGTGACTGGTGCGCATACTGCTGGTAGCTGCAGCAACGCCTGTCCTATGCAAGTTTGCTTTGGCTGCCTTTAATTGTGGGTGAGTTTGTTGTTCAAAGCAAATACTACAACGACCTGTAGTATTAACATGGCGATCTATGCCACCAATCTTTCTCATGTCGTGCGCCGCGGTATAGGTATCGTTAAACCATACATGTAAATTTCTCCCCTGAAGACCCCTGTTGTCATGGCAACCAACCGTTTTTATTCAAAGACAAAATTGGCTGCAAGAGCGTCAAACGCTGAAACGTATATAGCGTGGCAATGGGACAGATACCTCGTTCCAGAGAACTTAATTTCTAGTTTTCAACTCAAAACGTTAAAGTGTTGAAATTAGTTCTCGCACCTGCAAAAGGACAGCCGCACACTGGGTTGACTGAAGTTTACCTGTTGCCTTACTTTCTTACTTACTTTCTGACTGCAGTCGTTAACGTCATAGCCAACGTCTGACAGCTCGAGGACAAAAAATCGTGGCCTTGGCCTTCAGCCACTTCCAATGAATGCTCTCTGTGCAATAAGTTGTTGGTATTTGACACTGAAAAAGTCTGAAAGATTGAAACTATGCATGTCTGAGCATTTTTATGGTTCATTACGATTTGAATAAGATTAAACAGGTTTTTTGCTGCACAGAATATAACTATCATTCTTTACCTATTTACTAAAGTATTTAGTGGTCTTGACCTTAAAAATGATGGCTTCGAATCAATCCCTGATGTCTTCTGGCGTATTAGGCCTATATATTAACAAGCGGACAGGTCGCTACGCTACCTGTCCGCTTGATCTTTGTCATATTATCGGCCTGCGGCCCCCATTTTTGGCCCTTCGGGCCTCAACTCGGCCTGCGGCCTTGATTTCGGCCAACGGCCTCAATTTTCGGCCCTTCCGGGCCTTATCTCTGCCTACCGCCTCGATACGCAGCGCTGTAGCGTAGCACAGCGTTGCACTACGCTACAGCGTCTACACGGTGTTCTATAAAAATGGACCTTTTTTCTTTCATTCATAATTCACTCAAATGTCAATCAATTTACACAAAATTTTTACCAGTTGTAGCTCTGTACAAAATATTGAAACTAAATATGGCAGTTGGTTAAATATTCTTTGCTAGTCGTGATGTAACGCTGACGTAATAACGGGTCGTGAGTACAAACTTGTCTCTTGTCTCAACTGGTGCGTCAGTTGCTCGCTCTGATAGTGAACTTCATCTGGTTCGCTGGTGAAAAAATGTTCATCGTGTCTGCACTAAGCAACATGGGGACTGAAGTCAGGTGTCTATTGAGCCAGAAATTCGACCATCTCGCAAGCTCTGTGTGCTAGTGTTCTGTCATGCTCGATCATGCAAAAGTCAAACTATCTCCGCACTCCGCAGACACGTAAATGCGACCGCTTTGCGCGCTTTACGTGGCTGCAACTGTAAAACTTTAAGAATTTGTTATCAGCAAACCAGATTAAGTTCACCATGCATTGGAGCAGAGTAGCAACTGACACACCAGTTGAGACAAGCAAGCTTGTACTCATGACACTTTATGACGTCAGCTTTACGTCACGACTAGCAAAGAATATTTAATCAAGTGCCATATGTTATTGAAATATTTTGAATTAGTATTTTCGGCTACAACTGGTTAAAATTTCGTGTAAATTGATCATCATTTGAGTGAATTATGAAAGAAAGAAAAAGGGGTCCATTTTTTATGAAACACCGTGTATAATGATGCTGATGATGCGTCACCACGGTGACGATGTCTTGTCACCATGGTGTCGATGTCTATCACAGCTTTGCTGCGGCTTAAGAAGTGTGGCTGCAAACTTTTAGAAAAAATGAAATTTTCTGAAAGGTACATTTCAGCGACATCTCACCTAGCCCATGTGCAGGCCACGCACGACACGGGTCTGCTTGCAAAATTTCGCCGACGTACGTCATGCCATTACAAAGTTATTGGCGATGGTAACTCTCAAATATAGTATTTGATATTATCTGTAGAAAAGATGGCGGTGAAGCTATCAGCAATGTTGTTGCTGCTGCTGAGTGTATTAATTGGCTGGTCGCATGCAATCCGATGTTATCGCTGTAATGACTGTGATGAACCGGATCACCGCGCGAGCTGCTTTGCTGAAGGCCATCAACCCGTCTGTGTTACCCAGACCAATAACCAAGGTACGTCTGCTAATTCTTCTACAGAACTTTGTTGCACATGTGTTTCACATTTTTATATGTTGTTCTTGTGCATTCTCGGGGATGGATTAAGATCGAATTGGGCCTGATGCCGCTGCGCAGAAGAAAGTTTTTTTCCCTCGGCATTCAAGACTGACCAAGAGGTCTAAGACAACTAGCTGGCGTTGGTATCTGCCGGATGCTCCGCCGGTTCAATAGCCCACTGTTCGCCGATGCAAGCAATCAATGACCGCATAATGCACTGTGGTAGGATTAACTCGTGCCAATCAGCTGCCTCTTCCAACACTGCAAACCGCTCAGTGACCTGGTAATGATGAGTTTTCACTCACGTCATGTAGGCCTATTAGCGCCACTAAAAGTACCTGACCTTTACCTTCTTCACTCAAATGCGGGGCAATTTTGCGACGCTATGGATCTCTAAACCTGAACAAAAATCCAAGCTAAACATAAATTTGATATAGGCCTAATTTAGGTTCAACATTATACCAGCATTTCCCTCTAGTGGCTGAAATGTCTCCTGGCCGTCACGTAGCATTTGATTCACGCAATCCACACACAAACGACGCAGGTCGTTGCTGACTATCATGTCTGTATTATGGTTAGAAGATAGGACTCTTCTAACCACGGTCTGTACAGGGTGGGCCAAAAACAGGCACCTTTTTTGTACGCCTCATAACTTCACCATATATTAACCGATTTTTACAACTTTTTAAACTCGCACAAATCGTAGCAGAAAGCGTATGTCTGTCTGTCTGTCTCTGTGTGTGTTTCTGTCCTCTGTCCGGCCATCTGAGCAGCAATATTAGCATGCGACGTCAGCGGACAGATACTGTGGTCGTGCTGCTGCAGCTGTTTGCAGCGACGTTGCCATTCCGTCCGACCTTACCTGCCACCTTTCATTGCCACTTAAGACCAAACCCATGGAAGTAGCGACAGCTCAATAAGGCGTACAAAAATGGTGCCAGTTTTTTGGCCCACCCTATACATGCAGTCTGAGCGGACAGATCGAGCGCGGCTGTATAGACCCCTAATACGCAGCTATGGACGACATAATATTTATTGATCGACCGGCAGCAAGAGTGACCGGTAATAATATTGCTGTTCACTGACCAGCAGCCTGCAGCCGATATAATCGTTATCATTGTGATCAGGCTATAAATTGCTTGTTTTGTCCATTGGCGGCCTTGCAATGATGCAGCACTGCAGTATAGATCTACAGCAACGTTTATTGACAACAGTTAGGCCTGGGCTGCATAACCATGGCTATAGGCCTAATAGGTTTTGGTGGTGGGCTATGGCTACCAAGTTTATTCCGCTAGGTTGTCCTGGTTTCCCCTATCGCCAATGATTTCGGAGCAACTCACTCTCAAGATGTGTGTCGCAGCCCGAAATAGCAAAATAAATCAACAAAACCCCTCTTTTGGTGTTCAAAATCATCCAAGGTCATTGCTTTCGGCAGGGCCGTGTTTTGCCAGTGTGGGGCCCTTGGCACTGACTTAGCCTACCCGCGGGGCCCCTAATACTACACCGTGTCTCAATAAAAAACGTGTCACTTTTGTTTTTTTTTTAATAACTCTGTTAAACATTGGCCAATTTTAACAATTTTTGGCACACAGCATCAGGAAGAAACTTGACGTAAATGATTGTAGTCTAGCCCAGCACACCTTAATTCTGTTGCTACACTACCTTGTGAAATACAGATGTCAGAGTTTGTCCGTTTACAACAATGAATTCAGTCTGGGCAGCGCACGCGTCGGCTCATAAATGATTAATAGCTACAAACACGAGTAACAGTTATTATCTCTCAGAAACAGTTATTATCTCTCAGAAAGTCTTACGCGAGTCACGTCAAAGTCCCACCGCTTGCGTTCGTGCTGGAGGAGAACATTTAAGTCAATAGTACGTACCATAACGCGCGACCCAGAGCGGCTCACTCGCTGTTGACACCTCACGTCATTTTAGTTGGTCGACGTACAGTCTTAAAAAATGCATTTAGTGTTAAACATGCAACAAATTTTCAATAATTTTGTCGTCGGAGTGATTTTCCGAGCCAACGCATGCGCTCCCCGATATGAATTCATTGTTGCAAACGACCAAACTGCGACTTCTGCATTTCACAAGGTAGTGTAGCGACAGTTATAAAGTGAGGTGGGTTAAACTAACACCGTTTACGTCTAGTTTTCTTCATAATGTTGTGCGGCACAAATTATCAAAATCGGCCAGCGTTTCACGAAGTTATTTAAAAAATAACGTGGCACGTTTTTTATTGAGACACAATGTATATAGTAACCTGTGACCACTACATGCCACTAACTGTAGGATTGACCTTAGTTCAAGTTGAAAGTAAGTAAGTAAGTAAGATGACTCAGGGGGCGCAGTTTAACAGTTAGTCACAATGCGCCGAGCTTTCAACAACCGAACAAAAATGTCTTCAGCAGCCACTTGAACTGTCTCCATAGCTGCTGTAGGTTCGTCTGACGACACAATGTCCTTGAGTTGGCAGAGCGCAGCTGACGACGACTTTCGTCGGAGAGCAGCTGACAGTCGGCGGCCAGGTAAGGTGGAGCCATACCGGACAGTGACAAGTAGACCAGAGTGGCCATCTTGAAGACCACCCGACGCCGAACCGGAAGCCAGTGCAGCTCCTGTAGCACCGGCGTTATGGTCACAGCGTCGAGCGCCGTTAACCAACCGCATACAGACTGTACAGACTGCAGTCTGCTCATCAGACCGTCCGTGATGCCGTAAAAGTGAGTTATAGTAGTCCAGGCCACATGAAATAAACGCCTAAACCAGCGTCTTGACGACGTCAGATGACATCGGTCTGACGAGCGGTCGGAGCTGCCGTAACTGGTAGTAGCCACTGCGACACACGGCGGCCACCTGCGCAGAGCGTCAGCTGGCTGTCGACGATGACGCCGAGGTTACGTGAAGTCTCCGAGACGTTGATACGTGACGACGCCACCGGAACCTCCGAAACGTTGACTTTCGCCAGCTACTGTGGAGAACCCAACCACATCACCTGGGTCTTAGTGAGGTTCAGTCGAAGTCTGCTGGCCTTCAACCATGTGGATTGCACCCAAATGGCTAAAGATAAACCAAGACAACTGTGTATGAGATTTTCAGCATTGAATGTGAATTTTAGCAATCCAAGTCCGGACCCTCAGTGAGACGTCGGACGGCAGCCTCAGCGTCACCGGCCGATGTGCTGATGTAAACCTGCGTGTCATCGGCATATACTGGTGCAAACTGAGTCCATGACGGTCAGCGACAAGGGCCAGCTCAGCTGTGTACAGAACGTACAACAGATGGCCCAGTACGGATCCTTGCGGAACCCCAAACAGTACCGACTGCACAGAAGATAGATGATCACTGTAGGCAATCTGCTGCGTTCTGTCTTTTAGAAATGACTGCACCCAGTCAAGGACTGAGCCAGTGGGACCCACAGCAGACCGCAGACGTTCCAGCAGCATTAAATAATCGACGCTGTCGAAAGCTGCTGAAAAGTCCTGCAGTCCAATCAGCGTCACCTGCCGGTCATCTGCTGCCACCAGGATGTCGGGCCAGACGCGCTGCAATGCGGTTTCTGAGGAGTGGTACTTGCGGTACGCCGACTGGAAGTTTGCCGCCAAGTACTGGTGCAGCTGACTAGTGACAACCCGTTCCACAACTTTTGAAATAAACGACAGGTTGGAAACCGGGCGAAAGTTGTTTATGTCAGATGAGTCCAGCCCCGTTTTTTTCAGAAGCGGTGTAACAATTGCATGCTTCTGTGACACAGGCAATCGACCCTGACTCAGCGACGCGTTGACCATCCTGATGATGTATAGGGCAGAAGTACGTCGACGTACTAGCGCACCAGGAATGTCGGCACCGGGTCCAACGAGCAGGACTTGACTGGTGACGTCATGATGATTCGCCGTATCTCAGCCTGCGTGCACGGCCGGAACGACGCCAGCGACGATGTTGCCGGAGCGAACTGCGAGAACAGGTGGCGGTGGTAGACCAGCTGTGTCGGAACGCATGCTTTCAACCTTCCGCACGAAAAAAGCCGCAAAGCCGTCGGCGGTATGGTCAGTAGCGCTGGCAACGTCCCGATGTCGTCCAAGCAACGTCGACAGCGAGCGCCAAAGCACTGTCGATGACTTCCCACACAGCTCGAGATCGTCTCGAGCTGTGT
>Ga0209671_1007035_pt1 | contig 11624 bp, 4 predicted proteins | sample WorMetHERISLAND2_2_FD_187401 | JGI IMG/M metagenome (GOLD analysis project Ga0209671, IMG submission 187401) | Marine gutless worms symbiont microbial communities from Max Planck institute for Marine Microbiology, Germany - Olavius geniculatus... | ecosystem: Host-associated > Annelida >...
AAATAGATGAAAGTGTTAAATTTAAATTTTGTAACCCCCAAAAGGCACTTTCTTGCGCGAAACCGCGTCATATGAGCCATCGTGCGTTAAAATCAGTTCAGTCGTTTTTCCTGTAGAAGACGGCAAGAAAAAAAAGGAAAGGGAAGGCACAAAAAGTCACGCAAACATTATATTTCACCTATTCGTGGGGAAGCCCCCGTAAACGGATTTTCACCAAAATTTGCACATCAGGAGATATGCTGGACGTAATCATCTGTGCAAATTTCGGTGTGGAAAAATTAAGGGGTTTGGGAAATACGAGGGGTCAAATTTTGGAGTTCCCCATTAAAATGGCTGGTCACCTTTACAACAGGGCTGGCGCTACCGCGCAGCCTGTGATACCGTTTTGACATACTTGTTACATTTTGATATCAATATGTGCTGAACAGACTAGCAATTTATATGTTGTGTCATTTTGTCCATATAAATAAATGCAGTAGCATTTTAAGCAGAATAATATGTGGGACGATTTTTATAGCCCAATCTGTGTACAGTGTACACGCTATACACAGTCCGTTGGGAGCCTAGTCTACATCGTGTCAAAAAGGCTCAACGCGGGCGGTCATCAAACTTTCATATGCGCATAATAGCACCATCATCGTAACCATCATGGTCTGGCCAGCATAGGCGCTAAAAAATTTTCAGAAATGTATGCGGGGGCCGACTTTGGACGGTTTAAGCCTACTTTCTTCGCACATCCTTGCCGTATTTTTTGCCAAAATAGCACATGACGTGTGTGAATTTGAACAAGAATATCGTAAAACGTTTTGCTTTGAGCTGTACGCCGAGAAAATTTCACGATTTTATTCGTCTCCGGACATGGGGTAGTCGCCTCCCACATCGTCCCATGGTTGCGTCGACACCTGCGTCGCCTGTACACCGTGCAACTCTCAATCCATCAGTCACTCAAAAACACATTTAAGCCCGAGACAAATCAGCGGCGCATAAAATACGCAATATTGCCCGCAGTCCACTAGCTCTATATGCTGTGGATTTATAGCAGGCCTTTGATTTATGTGGACCTGTGCCTTACTAAGCTTACTTGTTATGAATTTGCTGTACATACTTTAAGTTTTATTGTAAGTTAGTCGTAGCCTACTGCTTGTTGTATGACGTACTGTACAAAAAAATTTCAGACAAATCGAAGCTAATGGAGTTCGGGCCAAAGCGAAAGCTGCAGCAAATCTGCAACCCGTTTCACACAACGAGTTTTCAACAAACTCGAAGCTTACAACAAGCTTGCAGTGTCATACGGATGTCAACAAACATGTCATTAATTGTAAGGTTTGTTGCACACACGCATAAACAGAATTATAGTGATTGCACTTAAGTTTTCATTAAGGTAAAGATGCAATGGCCGAGTGGTGGATGAAAACTTTCCGATTGTGGCCAAACTGAATATCAAACAGATATCAAACAGACGCGTAACTCACAAACTAAAAAAACGTGAAAACCCTAAATTTGCGTAAACGTCTTATAGCGCAGGAGTAACCCCTGTGTCAAAAATTTTGGTTCAAGAGGTCAAAAGTCAAATGGGACGTGTAACTTTCTAGGTAGCATGGCAACCCATTTTCAGGTGTGGTGGGATCTTTATTGGCAGTGCTATTACATATTTCCTCCAAATTCTGACAGTAAACAAATTTTGAAAATCAGTTAATATTTGATGAAGTTAAGGTGTATAAAACGTCTGCCATATTGGGCCGCCCTCTAGGCCAACTTTAGGCCTACAGGCTACAATTTGGTACTAAATTTTTATCTTGTTTGCTGACCGTTAAGCTGTAAGCTTAAAGATCAATCCTTTGTCGTAAATGTCGTCTGTCTGTCACTGTGTGTCTGTAACGGATGTACTGTGGCTAAACGGTGCAAGAGAGGGCCTAGGTTGTCATTGATCACGGTCATATAAATGTAAGAAAAATATTAACGATAATAACAAATATTTAAGTAAACAGAAAAAAATTCTTCAAACCAACATTGCGGACTTAGAAGTGAATAATCCGTATGACACTAGGCTGTGTTAAGCCCACACAGTCTAGTGTCATACGGATCATTCACCGCAATGTTGGTCTGAAGTGTTTTGTATCATTTACTAAAATGTTAGTTTGATATTATTGTTATATACGCATATTTCACTTATATTTTACAAGGTAGTGTACAGACGCATTTACGGCGTGGTAGGATGTACAGTAATCGCGTTATTGCAAATTGACCGCAGGGTGCGAAAGTGAAAGAATTTTGAAAATCGGTCTAGCCAGGAATAATAGAACTCCTGGCCGTGTTGAAACGGGCTTATTTTATAATAATATTGTGATCGACGGTTTGTTCTGCATGGGATCAACGTGTGATAAACAAATGCGAAATGCGTTTCAATCGTCACAACTGAATGCGATAAAATAAATCCAATACCATGACAGCATTCTGCGCCAACATCTATTTTCATTTTAATCTTGTTTTCAGCGAGGTTTGCCACGGTCTTTAATACTGTTCGTCTGTTTCCCTGTTTGTCTAGCGAGAGCTATTTTTGATAATGACTAAGTTGCAATCTTCATGTTGATCGTCGACCTTAAAGGTTAAAGATCTCTGCACATCGAGGCACGTGCACGCATGGAGCTCTGTTCACATCAATGACCCTATCTTGCAGTAAACACGTCGTCATCGCTTGAGATGCTGTCGATAACTCCCGGATAATTACCTCCGTCAAGGAGGTAATGTTTTTGCCAGACTTTGTTTGTTTGTTTGTCTGTCTGTCTGTCTGTCTGTCTGTCTGTTAGCAAGATAACTCAAAAATTTCTGGACGGATCTTTCTGAAATTTTGAGAGAATGTCGGGCATGGCAACAACTACAAGCGATTCAATTTTGGGGGTGATCCGGTCGGAATCCTGGATTCAGGATCACTTTGAAATTTTCGTTACCATTGCTTTCAATGAGGCATAAGGGAAACGCTGCAAAACCGAAGATGGTGCTGCCACCTAGCAAACAACATTGCCTTGGCGGAGGTGTGCGGGCTCTGACTGCTTTCTAGTTTCTTAAGTGTTTTACGCGCAACAAAGGCGCTAAATGAGAGGGGGGTACAAAAAACTGGCTATTTTGAGCCAATAAGTCGCCGTATCTCAGAAACGGTGCGAGATATGGCCTATGTTACTATTAATCACCAATAAGAAGTCATATATACGCCCTTTCGATTGACATCTAGATCAACGACCTTAAACGAACATGAACCCCCAAAATAAGGGGTTTAGGGGCCTACTAATTTTTTCGCGATTTCGGGCTGCAACACACATTTCGAGAGTAAATTGCGCCGAGATGGCTTGAGATAGACCAAGACAACTTGCATGTGGAATTTTCAGCATGAACGTAGATTTCGGCAGATAAGTCCCGACCCCCTAGGTTCAAGGAAACCTCCGCACGCGGGCGTCAAAGTGGGGTACTCCCATAAAAGGTCGTTATTTTACCGCTGTTGGCTCGTTTAGTGCTTGCAGATAGACGTAGACTTGTTGCTGACTGTAACATCAACTGCTGACAAGCTTTTAAGTGGTTCAACATTAATGACATTGACCTCGAAAATGTGCTTTTTCTGCAATTTTTGGTTTCAGCACACACTTCAACAGTGAATTGCAACGAACTGGATGGAGATTGGAGATAGACCAGAACAACCTGCGAACAGGAATTGCTATACGCTGTCGCGCATCTCACGAGCTTTGCTCAAATTACTTGTCTTGTACGAAAGTTGTCGCCTTTTCGTAAAATTTAGTTTTCATTCGATTCGTAACTTGGCCTATTCACTTAACCGTTTTTAGCCTATTGTACTTTAGTAAAGGTCGAGCTATTGGCATGAGTTGTCGTCCGTCTGTCTGTCCGTCCGTCCGTCTGTAACGGATGAGCTGTGGCTAACGGGTATAGGCTTAGAGAAAACTTTTATACAAATAATTAACCATGAGTGTTAAACTCGGGCACGCAGAATTTCAGCCATCTATTCTCAGGGGAATATTTTCAAATTGGGGGTTGAATTGACAGGGGAAATGTGCGCTTTCCAACGGAAAACTGGCTATATCTCGATAACGATAAGAGATACGGCCTAGGTTAGGCCTACTATTAATCATTAGTAGGAAGTGGCATACGCCCTGTCAGATTAAATGAAAATCATTGACCTTGGATGGCTTTGGAAGACGTTACGCGCTATTGTGGCTAAACGGTGCGAGATAGGGCCTAGGTTACTATTGATCAATGACAGGAAGTCGCACATTGGCTTTCAAATAACATGAAAATCATTCACCTGTATAGGCATAGCGTGTCTTCCTGCCTGAGCAAGGCGTTTTTATTGTGAGAAATATTTGCAAAACCTGCGTCCGATATTTTCGTTGCTCATTTACTCTGTTATTTATATCGCTTGGCGAAATGACCACATGCGATGATGTCTGTTATACTAGCGTTCATTGCACTTTTCGAGACAGCGTTCCGTTAACATAGCGTGCATGGAACTGTGTCACCTCTGACAAATCGCTTTCTCTCCGTGACTGGAATTCGGACGCTGGGCTTCGGAGAACGTTAGCTGTTATAATTAAGAGTCACGCAATTGTCACTGCCAAGGTTCAACGACTCTATACATGCAGGAAGCACGTACGTGTCGGACAGACAGACCACGCCACAGTTCACCTGTGACAATACCCGTTTAAATGATAACGTAAGAGGATGCCTGCATGTGCGACAAAACCTCGCACACCAAAACATACGCACAATCAACTCGGGTTTGGCACCACCATCGCGCCGTAGCACGAGACGCCATGCCCTGTACTTTTCGAGGTTTCGTGAACTTTCGTCGCAGATGCACGCCATCTTTTAACCACAGAAGAAGTAGTGAAAGACAAATTCGAGGAGGGGGAAAACTAAGGTTTGCCTTCAAAGTTTTTCCAGGTTTGCCCCAGACCTTTGCTCTAAAACATTCTGCAAACTCCCATACCAGTATAACGGCTGTAAGACGCAACAACCTAAAATAATGCAAACTTAGTAAAGTAAGTAAGCTTACATAGATAAGTAAGCAAATAAAACATAGCGCTTTATATGGCTCACTCCGTTTAAAATTCGATCTGTCTTCGGCGTGTCTTTTACGAGTTGGTATGTTGTCAGCTGTTTTTATTCGGCAGCGACGCACTAACAAGACGAATGACCGCAGGACAGGCTCCAGGCTGTGACTTGTCCGCTTCATTACAGTGTAACGTAACTCCGTTCCTCGCCTAGCAAGTATTTACGCAGTGTTCGCTATGTTCCGATAAAAAAGCCGCGACATGTATTAGAAGATTTGGCCGACCGTTAAAATCGAGTCTTTGATATGATATGTCGTATGTCGGTAACACATGTATTGTGGCTAAACGGTAGGCCCTACCCGAAAACTTATTAACGATTAATTAGCTCGCTCCCACGGCTCCTCGCGTGCAAATTTACAGCGATTCAGCGCAAGGGAAACATTTTCAAATTTGGAGTTGAACAAAGGCAGGGTAGGCTAAGGAAAATGTGCTTTTATCATTAATCAACCAATAAGTTGCCGTATCTCAACAAGTAATTTGAGCAAAGCTCACGTGACGCGCGACAGCAGCGGTCCTGTCATCTGGGCAATCAGTCTAACAGCGTGCAATAAAATAGCAATGCGTCTTCAAGGAGTATAGGCCCTACCCAAACTTGAGGCCTCCGTACAGAAGACTCCTTGAATTTAGGAAGTGAAAATGTAGTCTGTGTAGATGGGTAAAAATGTACATTCTATGCTAAAAAATCTCATACGCAGATTGTTCAGGTTTATCTCCAGCCATGTCGGCACAGTTCACTCTTGAAATGTGCACCGCAGCCGAAAATTGAAAAAAACACACTAAAATCCCGTATTATAAAGATTCAACATCATTCAAGGTCATTAACGTTGACATCATTAAAATCTCGTTATTATAACGCTTGTTATGATAAGCAGTATGTCTATGCCTATCTGCAACTGTTTTCACGCTAAACGAGCCAATACCGGTAAAATAATCACGTTTTAAGGGGGTACTCCTGTTTGACGCCCGCCTGCGCAGGCCTCTTTAAATCTAGGAAGTCGGAACTTGGACTGCTAAAATTTGCGTGTAATGCCAAAAATTTCATGTGCAAGTTGTCTTGGTCTATTTCTAGCCACTGCATCGCAATTCACTCTTAAATAATGTGCGCTGCAACCAAAAATTGCGAAAAAATCACTAAAAACCCCTAATTTGGGAATTCAAGGTCGTTCAAAGTCATCGATGTTAATAAATTTTAAAGGCCGTCATTAGTGCTTGTTATGATAAGCAGCACGTCTGTACCATTTGCAACCGTTTTCACACTATACGAGTCAATAGCGGCAAAATAACGTTTTTAATGGAGGTATCCCTCTTTGACGTCCTCGTTCCAGGGGAATCCTCTCACCTAGGGGCACAAAATTTTGTCACAATTAACTAGAGTTCTTGGGGCAGCCCACAATAAAAATTGTGTGATTTTAGCTTGCACCGTTTTGATACAATGGAAGAATGTGACGGACGGACGCCCAGACCATAGCTAAGACGCGTGAAGCATTCTGCTGTCGCGCGTAAGAACGGTGAGAGATAGGGCCAAGGTTGCTACTGATCACTAATAAGAAGTCGCATAAGCCCTTTCCAATAACATGAACGCCATCGACCTTGGATGACATTACAGGGTCAGTACGAACTCTCTATGCCAGTCATGCGGTATCGTGGCTAAACGGTATGTCATAGGAGGTCGGCGATGGTACTGTTGGATACGGCGATAAAGAGTTCCTTATATGTTGTCAATAGCAACCACGTCTCTATCTGCAGTGATTTGGCCGCAATTTTAAATGCTACGTACGTTGCTGCCTGCAGCCGTCACCTATGTGCGCCAAATTAGCATTTATCGTATCTTAGCGTTCGATATAGCAGCATCACCATAGCATGTATGGGACTGTAGTCACTCTAGGAAATCGCTTTGTCAACCAATGACCATGAGCTTGCCCTGCTTGCCTATCACTTACCCCTGAAGGATGAAGGCTGAGTTGACTGTGGTTATATAGCCTACTAAGATGGTTGACTTGTCCGAAGCCAGTCACTCATCCAAGTAGTATCACTTGAAGGAAACGACCCGACCTAGAACCGAACCCACGACCTCGCTATCGCAAGTCCAACGTCCTAACCGTTACACTATAAAAAGCCACCACAGCCACGTCTATAGACAAACGTAGATAGTACATACGGTGACAATAATTGGGAGTGATTTGCGATGACTGCTGACGGTCGATGACGTTGATGTCGGTCTTTCACTCATTATGACACACAGCAGAGAGTGCAGAGAGTTCGTCCCTTAGGCTACATGCTGCTGTTGCTGTAGATGATGATGATGACGACGCCGTGTTTTCACGTACGCCTATCCACCGCTTCCAGCCGCTGAAACAATCACTCGGTCACCATCAAGACGACTTGAACAACTCATCATAAGACCGAGAAAACGAAGGCAGTTGTTCAGCCGTTTCACCAAAATCGCTATGGACGCCACAATCTTGCTTTTAAACAGCTGGCACGCACAGTGCCCCAACTGCAGTTCTTTGAGGCTCGAGACCTCGAACTGCCACTGCCCACTCGATCCCGACTAGCTAGACATTTCCATGGAGGGCGGAGCAAACAGTTGCAATTTACCTACCTGCTTCTGCACACTTTCGAAACATGACATGACGAGTGATCCAAATGTTATATTTTTGCCCCTGAATTCTTTACGAAATGGAAAATATTTGGCCCAAAATTTTTACTTAAGTGGGACTGGCAGAACATTTTCCGTCAACAAGAATTCTTTTCCGACAAGCTAGAATTTATGAAGGTGCACAGTTGCTCTTGCCCAGAGTTCCTGAACACCTGAGCCCCACGACGCAACTGATTATTATCGTGAATAATAGCTCACCTGTCTCCGTGCCATAACTGACGTCATTGTTACGTCACTGACGCTGACCGCCTGACTTAGTAGTCCGGTATTAAGCCGACGACGACCTCACATAGCCGCAAGCTCTATAGACTACAGCATCTGTCTCATTTGTGCTCATACACAGCAGCTGCAGCAGTAACTGCAGCTAGTAGCAGCAACACGGAAGGTAACTCGCACACGCTGGCTGTGCGCTCGAGCTACTGGAGTAATGATCGTCCAGGCGCCGTGATAACGTGTCGCCAGTCGCCCGACACATGCAAACGAAAAAAAACGTCAACAAGTAAGTAACTAAGTATGTAAGTTATAACTGTTTATCCCGTTAACTGTATAGTAGCCTCAAGCGCGCTCTGGCGTGCTTGTAGGCTACAACGAACTGTTTAGATGCCATGGCGTCTAAAGTCGCGTACAGAGCGACGTAACTGAACTGAACTAAAATGGACTAAAATGACACCGTTTTGTTTTTGACGAACTGACCCACAGCGAAACAGAACGAACTCATTTGTCATTGGTTGACGCCTACGGTTATGTGGTTACGTAGTCCCCGACGCCGTTAGACGGTGCGTACTGTAGGACTAATGCATCAGTGTTTGCCCATTGGCAGTTCGTCAAAATCTTAACCATGTCAGTTCAGTTCAGTTCAATAACGTCGCTCTGAACGCGCCTTAACAGAATGCATGTGTGCTGCATTTAAAGTAATTGATCCAAGCTTTTTGTGCTCTGCGATTTTTCTAGGCCTACGTACAGTACTTGTTCTACAACTTTTTGTGCACCAGGTGCATTGCTGCACATTCGATCATCAGTTCGTCATGTTGTAACTAACCCAATCGAATCATGTGCAGTTTGGCCTATCTCTAGGCCCGCCGGCTCCTAATTTCGAAAACTAAACACGCTGAAATATCGAACTTGGTGCACACGCTTTCCATAGCATACTTGAGTAGTGTGTAGGTCCAACAATGTGTCAAACGCTTTTTCCGTTTTTATTCTTCACACTTTTTGCTTTTCTAACGTTTTTTTATTTTCTTGACAATATTTTTTTATTTTTTAGAACGTTTATTAAAAATAGCTTCAACAACTTTGTGAAGCACTTTTAAAAATACAAAAACGAAAAAATGGTTGAAGTTTACTTAATTAGTTTAACGATACTTTGTCTTATGACCACACGGTTGAATTGAAATTGGATGATCTCTCTTTATCTAGTTCCAGCTATACTGCACATATACAGCATTAGACATTAGGCAAGAGGTTAATCAAATTAGGGCTAACATTTTTTATTAGATGTCTTCAAAACGTTTTTATTTCTGCCACGTTTTTAACGTTTTCAAAGTTTTTTTTAAATTTTGTGAAACATTTTTTTACATCTATGGGCCTATCCGATGTGGCAATTTTCAGTTCGGCGAACTGAAGCCGCAAGATAGCTAGGCCGTAATAGTACACAACTGCCGACTTTACATACGGTTCTATATATTTTTTTCAAACATTTGAGAACTTGCAACACCGTCGCATCACTAATGTCCACCTGCGGATGTGGAGATGACCGTTGCTATGGTAATACAGTCTAATTCTTGTCTGCGCAGCAGCGACGCCGGCGCGCGCTCGCAATTCACCTTATAGACAGACAGACAGACAGAGCGACGTACATTTCCCCTCCAGTCCATCCCCTTTTCTGTCCCCTTTCTTTCCCTCCGTCGAGTGTAAAACACAAGGCTTACTATAAAACAGCACGAGATCAGAGATAAAATCTTCAATAAACAAATCCCCTTACGACAAGCCCCCTAGGCTACTGCAAAACCCTTTGCGAGAAACATTCGCTACAACAAATTTCTTGTGACAAAAACCACGCTGCGATAAAAAAACAAACCCCATGACAAAATTTTCGGTTCGAAAAAAACCCTTTTGGCAAAACCACCTCTACGTTTTCTTTCAAAAACAGATTAGATTAATAGCCTTAATTTACCGGCTGTAGTAATATCACCCGCTTTCATACATTATCGCCACACATTTTATATGTAATCCATTTGCTTATCGCGGCTGTATTTGAACTTCTGTTGATACCGTGAGTCGGAAGTATGTATTTTGCTAAATCTTACGATGTTTTGTCGTATTTCTGCCGTCAAAAGCCGCCAACTGACTGCAGTAACCTGCAATATACGAGTAGAGATCGCAAATTTATTGACCGCAAACTTACTTTGTTTTTCAAGCTCATTAATTATTGACACAGCGAGCACTAATAAAAACGATGGAACGATTTTTTTGGCAAGAATTCAGCATACAGTAAAAGATAACACAGAGAAGGGGCTTTGTCGTGTTCGCCTTTGCTTCGCCACCTAACTGATACTATATTAAGCAATAAAGTAGCGACTCGAGTGTTGAGTAGGTGAACTGAACAAACTGTAAGTGATGCTGTTAATGATAACATATGGCGCATCATTGTAAAGTCTAATATATACGTCTCTGTGCGGGTTTCGATCACGATACATTGTAGTAGGTCTACTGCGGCTGCAGTGGATGGCGCGAGTGCTGGAACAGGATGACATCAATTTCAACTAACGTCAACTTAATGTCACACAAACTAAACAAAAAATTTGAACTAATGCTCACGAGACGTGCGAAAGCCTATAGCAGTTCCGGTTCAGTAGTTTAGCTAAAAATTGGAGTGTTCACGCTAAGTTAATATACAAATACCAAATTCTCTATCTGGATCGCATAACGATAGTTCCGTGGCGCCACCTTGTGAATGATATAGACTTGTGTCGCAGCCAGAAATCGCCAAAAAATCCACAAAACATCCTATTTTGGCGCTCAAGGTCATTAAAGGTTATTGAATTTGGCGCCAATCGAGAGCCAGTGTATACGACTTCCAATTAGTGATTAATAGTAACCTAGGCCCTATCTCGCACCGTTACTGAGATACAGCGACTTATTGGCCAAAAATCGCAAATTTTGCCCACTCCCCCCTTTCATTTAGCGCCCTCGTTCGGGGTGACCCCTTTCGAATTTATGGAAAAGCTTTACGGTTTCTGAAACTAGAGTCTTCCAGGCAGCCGACGGTAAAGTTTTCGTAATCATCGCTTGCACCGTTTTTGAGTGATCCACCCGTGTGACAGACGGACAGACAGACAGACAGAATTGCGATGGCTAAGACGCGCTGAAAGCAGTAGCTGCTTTCGCGCGTAAAAACACCATACATTTAAATAGGGCCTACTGTTCTAACAACTTTCGCATTGTTAGTTAATACAGGCACTGCGACGAAAGTGCATTCGCATAAAAACAGAACTTGATTACGCGTAGGGCAGACGAAGGAACTACGTAATGACGACGACGTGTAAAGTTCTCCCTAATAGGCGGCGCTGATCTCCATCTCCTCAGCCCTCAGCCGGACAACAGTCATTTAATTTACATTGCGAAATCACGGATTCGGTTCGGACTAGGTGAGTCCGTTCACGTCCCAGCCTCGATCGTATTCATTGCGTTTACCCACGGCTAGTTGAGTCGGCATGGGTCGCTGGTCATGCCGATAACCCTACAGGGTGGCCCAAAAAAACGGGGCCACTCTGTTATATAGCTTCTAACTTCAGAAATACTGCTTAGATCTACACGATTTTTTTGCAGAAATCAAGGTCGTTTCATTC
>Ga0209671_1007036_pt1 | contig 11621 bp, 8 predicted proteins | sample WorMetHERISLAND2_2_FD_187401 | JGI IMG/M metagenome (GOLD analysis project Ga0209671, IMG submission 187401) | Marine gutless worms symbiont microbial communities from Max Planck institute for Marine Microbiology, Germany - Olavius geniculatus... | ecosystem: Host-associated > Annelida >...
ACCTCATTCTGTTTGTAAACATTGCAGTTGCAGAGCGAAGTTGTAGAAATGGGCAATTATATGTCTGTACGTACCAGCCGAAAGCGAACTAATAGTGACGCAAGTTTGGATGCAGAAGCTTGTGATGACGGAAGTGTGAGAAACAAGAAAAAGTGCGTATCGTATTAACTGGAGAGTGAAATTACCCAATTAGCAAACAGTATTGCTTCCATTGTGTTTCTACAAGTCACAAGTAGCTTGTGGCAGTCGCACAAACGCAATTTTTACTATATTTATGAACAGTACAGTTATAGTATATAATAGATATAATGCATTATTTTGTAACTTGTCTTCTTCTTCTTCTTCTTCTTCTTCTTCTTCTTGTATCTAATATGACCGAAACGTGTCGATTAACTTCTTGGTTGATCTCAGAGTAAAAACTCTATTCGCACATCAGAGGGAAATCTTCTGTTGTAAATTCACTATCAAAACAACTGAACTGTGAAAACATCAATTGTAGAGAATTGTAACTTGTGAGAAGTCACTCATAGCGCTGACTGATTTCAGTATACTAAATGTTGCATGTGTTATAGGTGCAAAATGAAGTCAAGCGAGCACATTTACGAGGCGTTGTTTGTGAATGGAGAAGGTAGTGATGTCTGTATCTATGCTCTGGGCCACATGTGGCATCTACATAAAGTTATGCTCCGGCAGGTTTGCTAATCTTACACATTAAAATGTAACATTTGTTAAAATTTTTTTTTATATTTTTACAGTTTTGTTCTGATTTTTAAGTCTAAACCTGGTGTGTGATGCACAGTGTTTATGATTTTACAACAGAGATCAGATTTTTAGCTGAGTGCTAGTTACGAATTTCAATAGTAATATTATGTTTTCAGCAGAGACTCCATGTTCGTACTCAGTATGTTGAACTGACTGTATTGTGTTTCATTTAGTGTGGATACTTCAGCAGTATGTTTAGTGGTCAGTGGAAGGAGGCTGATGAGAAAACTGTTTGCATTGACATTCCTGATGACAACATTACTAAAGACGGTATGTGTGAATTATGGCTTTTTTGCCCCTTTGCCGGTTCACCCCCTGGCTTATTCACCCTCTGGCTCGTTCGCCCCAAAAGAGCCAGGGGGTCGAGCCAGGGGGTGAATCAGCCCGGGGCAAACAAGCCAGGGGGCGAACGAGCCAGGGGGCGAACAAGCCAGGGGGCGAACCGGCAAAGTGGCGAAAAAGCCAGACACCGTGTGTGTGCTGTGTTTGTCTGAATTACATGTAAGCGAAAGTATGTCAAACATGAGATTTGTATAGTGCATGCAATGTTATAAATTCCTAGTGCACTGGTCACACTGGTAGAGGCTTAACAGGACTATCTTAAGAAACTGTTTGAAATTGGCTTTCTAGAGAACCTCTGCACATATCTGTATAACCTGCAGACGTACACCTTTAGAAACTAATTGAGTCCGTGCTGAGTATGGCCGGGTTCATATGTTAATATGTTGATAATTGATTTCATTATCACTGTATTATCTAGTATCGTTAAACCAAATATCAAAATTTTTGCAATTTTTACGCGCGACACCATGTAATGCTTCGTGCGTCTTAGCCACCATCGAGGTGTCTGTCCGTCTGTCTGTCCATCACACCTTGAATTCCTAAAATAGGGGGTTTTAGTATTTTTTGCAATTTTCGGCTGTGGTACACATTTCATAAGTGAATTGCACTGACATGGCTGGAGATAGACCTGGACAACTCGCAAACAGCAAGTGCTAAGGCTGTCATGCATCTCATGAGCCTTGCTCTTAAATTACTTGTTAATTTACTGAATACTGGGTTTGGGAGATTGGGGTGGGTGTTGTGCATTGTGGGTTTGTGCCTCGTACATTGTGTCATTGTTTTCTTGTTGCAGCACTCGTGAGTACATTTGGATCTCTATATCAAGATGATGTGGAAATCACTCGCAAGAATGTGACAGGCATCTTAGCAGCGGCTACATTGTTCAGTCTTGTATGTGTATTCAGCTCTAATGTTGTTCCTTTCTGACAAGCGAAACTGTCGGCCCAGTGCTCCACAACATGTCTGGCTGTGCATACCAACACACTGCAATGTGCAGTCCTAATACTAACCCTTTGATGTTTTTAGTTAAAAAATGGCAAACTGGTTACTCTATCCTGGGGAACATTCCCACCAGTTTTGATTTTTTTTGTGGTTCGTTTTTTTGTGGAGTTAGGAGTTTATGGAAAAGGCCGATGTATGTGTGGACACTGGGACAGGCAAGAGCTTTAATGTGACCTGTTAGGATGATTTGGATTCGCTGTTGCAAAGGATTACTATTCCGAAGGTCTGCTATTGACCAACTCTAACCTTCTAACCTTAACCCTATCCTTTGAAATAGCGGGCCAGTACCATTAGGATAGCTGCATAATAAATGACTTCTATTTTATGTAGTATTTAGCAGAAAGTGTCAGCATATTAGTCTGGTGGTAAATGTTAGAACTACTGCTGGTTGCTGTGTATTGTGTGCTGAATGTTATATTTTTCTGTGGATTGTCTGTGTTCAGGAGGATCTAATTACAGAATGCACCAATGTGATGGTGGAAAACATTGAGTGAGTTCTTGCTCATTGTCACTAGTATACTGAGTACTCGGTGTGCTGCTGTTAGTTTATTTAAATGCTTGTGGGTGTCATATCTGTGTACCAGAGAAGTAACATTTCCATTTTGTAGCAAGTTTTAACCAAAAAAAATGTTATCGCATTATCTCAGGGAAGTGGTTTTCTTTAACTTTCACCCATGTTGTCCTGTGACGTGACTTGTGTATTGTCTGTCATTACACCAAGACTGTGATTTGTGCATTGTGTGCCACAGTGCGTAGGCTGATTTGTGCACTGAGACCGATTTTTGCATTGTGTGTTGTAGTGCTGAGACGGTGTGTTCATATGTGATTTGTGCATTGTCTGTCACAGTGCTAAGACTGATTTGTATACCGTGTGTCACAGCACTGAGACTGATTTGTGCATTTTGTGTCACAGTTCTGAGACGGTGTGTCTATACCACTCAGCGGGAGTGATGTATGGCCAGTCAAGGCTTGTGCAGTCTTGCATTGATTGGCTCGAGAAGACGCTTCTGCCGCTTCAGTCTGCCGAACTGCTTCAGAACATCAGGCATGTCTGTGTTGCCAGATGTTTGTCCATGGCACAGAACAAGCAACTTTAGGTGTCAGTGGCTCACTGCTGATGTATTGAATGTCTGCTTTTGCATTACATACTGGTAACATTTCAGCATTCACAGTAAATTAGGTCACATGCTAGCCATGTTTGTGTCAATTTCTTGAGGTCTTTGCCATCCAGTAGGCTTGATCTTCAATCTTTTGAACTGAAAAGTGACACACTGGTTAATCCTGTTGAGGGAAACATTTGCAATAATTTTGGTTTTTCTACACCTTGTTTTTTACTTAAGATTTTGTAAATATACAGGCAAGATAGATCTATTGTGTGGCCTAGCAGAATAGCTGCATAATAATGCATTGTAATACTGTCTGCAGCTGTAATTTTATTATCAAATTTCAGGACTTCTGTGTTTGCCAACAATAAAGCAAGCAATAATGTTCATTTATATTTATTGTGTGAACTCGTATTAGCACTGGTGTGATAAATGTGATAAATACATTGTGTCCGGTAAACAAGAGTGTATGGTATTTTCGACATATCTTTGGCAAACTTAAACCTATTTTCATAATTTTTGGCATGAGTCGCCTTGAATATTCACTTTATTAAACTGCTGAAAAATTTTCTCTTTATAATGTCAAGTCACTACATAGAGCTGACGTAATTATGATGTCATCAAAAATGCTGTTTTTATTGTATCCGAGGTGAAAAAGCTAACACTGTCTCGGTTAATAACTTTTACAAAATTAAAAATATGTTCATAATTTTTTGTAGGCAACATTAAAAAAGTAACGTGCAACTGACATTGAACTGATATTCCACTTTACCTGAATACTGATGCCACTTTACCATGTAAAATAAAACACTCGTCATATTTTTTTTCTACTCCACACCAAAATAAACAGAAATGCAGAAAAATAGTCTTTATAGCCTGTAGCTGTTACAGTTGTCAGCAACGGTAACATAACTTGCTATTAGCCCACTTTCGAGTCAGCAATATCATTACAAATGCACACTATTGCGATGCTAACACATGCTGCAGAAATGACTCAGCTTGGTGATAACAGTTGCTGCGCAATAATGTAGTGCATGCGATGGCTATGCTTAACATGGCGAAAAACAAGACTAGGTAAAAAAAATTTGATAAAAAGTAATTTATTTTTATGCCAACAATTTCTCAGGTTTTTTTACTGCAATTTTTTTCATCAATTTTTTTGTTTTCATATTGCAGAGGCTCATCTAGACATTATCTTACCACAAAAATAGCGCTTTCGATGATGTCACGATTACATTAGCTATATGTAGCGAGAAGTAAATTTTGAAGATAAATTTTAGATGTTTTTAACGATAATATGTGCCAAAAATTATTAAAGTAAGTTTAAATTTCTTGAAGTTATTCAGGAAAAGTGTAGACTCTTTTTTCAGACATGGTGTGTAATCATTGTGTCTACTAATTGCAGTATAGAACTGATGGCTGCATTGGTGTCATGTGATAACCTCTTGGTCATTCAGATAGAAACCGATGTCTATTCCATGCTGCGTAAGGTTGTGATTTTTTCACTTGATTATGCCTTGTTTGCTTGATTGTAGAAAGTCTACTGTAGATTCATTTTTTAAACAGAGTATGTATCTAATTTTGTGAGCTGTATATTGAGAATGGACAGGCCAGGTTTTAGTTTTCTAAATTTAGCATTTGGATTCACCAAGATCTGCAACACTGAGGTGTAAAACTTGACTTACAATAGAAACTCAAAAAATAATGCACCAGGGTGTATTCTGCATTGCCTAAGACTTTCAGCACTAATGTTTAGTATACTGATTGTTTCTACTGGTGTAACTGGCATACTAATGCCACTTCACTTTATGCCATCAGTTGCAGTGGGTTTTGGACTCCCATTGCAGTGTGGTTTGGTAGTGTAACGGTAACGGGCCAGACTGGTGGATTGACTCGGGCTTGGAACTCTTTCAGGTAACAACCTTGGGTAAGTTGTTCACACACGTGTCTCTGTTCACTAAGCAGTATAATTTGGTACAGGCCAAAGGGCGGTGATGCCCCGCGGCTGGAGAGGTAACCATAGGTCTGGCATCGCACTGGCCATGTGTCACAGACTCAGTGGTCTATCCACCTACGGGCTCACAGGCCTCAGTAATGGAGATGAGCACCCCGCCTACACCCCGGAGGGGCATGGCATGCTTTACTTTTTTATTGCAGTTTTTTATTTATTAAATGGTAATGCTTTATTTGTATGTATCTATTTTTTTGTTATTGGAACAATTAAGAAAACTTGAATTGTGCTGGTCATTGGTCACTTGCCTGTGTTTTGTAATGTTGTTTTATACATAAACTGTGTCTCAAAAAAACTGGGATTCCCGACATTTTCGACTGTAACTTTAAAACCAGTTGTCAGATTTTGATTATTTTTGGCAAGAATATTCCGGACACAACTTGCCATCAAATGACTATTCAGTTTCCTACCTCACTCAACTTTTGTTTCTGCACTACTTGGGGAAAACACAACCAGCAAAATATCACTTTTTTATCCGACGCGATATGATTGCTTAATTAACATAACACGTAAAAACACAATTTGTTCACATTTCTGACACTTTGGCTGACATTTCATCCAGTTGTCCATTTTTTAACTGCCTGCAGTAAAATTACTTGAAGTGCTGGCTCACTATGTGAACACAAGCAAGGAGACGCTTTCTCAGTTCATTGACAGCAGTATCAATCCACTGTATCAGTCACTTCTTGACTTCACAAACATTCCTAAACTTTGTCTGGTAGACATTCTGTTGCACGACAGTCAAACCTTGTAATAGACCGGCTGTTGGGATCCACAGATTAGGATAGATGGAATTTATCAACGTTTTTTCAGTCATTTTAACACGTATTATGCTGGTCTGATTTCTTCAGGTAGTGCAAAAGTAGACGCTGGTTGAGGTAGAAACTAAAACACTTATTTAATAGCCAGTGGTGTCGGACATTTTTCTGCCAAAATTATTAAAATCTGCTAATCTTTCTTCAAGTTACGATCGATAATGTTGGGGATGTTTTTTTTTGGTTTTCTGTTTATTTCAACACATATTTCATTTGATCTGATTTCCCTAGGTAGTGCAGAAGCATACATTGAGTGAGGTGGGAAACGGAATGGTCATTTGATGGCAAGTTGTGTCTGGAATACTCGTACCAAAAACTATCAAAATCCAATAATAGCTTTTAAAGTTACAGTCGAAAATGTCGGTGGTCCCAGTTTTTTTGAGACACAGTGTATATATCGTGGTGTGTAAAAACAGTCGAGTTTTTACTGATACATGCTATACATGATACATTGGCATGTACATGATATGTATGTGTGCAGTGGTTGTTCTTAAAGCTGTGTGCTACTTCGTGGACTGGCAACAGTCTAGAGCTTCTTCATGATACTGACAGCTTCTTTCAATCTAAAGGTGGCTTGCTGTTTCACGTCTGTCACTGTGCACTGTTCTTAACTTTGATATAGATTTGTACGAGGTGTTTGTGTGCATTTTGTTTATTATATTTTAACATGTATTTTAAGAGTTTACAGCTGAGGTGTATATTACGTAGTCAGTGTGTGTAGAATGCACACTGGTCTGATGTGAACCGTGAAAAATGCTTTCATCTGTTGTCATTTACAGTCGATCCAAATATATCACAAAAAGGTGTTTTTATTGGGAAAAAAATGACGCTTTTTGTAAGAAAAGTAAATGCATGGAGACGTGAGATAGATATACAGCTGAATTAGGATCAAGTTCAAATTTGACCCGAGTTCAGAATTGAACGACGTTGATGCAATGCACCCTAAGTCACAAAGTGTACAGAAAGTTTAAAACTAAAACGGAATGTACCACATCAAGATCAGTTAGAGACTGGCAGACTTCCATTTGAGGCCAAAAGTATGAGACTGGGACTGCACTGATGAAGCTGAAGCTGAAAGTGTAAGTTCTGGTCTTGACATCTTGACTGTTTGCTGCTATGTGAAGCTGAGGAATGGAGTGCCAGTGCTGAAGGATGTTTTCTGAAGACAGCTGAAGGATTGAGTTACGTCGACGTGTTTCGATGTCTGCGTCTTAACTACGTCATCATGGAATACGGCTCGGCTTTAGTTGTTGAACGTGATCACATTCTGCCACGTGGTATGTGTGTGAGTGACTGTGCATTTTGCAGTCCCTGTAAGCTGCATTGCATCTGTCCTGCACAGGTTCCTGACTTAAAAACAACAAAGGTATAGAAAAACCAAAATTGGCATGTACGTTTCCCAGAACACGAGTAACCAGTTGCCAATATTCAATTCAAAGGTTCAGTGTCTTGGTTAGTATTTGGGTTGTGCAGTTTTAGGTGGATGACCACATATTGTAACGGCACTGGGCCAACAACTGACATAGTATTCTGGTTAATTTAGTTTTGGGAATAAAGTTGTGTATACAATTTACATGTACAGAACGGAGGCTTGGTCTCTAGTGATAGTTATTGCTTGAACCGTTTTAGAATTGTGCAATGTTAGTGTAAAGTATTTAGTGTTACTTTGTTGAAGCTTTTTGCTGAGTGACTTGAGGAGCATTTGCCCTCAAAAATTTTGCATTCCAGCAATTTCCAAACTAAACCTTTAGAAATTTTTTTTTAATTAGGAGTAATGTTGGAAAAATTGGCCAATTATGCAACGATCAAAAGTATTAGGGTTTGTTAATCTCTCTTAGTCAATATTTTATAATTGTGTTGTGATGTTTTTGAATGTGTTGGTTACTTTCATGTTTATTGATGGTCGATTTGATGTTCACCAGTTATTTCTTTAGCTTTTTTTTACATTATTCCATGTGTAAACTGTATTTTGTATTGGTATTGCTACTGCTGCTGATGATGATGATGATGACGATGATGATGATAAATGATGATGCAGAATGGTTGTTGGAAGCATACAGAACCCAGTGGCTTGCAATGCTGCAGGTTGATGGTGGCCGAGACCTTGGGTCTGTTTTACATGTATCATACTCTTCTATTTCTCAGTATATTGTCACTAGCTGCATTTGATTTGTTACTTATGATGGGTTATATTTACTTTTCATCGATCAGTGTAGATTAATACCATGTGAAAAAATTCTTAGTTGTTTTGCTGCATTTGTAATAGCCATTAGCTGAATAAGTGATAATCTTATGTAAAAACATACTACATAAGATGTTTTGACAGTTATCGGAGTTTTGTTTTTACTCAGAATTAATGATAAGTAATCGTTAGTTTTTGAAAAATTAGGGATTAAAAATTTATTTATTATTATTACTGAGTATAATAAATTGCTCCACAACTGTCCCATAAATAATTGGTTTGCTGTGTTAATTAAGGTGAAATGTGATACATGCGGGGGTAAAGAAACGTCATGATGAAAGCTGCATATGTGTGTGTCATTTATAACTGATCAAAATTTTTCTGAGGATAAGTTATTAAAACATATTGTTGAAAGTAATGAGGAAAGTAATAAAAGTAGTTTGGGGTTAATATGACTGGTAAGGAATTCTGCTTGTACTTTGTCAAAGGCCAAAGTCAGTGGATGAAGCTGTATTCCTGAAGCATTCGTTCCGCTGTGGTCGTGTCATACAAGCTGCTGGTGATGTCAGTAACTCTCTGTTTGTTGCATACCTGGCTAATGTTCCGTCTTGATTCTTGTGTGGTCTTCCTGACTCCTGATCTCCTGGCAGAGAAGGGGTTTTTGTATCATTTGTAAACAAAATAGAACATCATATGCATACGTGCATCATACTCTCTTTCAATGAGGTCAGTTTCTGTGTCTAGCATCATCACATTTCTGTAATGTTGCAATCTCGAAACAGTGAATGCCTTTGGTCGTCTGCCACAGCCACCTTGTTGACCGCTACTGGAAAACATAGCAGATTGCTAGCTTTAGTGATGATGATGGATGACCTATTAATCGGATCTAGATGATTCTGCATTTCACGCTGACAGAGAAGAAGCGGCTGAATATAGGAGCATTTGGTGAGCATTTAGAAGAGACTGTCGTAAATCTGCTGTATCAGCAGTTTCACTAAAAGAAGAAGCTATGATGAATGTTTGATATCAGTCAGTCCCTCGTTGAAGTTATGAGATGCAGTTCGTTTCTCATGCAGTGATTAATGGCATCGTGTTATGTTGCAGTACTGCTGGCGTTGGACTGGTTTCAGTTTTGGCTTTGATCTACTCATGTCACTCAACGGCCGGTCTGTAATTATGTTCTTATGTCAGTAAGTAAGTAAGTAAGTAGAATGTTAATTTGTACAGCGTATATTGGCTGACGTGTACCGTTGATACTTGGTTGTTGATGTTGTTGAGGTTTTTAATTATACATTATTGCTATAAAACCTGCATTTACATCTACAATAATAGCACATGTGAGCTCATTTGCGGGCAAGTGTGACAGTGCAAGTTGTTGTGAAATTAAACTCGTCATCGTTCTTGTCATTGTCACCAAATAACAAAATGACAAATGTTATATCTCTAGATATAATGTGGTTCTCTGGGTCCTGGCGGACCATGTCAGCGAAGAAACAGGAAAGTCTTGAGACACTGCCTGAAGACCGAGAGTATTGCAACTAGATAGGAATGTGTGAGATTGACACTTCTATTTTCAGTCTGTTTGATTTATGAAATTGTGGTTGGTCGCTGTGATTTTGAATAAGGTGTACCAACAAGTGTATAAGTCACTGGTTACGTGGATATGTGTAGGACACTATCGTTGAAGAGAAACGTGGTAACTCGCCGGTCTCAGGGAGCTGCTAGTCAGCAACAGTTTCGCTGCCTTATGTACAGGTTTAGAATGTTGCTTTGTTCTTGTGTTCTGCCCTGTAATAGTTTTACTGCTACGCAGTACAGTCGATTGATCATAGAAATGTTTGTGAAAATTTTTGTATAGGTAGAAAATTTTTGTTAGAAATCTTCTTGTAATATGGTTTTTGCAGCATTGACATATCTGCAGTTTTATTTGATAATCATCATCGACTTGTTGGTAATACATTGACAGTTGCATTGTGAAAACAATTATTGTTGTTGTCATTGCTGTCACAGAGTAACGGTTTCGTCTTTGAGTCAGCGAAGTCGGTTGCTGTTTCTGCAGTCGACCGGTACAAAACTCCTGACACTGAAAAAAGACCAAGTAAGATACTTGTGTGCCAAGTTTGTAAATTGTGAAGTTTTGTGTATGTGAAAGGGTGTCTGGACATTCATCCTCCGGACATGTCCCCCACCAGTCAGTAGCTCTTCCCCAGACTAACACTACCCCGCACTAGAGCCCTTTAAGACAAGTGACCTTCCAGACAAATTCTCACCCTTGACTATACCCTCATCTTACGTAAGACCCATAGTTGCACTACTTATAACTGCAAGTGCAACCAAAATGAATGCGAATGTCACCATACTGATACATTGAGTGTTAGATAAATTACGTGCATGAGGGAAGATATCTTACCTTCATGTGAAAGACGTGTGCTTTCCCTTGAAGTAGCTCTGCTGTTAATGCAACTCTGATTGGTTGGTTTGATTGATGATTAATTAATGATTGATGGAGAGTTTGTCATCGGCATGTGCACTGAATCTCAAAATTAGTGGCATTCCTTGCTTCAAACACGCATAATTCAATTTGTAGTTCATAAATTTCAATGACATATCGTGCACTGCACTATTGTAATATTAGGCATGCTTATTGTCATACCTGTTATGACGACCGCACTTTTCCACGTGTGCTCGATGTAACGTTGTTATGATGTCAGAGTTTGTTTACATTAGAGTTAAACTTATGTTTGTTACTTTGTTATTGGCAAAGGGATCAAGCAGCTGTGTACCCGTCTTAAGACTAAGAGCTTACATCGAGGCCAAAGGTGGCCAGTTTGAGCAAAAAGTTAAAGGACTAGTTCAGAATGATTGTCTCCATGAATGTTTCAAATTTTGTAGAAATCTGTCAAATATTGCTGGTAACAATTTTACAGTAATTTATGTGCAGGAGTGTTGCTAATTTTGGGACACGGTGTATGTATGTTCTACAGGAATCTGAGATTATGACAATTGATCGTTCAGCGCCATTCCCTTTGCACATCAGTTGCAACTTTCTTCTCCACACTCCGTCTGCTACGACCCCTGCCGCTACCGCCCCTGCTGCTGCTGATGCTGCAACTTAGCCCAGTAACATGTGCAGCTATCATTACCGAGTGCCAGGGGCGTTTATCCCTTTTAGGCTTTTGTGTTACATTTCCTATTTTTTTGCCGGGTACCAGGTGTGTCTATCCTCTTTTAGGTTATTGTGTCATGTTTCCCATTTTTCTTTTTTTCTCATTAGCCCTCATTTTTCCCTTTTGTTTTTTATCCTTTTTGTAACCTTTTTTGCGTTCTATTCCAGGGCTTCATGTACATACAGTTGCCGGGTTTTACATTTGCATTTGTAAGCAACTGGAGAGGAAGGTGCTTAT
>Ga0209671_1007037_pt1 | contig 11621 bp, 7 predicted proteins | sample WorMetHERISLAND2_2_FD_187401 | JGI IMG/M metagenome (GOLD analysis project Ga0209671, IMG submission 187401) | Marine gutless worms symbiont microbial communities from Max Planck institute for Marine Microbiology, Germany - Olavius geniculatus... | ecosystem: Host-associated > Annelida >...
GTCCTAGGGGGGTTGTGTACTGGAGGGGGTTTTGTCCTACCCCAGTGGAAGAGAGGGGGTTCGTCCTAAGGGGTTATGTCCGGGGGTGTTATGTCCGGACAATGGTGACGGACACCGTTAATTATCCAACTATTATGATTGGGAATGGGAATATGGTCGCCTCCAACTTTTTTCTGCCATCTAACTTTTCTTAAGACTAGTTTGTAGGCATAATTATTGATGCTGCTGCTACTGTTGGCGCATAAGTAGTGAGACGAATAGGCTAGGCCTATATGGGCTATGTAAATAATTTGCTTAATCGTTCTTCCGAGAACGATTAGCTTCATCGCTCTAGTGAAGTACGGTCATAATAAACGTTAGTTTAATCAGTCGTATCAGTATTTTTAGCTGACCGTACTTAGGTAACGGTCGAGCTTATGGTACGGTTGTCGTCTTTCGTCCATCCGTCATTTGTAACGAATGTACTGTAGCTAAACGGTAGGTCATAGAAGAAAACTTTTTACGCGAATAATTAGCCCTGTGCTGTAAACCTAAGCACGCAAAATTTCAGCGATTTAGTGCAGGGGGAACATTTTAAAATTTGGGGTTAAATGCAGGGGGTAGGAAAAATGTGCGTTTTTCAACGGAAAACTGACCATATCTCGGAAACAGTTAAAGATGTGTCTAGGTTACCATAATTCACTAACAGGAAGTGGCATATTGGCTTTCAAATGACATGAAAATCATCGACCTTGGAATTTTAGATGACCTTGAAGGTCACTGACAACCAGTGCGGTCGGCTATTCTAGCGATAGCTGGGTTTCTTGTTGGTAGGCTCTACACTACATTAGCTTTCACGGTATGCGTGAGGTACAGTATTATATACGGTATGCAACGTGAAAACAAAATGCTTCATTTCTGGCGCCACGCTGTATCACAAGCCTACAAGTCAGATATAGATGTTGCGTAGGCCTATAGGTTGCGTAGTGTACGTAAACTGCTCGAATAGTCTAACTGCCTATAATTGCAGCTGGAGGCAGGCTGTTTGTTGTCGGCCATATACTGAGTCTAACTCTGGGTCTAGTAAATAACGTTGCAGGATACATTAATGAAGCTGCACCAGCGTAGATCACGAGTTACAGCAGTAACAACGGCAGTTCAATTACAGTTTACAGCATGCATTGCAGATACAGTAAGCGTGTTGCGCCGGTGGCCTCGCAGATGCCATGTAGTGCGCACACGATCGACACTGGCATATTTAGAATGCCACGAGGGGGAAGAGCGGACAGGGACAGGGGGTATTTACCCCTCAAAGTTTTGGGCGGGAACACCAGTGACCATTCCAACCCCAAACTGGAGGAATGGTGATTTGGAATTACCGACAGCGGGCATTCGCCCGTACGGACATTCTCCCTTACGAACATTTGCCCGTATGAACAATGACCTGCTACGGCGACCGCAGTGGCACACGAACGCTCGCATGGCAATTAGAGGCAATTAGCGTAAGGGCGGACTTTAGCCCGTACGGGCAATTGTCTGTGGAAGCGAACGTCCGTACGGGCAAATGTCCGTTCCCCCATCGACAGCTGCCCCGTAGTTTCAAGGCCAAAAATGCATCAGAATCGTTTGTGGCTGGCGCTCCGGCCCACACCACGCTTCCCGCGCCTCTAGTAGGCTGGTAAGGGGAGAACACTTTCGTTAAATTTTGCTTCACTTTCAAAAGTGGGGCTCCAGCTCCAGAGTTCCCTAAATACGCCCGAACAGGACCGCCGAAGTTAAAAGTAGTTAGCAGCGCAGCAGAAAGCCAGTCATAGCTGGCGTCATTATAACTGATCGGTGTTTAGAAAGTTTGTAAATATTTTCTGGAACTTTTGCGAATATCAGCAGAGGTTCGTTTCGCATATGAGTGCTTCTTGCTTCCTAGAAGTCAGCATCGTAGGCAGGGTAATAGTCATAAAGAGAGAGAGAATTTTATTACGTGAGCGGACGACCAAAATCGATCTGATCTGATTTCCCGTTGTCCAGATTATTCTATGTCACGTGCATGGTCACGTGACGCAGGCGACAGCGCCGACAGCAGTCTGCAAGTTACGTTAATGTACTCGTATTATGGCATATGGCTTGTGCCTGTGACTTGCAGGCTAAGCCTAGACTTTTACATAGCATGTCATCATACAGAGTTACAGACGTGATACGCGACGTGAGCGCTTTGACTGATTGACGGATGATGGCATTCACACAAAATGAAGACTATATACAGAGTGATTGTGCTCGCCGTTCACGCCACAATATTGCAGTATTTAAATATTGCAGGTTTAACTCGTGTGTCACATATCCGTCCGTCTTTATGTCCGCAAGTTTATTCCTATGCACACAGGGCCGGATTTAAAATCAATAAATCTACAAAACTGCAGTTCTGTAGATTTGCAGTAACGTGCAGTTGTTAACGGCAACGTTCAAAACAATTAAAATTACTGTAGTGCCTGAAGCTATATTTATAATTTTTTTGGCAAAAAGCTATTATACTTTGTTAGAACACCAGCCATATAGAAATCATCCACCACACCTGTTTTGTTTTATTGCTTCACCTTGTGAAGTAACTCTGTCCCTAAATTTCACTTTTTGTCACACAAAAAGTAGCAAAAAGAAAAAAATATTTAAACATGAACTAAAACAAATCTGCAAGTTTATGATATTCCTAATTGTTATCATAGTCAAGCATGAGGATGCGGAAAGGTGCATGTTTGGTAGTGATGGCAGGAACAAATGACATGGAAAACAAGATTCTCAGCTGTCGCTCAGCTGGGGCCGACCGCACCCCTTACGTCCGACAGACAACAACGACTTACAGCTTAGATAATGGAAGAATTCACTAAGAACGCGTACGTGCGCCGCGTGATATTATTGAAATACGATATTGGCCTATGATGTCGCTGTAGGAGGTCGATGACAGTGATGACGTCACGTCGGTCACGTGATCTGAACGCAGCGACTCATTGGCTCAGCGGTGGTCACACACACACACACACACACACGGTAATGGCCCAAAGACACCCGTTGTGCAGTCACTCAAGACGCCGAACCACGTGGGGCGAGTTTGAGGACATCGATCCTTCCCTCTTTCCCTTCTTCTCGTCCAAAATACAGCTAAAGTCTAGCTGTACGAGGTCTACGGGGTTGAGGAGGTTGCTATATAGTTTCTCAGCTCAGTAAAAGTACAAATGACGCATTATGCACCTTTTATTTTATGCAAGTCACAAAAGCCTCAAAATGCAACTCAAACTTTTGGCGGTGATAGCCAGACTGATTTACTATACATTTGAGACTGAAACCGCATGAACTTTTTATCACACGCACAACGACACGATTTTAGGCGACTTCGCTTGCGACTGCTAGTGTACAAAGCCGAGCTGCAGACAGACAGACACTGTCCGTCGCAATCGCATGCACGCAGACACACTGTTTGAGAATAAGAGTCGCTTATGGCAGTCGCTAGCCTACAGCATTTCTACGTAAGCCTACTATGACTGCTCTACGTTGTTTTCGTTCAGATTATACCCATATGCATGAACATTTTCTTCTGCATTTGAAATGATGAATTTCGTACACGTATATTATATACTGTGCGTTTTGCACGTGTGTGTGTGATTTCTATCTCGGCAAATTAAGACCGCGTTCGTTGAAGTTGACGCCGACATGAAAAGAATAAGCTTTCAAAAATATTGAGTAATCGAACGCTTGCGCCGAGGGGCAAACGCGCCTGTCGTCCCATGGAGTCGGGAGTCAGCCAGTCAGCGGAGTAGTAGGTCTAGTGACAGTGCTGGATATTACCGGACAAGCAGATAAGCAGTTACGGTATAGTGGGCCAGTCTGGCAGTTATTGCCGGTCTTCATTTATTCATAACAGAGACGACTAGGCCTGGACGGGCCGCCAGCTCATAGCCAGTGGTCAATACATCAAACGACTGCAGCGGATTGCTTGCGTTCTCCTAAACACTCCACTCCCCACAGACAATCACTGCCGCTGACCACTGCGTACATAATTTAGACAAGGCCCCACAAACACCCTGACAAGACACGTAATTTAAAAGTCCTAGACACGGCACGAAATTTATAACTTTAAACTGCACTAGGCTTAAAATTGTGGTCATCTGATTCTCAGGAAAATAATAAAAGTACTGGCAATATATCATCATCATCATCATCATCAGTGAATAGCCGGAAGCAGGCCAAAGGCCTCTAATTCCGTCCGAGGTAGACACTTTAACACAAATATCAACAAAAAACTAAACTAATACTGTTTTACTAACTGACTTCTGGTATACCAGGTGACAGATTTGTAATCATAATACAAACTAAAACCACGCCAGAGCAAACGAGTGGACTTCTTAGTGTCTGGAATGGTTTCATGGCTGATGAAATACCATGTCGTCTGTACATTCAAAGGACAAGCGAAGACATCAAGACGCCTGTGAATGTGTATATAAAATACCATGCAAGAATTGCGACAAAACTTACATTGGAGAAACAGGTAGAGCTTTTGGGGTACGGCTATAGGAACACCGACAGGAAGTCACACAACGTGGTGGCGTGGCGTAGTTGGTAACGCGTTTCGGCTGAAACGAAGTTACTCTACGCCGGGTGACTGCCTGCAGGCAGGTAAACCATCTCGATGCGAAGTCTGCCAGCTAGTTCGACTCAGCCTTCTACTCTCCGTGGGACGGTAAAATGAGTAGTAACTCATTTGCATGGGTTACGGAAGGTGGAAACCTTGGTACAGCTGACTGGAATTGCCTAGCCGGCCGCTGCGCCAGCCTGTGTCTGCAGGCTGCACACGGTGGCCGTGCGGCAGGCAGCTCTGGTTAGTAACGAAAGCGCATTAGAGGCGTGTTTGCGACGATGCGCTATACAAATTGACGACCTTTACCTTTTAACGTCATGTAAGGGCTTACACACGAAGCACCAGCAAATCCGCAGCAACACAGCAAAACAAGTCTGCAGTCATAGAACACGCCATCTCTTTGAACCACGTCATAGACTACGACCGCGCCAAGGTGATCGACAGAGAAAGCAACACGATGGACCGGTGGATCAGAGAAGCGATACACATTAGAAAAGAACAAGACAAGTCGATGAACCGAGACGAAGGGTCCTACCAACTTCCGCACATCTATACCAGCGACATGCGAGCCGGGTGCCCGGCCGGGCAGGGAGGCCCGCACATCCGGGCAGGGACGACATGTAAAATGTAGGCCTACAAACAAATCAAATTTCCCGCGAAGACGCACTATTCAACTTCATAAGTATGCAGATCGAAACAAAATTCTACGCTGAGCGCCGTGAGCGGTGCCCGAACATCCGGGTCTAGCGATACATGAGTCGACTGCCCGGCTGTCGGCCACAAAAAGCATTGCAATGCAATGCTTTTCTATGTCTCGTCGGGTGCCAGCGACACACGAGCAGGCTGCCCGGGCCGGGTGTCCGGTCCCGCTCAAAGCGACTCGTGTGTCGCTGGCTTTCGCAGAGACACCTGGTGCACAGTCGTTCTGACGAAGGCAGCAGCGGTTGTCGAAACGTCAACAAAAACAATTATAAAAGGTTGTATTTTCAGGAATTCTTCATAACTTTTGAGGTTACTTTTCTCATCTTCGACAAAAGTAACTTGATCCCCACAGCTCAAAGCTCCGACATTTTTAGCCGATCTTTATCTGTCCCATTGCTATAGCATACCAAGAGACAGATTATAAAATCACTTGCCTCTGCCTGTCATTCTGACAGTCTGTCTGTAAACGCTCCTACGGTCGCAATTTTGATTCGATTTTGATGAAATTTTGCACAGTGATTCGGGGCCCGAAAAGTAAGATCGAGTTTGTTTTGGATAAAAATCTGATAACTCCTTCCCTTATTTTTTCCCAATTTTTAAAATAATTGCATTACGGCCTATGGAAAATTTAAAGCGGTATAACTCGATCCCCGTAAAAGATAATTGCGCGCTGTTTGCACCTACCCTCCTATTTTCTGGCCGGGCTATCCGACGGTGTCATTTAAAGTTATCCCCTGCCGATCCCTCTTGCCATGACAACGAATTTTGGGACAAAATTGACTACAACTCGGCCCCTGTGAAAGATAACTGCTCACTGTTTGCACCTACCCCCTATTTTCGGGCTCGCGCTATTCGATGGTGTCATTAAAATTTTTCCCTTGCCAACCCCCGTTGCTATGGCAACATTTTTTTTTGACAAAATTGACTATAAAACGGCTCCCGCAAAAGATAATTGCACGCTGTTTTCACCTCCCCCTATTTTCAGGCCCGAGCTATGCAATGGTGTCATGTAAATTTTTTTCCTGAAGACCCCTGTTGTCATGGCAACCAACCGTTTTTATTCAAAGACAAAATTGGCTGCAGGCTCACAAGAGCGTCAAACGTTGAAACGCAGCTGCTAGGCTATATAGCGTGGCAATGGGACAGATACCTTGTTCCACAGAACGTATTTCTAGTTCTTATTGAAAATTTGAAAATATCAAGGGCCGTGTAAATAAAACGTCGCCGAAAATGTTGCGTGGTTGGCCGTTCCGGTATATTTCACTGGCGGCCCAGGTTGTCGGTAAGCTTGTACGTACATATAGGTATAAAGGTGCTGATAAAAACAGCACATACGTAACCCAGCGGCATTGGCAATCAATCAATCAATCATTCTACAGTGTCATCGACAACGTGTTGCATGCACCCACTGATGTGGTTTGCGTTTTGATTTATTGGTTCGACATTTATAGAGTGTTTACACGATCCAGCAAACGTCCAGCAAATGTATTCAAAATACACGCGAATTGCTGGACGTTTGCTGGATGTTTGCTGGATCGTGTAAACACCCCTTACTGCTCGCGGTAGCGACGACAGTATTGTTTGCAGCGTCGTTGCTAAGTTTTTTGTTTCTCCATTTTTTTGCTGCCACGAAAACTCATGAACTGCTGAACATAGCTTGATGACATTTGCGCGAACGTGTATTTTGACAACATCTAGAACTCTGTTGAGTTTCAAGGTCATACACCAGAGGTCAATGTGACAGGTTTTAATTTTAGATTGCTTCACCATTGCGAGATACGGCAAAACGCTTGTTAGCAAGATTGCAAAAAAGTTACAGACGAATTTGCCTGAAATTTTCAGGAAAGATGTACATTTGGCCAACAAAAGACAAAATCCTCCAAAGCATAATTTTGCCCCGTATTCACGAAATGTTCTACAGGCATAGCCCCTGATTACCCCTTAGCCTTGAACAAAGCTTGCCCATCTAGTTTGCCTTCGCTTTCAATCGTTTTCTTTGTTTTCGTTTTAGTTATCGTTAGCAAATTCACTATTTTTTCGTATTTGACAATTTTCGTTTTCGTTAACGCAAAATCGCGCTGCTGCCAACAGTAGCGTCAGCTGTCTGTCTTGCAAAGCCAACTACAAGCTAAGCTATATAAGTCTTTTTTCCACGATGTCAAAATAAGTCTATTTCACAGGCGGTGATTCCCCACGGGGCAATTGCCCCATCCCCTCCCATATCACGGCCGTGCAAAAGCTTGTAGTTGTGGCCGCGATGTCCCCAGACGTGTCTGATTTTCGAATATTTTTTGCATTAGTAAAATTACTAATACGCGCGAGAGCTAGCATAGCTATAGCGCGTATTAGCTACGGTAATTCTGTCCATCTGTCCGTCACGACCCGGTACCAATCCAAGACCAGGTGAGATAGAGATTTCGGGTTTTCACCGTATGATAGCTTAGTGTCTCTAGTATTTCGTGACAAAATTTCATCCTGCTGGGTAAAAAGCATCCCCTCGAACGAGGGGGCGAAAGAGGGGCACCCCCTTTAAAAAGCGTTATTTTACCGCTATAGGCTCGTCTAACGTGAAAATGGTTGCAGATAGGCACATACATGTTGCTTATCATAACAAGCACTGGCGTCTAGCTTCTTAGAAATGTCAATATCGATGACCTTAAATGACCTTGAACCTTCAAAATAGCGGGTTTTAGTGAATTTTTCGCGATTTCGGGCTGCGACGCGCATTTTAAAAGTGAATTGCGCCAAAATGGCTGGAGATAGACCAAAACAACCTGCGTGTGAAATTTTAAGCATTGAATGTAGATTTTAGCAGTCCAAGTCCGAACCCTCTACGTTCAAGGAGGGTTGCGCAAGCGGGTATCAGAGAGGGGTAACCTTCTAAAAAGCGGTTATTTATCCGTTGTTGGCTTGTCTAGGTAAAATAGTTGCAGATATATGCACAAACATGCTGCTTATCATAACAAGCACTAGCGACGAGCTTCTTAGAAATGTCAATATCGATGGTCTTAAATGACCCTGAACCCCAAAACATTGGTTTTTAGTGATTTTTTGGCGATTTTTGGCGGCAAAAGAGTGAATTGCGACGAAATGGATGGAGATAGACTAAGATTGCTTGCGAACAGGAACTGCTATAGGCTCTGGCGCGTCTCATGAGCATTAGCTCAGATTTCTTGTTGTTTTTGCATATCGGCGTCTGGTTCAACGTTAATACCAATAAGATCTCTCACGGAATACTTCTATGGCTGGATTTAGGACGTGAGTAGAGGGGCGGACAAAATAGGACCGTGTAGGAAGGAAACAAAGAGGGAAAAGGCGCTTCACAAAAAGCAGCCCCATATGCTACAGATTTCACATTAGAGGATTTTTAAGTGGCCTAAGTACAAACTGCAAGGACCACAAGTAAAAGACTGTTTAACCCAGTTCTAATGACAGCGCATTAGAGGCTTTTTTGGCGTAGATGTGCTATATAAATTCACATTTTACTGAATTACTTACTCACTTACAAAATGTTCGCACAGAGAGGGATTAGCCCAACAACGTAACATTAGGTTCTTTGAACTTTACGGCGTCTAATACTCAAACCCACTTGCCACGTTTAGCCCCAGCAGGGCCTATACCGGCCCTGTGCAGAAGACCCTGTGCAGAAGAAAAAAAGACAAAAGAGCAAGTGGAGGAAAAGCAGAGAGAAAAGCGTAGTGAAACTGAAAAGAGGGAAGAGTGACCCACCCATTCAGGATTCAGCAGTTTCAAAATTTGGCGAATGTGCAGCGTTTTTATGATGCTTCTGCCTAAACACCCGGCCGGCCCGGCTTAGCAGTCAGCGCACTGCAAACGACGATAAAGCAACGACGTGAACAAATTACACACGACCATAATATAGCTAGTAGCTACGTCATTAACGATGCACCGCAGCTCAGTGCTGCCTGCCACGTGGGTGGTCCATGAACAGGGGTGTCATCGTCGACTACGCTCAAAGCGTAGACTGTTACATTTCTCAACGGGTGGGAGCAATTTTTAAGACTTCTGGGGGTCAGTCTGTCATCGCTTTAACGGTTTCACCAGAAGTGTTTTGCGAAACTAAAAATGCACCAAATTAATTTTCGACCGAGCGTTTGCTTCGGACCTGCTGGGGGAGCTTAGAACGCTCTTCAGACCCCGTAATCGGCTGGGGAGTGAGATAACCCATTTCGTCGACGCCTGCCAGCCGCGACCTCTCCCCCTGGAATAGTTTTGTGTAGGCGTTCATAAGTATTATCATGGTTGTTCATATCTAGCTCTCATTCAGGCAGAATGCAGCACCTAAGTTTGGAGAGGGAGGGGTTCGACGTTAAAGAGAGGGCTGTTTAAACATTAAAGGGCGGTGCATGGGTGGAACTTGCTTGCTGCGTAGTGTGTCCAAGGGGGGATAGACGCCCATGATGCAAAATGTTCCGTTCGCCTATCCATCCAACCATTTCTTTTCTGATACTCTTGCAATTCAACGCTGTTAATAATTAGTTAGGCCGCCCGTACGTCAGTAACGAGAGGTCTTATGTTTTACTGTTTTTTTTTCAGTGCGAGATATTTGAAGTCCGTCGACCGATCGAATATGGTGAATTTGGTTAACAAGAAATTTGAGCTAATGCTCACGGGACGCGCGAAAGCCTATAGCAGTTCCTGCCCGCAAGAGTGACCCACCCATTCAGGATTCAGCAGTTTCAAAATCAAAAGCAGTTTCAAAATGATGTATCAGTCACCCATCGCAGTACTAACCGGGCCCGGCGTAGAGTAACTTCGTTTCAGCCGAAACGCGTTACCAACGACGCCACGCCACCAACGCCAGTATCGTGGCGCCGCCTTGTGAATGATTTTGTGTTGCAGCCCGAAATCGCCAAAAAAATCCATAAAAATCCCTATTTTGGCGTTCAAGGTCATCGACTTCGGTGCCAATCGAAAGCAAGTATACGATTTCCTATTAGTAACCTAGGCCTTATCTCGCACCGTTACTGAGATACAGCCACTTATTGACCGAAAATCGCAAAGTTTGACCACCCCCCTCTCATTTAGGGCCCTCGTTCGGGGTGACCCCCTTCGAATTTATGGAAAAGCTTTACGGTTCCTGAAACTGGAGTCTTCCGGGCAGCCGACGGTGAAGATTTGGTGATCCTGGCTTGGACCGTTTTTCCCTGATCTACCCGTGTGACGGACAGACGGACGGACAGACAGACGGACAGACAGACGGACAGAATTGCGATGGCTAAGACGCGCTGAAAGCAGTAGCTGCTTTCGCGAGTAAAAACCCACAAACTTTAGTTGTAAGTTTACCCATCCAAGATCACCACTGCGTGATTGCGTTCGGGCACGTGACGTTGCTAAAAGCAAAATTTCAACCCCTAAATTGTCTCTCCATCAGCATCGGACTTACGGCGCCGGGTGACCTCGCTTTAAGCTTTGTCCCAAATTTTAGTTATTACAATTTTATTAATAGTAAAACAGGTTTAATGATTAATTGTGCGATTAATCTTCAAAAAGTTATGAGTTTCAGTATTTCGTGCAAACGTTTCATGCAAACTGCAGAGCTGGAAAATAGGCCTACGTTTAAAAAATCTAGTTTCTAAGTTAAAAATCCCAAAAACTTGAAATACCAGTTTTTAGGTTTTTAAAGGTTTTTATTTGTTGTGCATTTTGAATTGCAGATGATATTCAATTTTATGATTTTAGTTCATAGTTTTGAGTTTTGATGTACAAATATACGTACGCATAGAAAACAATGTGACAGAAAGAAAGGTGTGCATAAATTAGATGCTCTTCCAAAACCGTAATTTTGTGTCCGGTCTTCGTTGTACGCTAAAAACCGCTAACAACCATTTAAAACCATTTAAAAACTTCAATAACCTAAAAACCGTAATCTTTTCCCAGACACCTAAGTTTTTCCAGCGCTATCTATACGATATTTCTCCACCATTGTGGTGAACAAAAATTTACATTAGACCCACACACACACCCTGCACACACACGGGTGTCTCAGGTCTTGAGACGGTATATACAGTGCGAAGACTCAAATTCAGTCGTCTAGACGGTTTGGTGACACCTTATCACGCGACATTTAGGGCCGGTTTCTGGATCTTTTAGTTAACTGATCGGTTAGCAAACCGTCTGTTAACTGTAACTCGCTAGTTAAGTTTGTGCGCGTTTCTGAACAAAATCTGACTGGCTGTCAGCTAACTCAGCGGTAAACTATAGTTGCTTAGCAACGATGCACACGACACTTATCACTTCCGCCTAGCCACTAGGCCGTGGCCTAGCGCAGGCGGGCATCATGAATATTAATGAGCGC
>Ga0209671_1007039_pt1 | contig 11619 bp, 7 predicted proteins | sample WorMetHERISLAND2_2_FD_187401 | JGI IMG/M metagenome (GOLD analysis project Ga0209671, IMG submission 187401) | Marine gutless worms symbiont microbial communities from Max Planck institute for Marine Microbiology, Germany - Olavius geniculatus... | ecosystem: Host-associated > Annelida >...
CTTTAAAAATCCTGGATTGATTGTATAGAGTCGGGTCGCAATGCCTTGATGGAAGCCGATGGTATTCACCTGCTGTACAACTCATGCCTTGATACAATCGACTGCCGTGAACTGGAGTCTGTCATCTACTTGGCCAGCATCATTATGCGCAAGTGCTTTCCCAAGAGTCGCCTGCCGATCTCTATGCTGCGTAACCCGCTCATGTTTCCCATTCCCGACAGTGATCTCTATGGTTCAGCCAATGAGGTTGCCGAAGGTATGTCATATTTGCTTATCTTGTATCAGATTTTATTGTTGTTTTCATTTTTCAGAAATATAATCTATAATATTTTGGGGCTCCCAGATTAGACCTTGTTGCTTCTTGATTTTTCTTTGTTGTTTTCCTGCATGTTTGTTGGCTTTGTAATTTTTTTTTATTTTCTAACAAATTTTGTTGCTTTCTCTGACACTTTGGTACGATCTCAATCACTGCCATGATTGAGAGTAATGAATTTATTCAGCTCTGTCAGTTCTACTGTTTTGGCCTGTGAGTATTCAGAGATCATAGTCAGCCCATAGCCAGACATTTCAAAGGGGGGGGGGTGTTTCAACTCTCACTGCTGGGCTCAAAGCAGCCCTCCGGTAATTCAGCCAAGAGGCCTTGAGAGCTCTGTAAGCTTTCTGTTGCAGTTTAGAGGGTAAAGCATTGTTACGCATTTTGAAGATTGCATATGGTGGTGACGTTTTGGACTATTTTTGTGTAAGTTTTGTTGTTTTCTGAATGATGGGATGAGGCTTCTGTTGAACTCATTGAATTCCTTTTTGCCCGATAGTCATGGTGATCGTCATCGTAGTTGTGTTGCATTGGTGTGTGAGATCAGATGATACAGATTATGAAGGCTCAATTGACAACGATGATGACATTAGCAGTGACGATGATCTTGAGACACGCAAGCTCGACTCTGATGTGAGTCACAGTCGCTGTTGCACTTACACTATCTCAAAAAGAACATCCCACTTTGTGATTGTCCATATTTTTGCCAAACAATTTTTAAAATTTTTCACTGGCACCTTTGCTGGACAATTAGCAATAAAGCGTTTGTTAGATATCCCACTACACCATAACTGTGTCGCTACACTACCTTGTGAAATATATATGCAAGAAAAACTGAAAAAAACTAACAATAATATAGACAAAAAGCATGTTGGAAAATGAAACACACTCCAGATGAAATTTGGGGTAAATGATTTGTATGATGCTACATTGTTACTTATTTGGATATTTGGCATGTTGAATACTGTGTTTGTTTCTGGCCTTTATGGTCTAGTAGGCCTACCAGTTCATCCACAGCAGTCACGTTCTCTTTAGCATGTGCTTGCTTTAGTATACCGGTCTCGTGCCTTTGGTGGGTGCTTAATGTTTTCCATATCATTTTAGTAACATGTCTAGTCTTTCCCTTTTGCTGTTTGTCATAGTAAATTTTTCCAGAGTTCTTCGCAAACTGTATTTTTTGGACTCGTATAAGTTCTTAGCCAGAGCCCTGTCTTCAGTGCAAAATGCCATGTTACGTTACCAGTGCAACAGTCACTGCATTAAAAATTATTATTCACAACAATATCATCCGTTTTTGTTTAAAAGCACAACAAATGTATTAAAAACTAAACATTGTTTATTTTTAATATGAATATTAGTAGAAAATTATTTTAAAATATATTTTACGTGTATATTACCATAATTTTACTAATTTTTGACAATTCAAGTTTTACATGGTAGTGTAGTGACACAGTTAAGGTGCGGTGGGATGTTTAATAAGCGCATCAATGGTAACTGTCCACAGAGTGTGCCAGTGAAAAAATTTTGGAAATCGGACATTATTTGGCAAAGACATAAACAATCACGAAGTGGGACGTTTTTTTGAGACACAATATACAACAGTGTTATGTAGCATTTCTTTGAATACTGGATGGCAGCACTTGTCATTGGTGTAAACCATAGCTATCTAATGTTTTGTAGGCCTAGTACATGTGAATGTAATAATGGGCAGTCAGTTAATTGAGCTGTTGGACTCCTCTGGCAGCCTTTCATTATTCTTGTTTAAATATATCATTATCTGCATGTTGATTGTTTTTTAACGGAGAATAAATTGATGATGATGATACGTAGAGAATCAAAAAATACACCATGTCCCAAAATTAGCGGCACCCCTACAGATAAGTTAGTGTAAAATCGTTAATACCTGACAGATTTTTTACAAAATTTAATTCAGTCATTGAGACAATCATTCTGAACTTGTCTTTCAAGTTTGAGCTTAAAGTGGACACTTTTGGCCTCGACGCAAGCTTTTAGTCTAAGGCGGGTATGCTGCTGCTTGATCCCTTTGTCAACGTATTTTAATGTAAACAAACTCTGACGTCATAATGACGTTACACTGAGCACACACAGTAAGGTGCATACGTCTCAATGGGTGTGACCATAAGTAGTGTTAAGATAGTGCATTGTACAATATTTTGTTGAAATCCATGAACTGCAAACTGAATTAGGCGTGTTTGAAACAGGGGTGCCGCTAATTTTGGGACACGGTGTACATCCTGGGTGTTAGGACTGGCTGCAACATTTGGAGACTGACGAATGGACAAGTGATCAACTAACCGATCAACTGATTGACTGATTGACTCACGTGTGTGATTGTGTGTGCTTGTGATAGGATGACATGGAATACATCTGACATTAATACCATAAGCATATATGTCATAGTTACTGGTTTACAAGAAATGACAGAGTTAAAATTATAAAGGTGTCGGTCGATTTGCTGTAACCATGCATGGTTATAGCGGAAACTGGTTTTCGTGGTGGATCGATGGCAGAGTTTGTTTCACCAGACCATGCAGTCATGTTTGATGTAAATGGTTAAGCATACGATTAGGTTTGAGTTAGTGATATTGTTAGAAATAAGGAATAACGTATCTTTGACTGTAATGGACTGGAATAGAAGATGAATGGGGTCACGTGACATGGCTTAGCACGGGCAGCTGTTCCTGATAAAATGATTCTGCTGTTTTGAATATGTGGTTTAGTCGCCCTTACACAATACTGTAAACTATTAAGTTTCTTTTTATTTAATTAATGTTAGCGGCCCAATGGGTTTCTGCTAACTGTGGCCATACAATGATTTATTCACACACAGGATGACATGGAATACAGCTGTTTGACTGATTCCAGCTACAAAAGATCCTGGGATGACGTCTGCATGTACAGAGCTTTCTTTACTGAACTCTACGAGTTTGATGTGAGTTGTAGTCATGTTTTCCATGATTACATTTGTACTTATAGTAGTAGTGTGTGAGTTATGGTGTCTGTATGTCGAGATGTCTGGCATGCTTGTGGTAACTTCACCATCAGAGGAGTTTATGATTTTTAGGGGTTTTTTTTGCTTGTCTGTCTACTAAATTAAGTCATGTGTGGATTTTCAGTAAATTGTCCAAAAGGGTGGGGCATGGCTCAAGGTCCAAGTGGCGAGCTTTTGCTGGTGATCTTACCACTAATGTAATCCAGACCGGCTATATCTTTCTACTCATGAGATTTCATTTACTGTTGCTATTTCTGTACTCAGTTGTCAATAAAGCATAGTCGTTGGCAGAGGCTTAAAGTGCCTGAGTGATTTTTGAACAGCTTTTTCTCATAGTTGCCATTATCTTTAGCTGATGAAATTGATAAATTACACATAGAATATTTGCACATCAGCGTCTTTGTGCGTGTGTAATTTTGCTAGTCTCAATACAGTGGCAATATGACAGCTCCAAGTTTTTTGTGCAGTAGTACTTTTTGACCAGTGTTGTACAACATAGGCAGTGTTTTACAACACCCTGACATCACTTTTCTTGCCAGCAACAGTTGAACATTTTTCTAAGTTTATTATTCATGGCTTGGTGGCTTCGGGGTTAGAGCATTGGATTCGTACCAAGAGATCTCTGGTTTGACTCACAGCCATTTGCTACCAAGTAACAACTCTGCACAAGTTGTTCACACCTACATGTCTGTGTAGGTGCAACTGCAGGTTTAGTGGTTGGTTTTGACTTGTAACTTTCAGGTTACGGTTCGGCTCCCATCTTGGGTCATTTGCAAGCAACCTTGAGCAAGTTGCTAACTAATTTTGTGCTCACATCAACTCAGCCTTCTATCCTTGGCAGGACAGGAAATGAGTAGTAGCTTATGGTCTATTAGGTGAAAGCCTAGCGTGGTTGATTGTAGTGGTTTGTCTGCTAGCTGCAAACTGCAGGTCGAAGTCTTCGCTTAGGCAGGCAATGGATGGCCGCATACTGTACTGCGTTAGAATTAGCTCATGCCAATCAGCTGCCACTGCTGAGATTGTAAAATTCTTCTGATCGTGAGTGTGATATGGTTTCTGCAGACAGGGGAAGTCAGGGAAAGTCGGAGAATTTCAAGAAATCAGGGAAAATCAGGGAATATAAAAAGTACCATGGTGCAAAAGTTAACAAAGATGCTTGTTTTTGGTGTGACTGCAAGCGATTGAAAACTGATACTGATATTTCATATGAACAAATTAGTCGGGTTAAACGATTCATTTTGTCCTGGAAAGTCAGGGAAAATGAATTCTGCAGAGTAGTAGAAACCATGGTCTGACTTACGTAAGAAGCAGCGCTGTAGCAAGTATCAGACTGTTGCCTTTTTACCTTCAATGTCTGCTATGTGTATGTGTGGTTGTCAGTGTATACTAGAAGACTGCAGCTCATCATCCACATTAAAAACAGCCTCTACTTTATGCGCAGTGCCTACATTAACGTTGACATGCAGCAGCCAGGCTAGCATAACCGATGCAGTGCCACTGACTAATGGCTCCACTACACAGAGACATAACTCGTTGTCCACTAACTTACTGCAGACGATGGACCGCATGACAATCTCTACTAGTAACGTGACGGCGCCAGCCAGCGCAAGCGCTGGTCGTCGCATGTCACTCGGCACTCTGAGAGTTAACTCGTCACAGCATAGGCAGGCCAGTTCATCCGCTCTGATTGTCGACGGATCTAACAGTACGTTGTTACGTCCCGCGGAGCCCGAGACATCACGGCGTCCGGTGGCGTCAGGACGCAGTCCACGGGTTCGTCGCAAGCTCGGCCGATCGGCGGCTAAAAGCGGCCGAGACAAGCAGCGCTCGGTGAAGCTGTCCAAGGTCGTTCTTCAGTCGAAGCTGCCGGTGGTGGACGACTGGCTCAAGTTCGACCTGAGTTCCATGACGTCACCGGCTGGCACGATGGCTGGCGCGACTGCGGAGGTCGGTGTTGGTGATGACGGGAGTGCGGATGAGGATGGAGGCTTGGTGGCTGCAGGAGCAGGCTTCGTTGACCTGACTGATGCTGTCAGTCAACGTGTTGAGAACTCGGAGCTGTATGCAGATCTCGCTCAACTCACCAAGTCTGTCGGCCAATGCACGAAACTGGCTTACCCAGACATGCATGGCCATGTCGTCACGCCATTCAAAGAAGCTTTCTACGAGAAGAGATTCGGAACACAGAGGTAAAAGATATCATTTATCTCTGCACGATAGCTCTTGCACCTTTTTAGTTCCCCCTTCACTACCCGCTGCACCTCAGATTTGGCTGGCCCCTTACCGAAATTGTGCAGTGTATTCTATAAATTTACTTCTTTGCTTACTGGTTGCACTTTTTGTGGCGAATGAGTTTCACTATTCTTCTTGCTCTTGTATTGACTTCACAGTACTTTTACTCATTCACTGCATTGACACTGTGGTTGGTCAAAAAATTATACGTACCGTAGTTAACATATGATATGTGGATGTATTTAAATTCAATGCTCAGGGGGCACCACTGTGATGTAGCCAAAGTAATCATAATTAGTCAGGCCACTGATTGTTAAACAAATACTGTTGTTTTAGTCTGATGAAGTAAACTCACTCTGTTTTCTGTCTGATTCTCTTCATTCACAATTCTTGCAGTTTACCTGGCTGTTTTCTATTGTTCTAGTAAGCATACTACCACTGATCAGTGAATGAAGCAGTCAGCCGCAGGTCCTGTCTTACTATTTGTGATTTTGTGGCTGGTCTGTGTTAACTTAAGATAATAAAGAAAACTTAAAGAAAAGCCAAATGAGCAAGTGAGTGAAGAACGACTACATACAATGAATGTGTAAGGTAACACTGATGCTCTTACTGCATTGTTTGTTTGACATCTATTGCTGTTACTGTGTAGAAACCGCATTCTGCAGGACATTGATCGGTTTATTCACCCTGAGCAAGTAATCAACCGTGTCATCTACTGCCTTGATGATATTGTCTCAGCCGATGGGTGCACTTACATGCCGGAGAACCCTCCACAGCTCGGCAACTTCGACGAGCAGAAGTTTGTCTACTTTCATATTGCATTACTGTAGGTAGGAATGTATAATGTAGGCATTATTGTATGCTAATATACTACAGACACTTTTAGTATATGTAGACAATAATACAAGTAAAAAACGGCTTTATTTGGAAGAGAGTCTGCTGTAATTCATTTCTCAAATTCAGCTTTTATTATTTACGTATACTGGAGATTTGTTGAAGAACTGCTTGGGGGATACTTTTCTATGCTGAAGAAATCTCAGTCGTTATAACAGCATGGCTTGGCAGCGGTGTGGTTGGCCGAACAGTGTCGCAGTACTTCTGATTGTGGAGTTTTGCTTCAAAAATTGAATTGGAGTGTGCTTGCTTGGAACAGGTTATGGGATGCTGCAGGATGGGCTTCCAGATGATTGTGTTCGATGGCGGGAAAATTATGCAGCATTTTTTGCAGAACCGAAAACTGCTTGCTATGCTGTGGCTATCTGTAATGGTTTGGCCACTATTTGTTATGCAGATTGTAGCTGGAGCTTCAACCTCCAAATTTCTCTTATTTATGGGGCCAGGATCCCTATCTAATATAATAACTCCCGAGAAACTTTGCTACTGGGGCTATAAAGAAAAAAATAGGAATATATCATTTGTTTGTGCAAGTGTCTCTGCGAAATGCCATCTTGTTACATCTAGTGGACACTGCACAGGTGTGACAGCTATGTGGATGGACTGATGGATTTTTTTGCCATAGCTGTCTGCTGATTTATTTAACGATGTCAGCTCGTGATATAGTGCCTCCAGTAAATGTAGCAGTAATAATGTGAAGATCTTTCATGTAATAATAATGTTGTCATTGCGAATATGTATGGCATGCATTTGTAGAGTGCAGACAATGCACAGTCTAGCAGTTGATGGTCCACTACAGTTCAATGCTCAGTTTGAATGTGGCAACCTCCGTAAAGCAATTCAGGTCATTTACATTTTTACGCGTGAAAGCAGCTACTGCTTTCAGCGCATCTTAGCCATCGCAATTCTGTCTGTCCGTCTGTCACACGGGTGGATCGGTCAAAAACAGTGCAAGTTAAGATCACCAAATTTTCACCATCGGCTGCCTGGAAGACTCTAGTTTTAGGAACCATGAAGCTTTTCCATAAATTTGAGAGGAGTCACCCTGAATGAGGGTGCTAAATGAGAGGGGGGTGGGCAAAATTTGCGATTTTTGGCCAATAAGTCGCTGTATCTCAGTAGCAGTGCGAGATAGGATCTAGATTACTACTAATCACTAATAGGAAGTCATACACTGGCTCTCGATTGGCGCCGAATTCAGTGACCTTGAATGACCTTGAACGCCAAAATAGGCGGTTTTATGGATTTTTTGGAGATTTCGGGCTGCGACACAAGTCTATATCATTCAAAAGGTGGCGCCACGCTACTATCGTTATGCAATCCAGATAGAGAATTTGGTATTTGTATATTAACTTAGCATGAACACCCAAATTTTCAGCTAAACTACTGAACCGGAACTGCTATAGGCTTTCACGCGTCTCGTGAGCATTAGCTGAAATTTCTTGTTAGAGGTTACATTGTAATGTGCTTATGTTTTTGCAGTAAATTCAATTTACATTGTTGTATCTGCTAATATTCAAGAGACATTTTTCTGTATAAGTAGAATCTGCTGCTGGTGTCTTTGGTGCACAGATTCGTCAGTACGAGTACGATCTGATACTGAACAGTGACGTCAACACTAATCATCATCACCAATGGTTCTACTTCGAAGTGAGCAACATGGAGGCCGGGCTTCCATACCAGTTCAACATCATCAACTGTGAGAAAGTCAACAGCCAGTTCAACTTTGGTAGTCGACCTTTTATCTGGTGTCTGTTTGCATTGTGTTACGTAGTGAATCTGTATCTCATGTGAGACATTGGCAACAGTACTGGTGGTGTATTTCTTTGCCGTATTTCTCAAACCTTGCAGTTCTCAGTCTGAAGGTGCAACTTTGATGCCACTAATGCCTAGCTGGCAGGGTTTGGAAATCGAAATGCGTGAGATTGACTCCAATCCCCTCTTTATCTTCTTCCACCTTTTCCTTTTCTTACTTTTTGGCTCTTTTCGCCTTCTTTGCCGTTCCTCCATTTTCCCTCCCGTTTTTTCCCCCTCACATCTTTTGCTTCAAAATCTACCTAAGGGCTTTGCGAAGCACTCTAATCTCCTGACTCCCAGTGGGGTCCGGCCTGAAGCAAAACCCCGACAGCCAAAACATTTTTGTGCATTCTTAGCTCCGAAAATGCACCTAGTGAAAACAATTTTATGTCGCTTTGAGATGGTGTTAATAATTTATGCAAATTATTTCATATTGACACTACTACTGTACAAAACTATGTGTAACAGAAATTGAAAAAAATGCGTTTGTAAAACCCAGGCGGGCAGAAAAGTGTGAGTTGATTGAGTTGACTGAAAACGTGTGAGAGTCACGCTTGATGCATGAGACTTGGTAAAACTGCTAGTGTATGAAATAATAACTAGGGATAGCAGTACTTGGATCGGTTTCTCAAAAAAAAACAATTCTGGAAGATTGTTTGGATTTTTTTTCGTGAATTTCAGATTATTTTCCAGGATTTTTTACTATTAGGAGATAGCAGCTATAGTAAGTTGTTTGAATTCTCCAGGTGGCAAAGGTTTGAGATTTATGATAGCTTCTGGTTGAGCGTGCGTGTATTTGTGTTGTAAGGGATGAGACCGGTGATGTTCTCTGTGTCGGAGGCAATGCAAGGCCGTCCTTACTGGTACCGTGTCGGCACAAGGATCTGTTACTACAAGAACCACTTTGTGCGCAGTGCGCAGACTGCGGGTGGCATGCGCGGAAAAACGTATTACACGGCGTCATTCACGATCACGTTCAAACAGCAGCATGACGTCTGCTACCTGGCATATCACTACCCATACACCTACACCATGCTACACGTGTGTTCCTGTTTGTCTTTCTTCACTACTTTTCCATAGAGCTGTCAAATTAACGCATTAAATTAACGCATTAACGTGTTTATAAATTAATGCACATTAAAAAAATTAATGCGCATATGTAAACTTGCTAATTTCTGTGATGCAGGAGTTTCATTGTTCCATTAAACTGCGGCTATTTGACGATCGAATGAATTCAAGTAATTAAATGATTGTTGCCGATTCATTGCTACTGTTAATAATAATAATAATATTCAGATGATGGGGTGCGATTTGGTTCTTCATTTTCGGTGTATTGCAATTTCCGGTCATTGTTATTTTGTTGTCCGTCATTTTCTGGTCCTGCAAATTCAGTGCCCCCAGCAATATTAATGATGCATTATTAACACACTAATGCATGCGTTAAAAAAATTAATGCAGTGCATTAACAAATTAACGTTTTGACAGCTCTACTTTTCCACTGTTAGGTGATAGGATGTCATCTGCCTGAGTGAACTCATTTGTCAAAACGGTAACCGATGCACAATATGAATTCAAGTTACATCCTTTATTCGCTGGAACAATATCTGTTTGCCACTAGGTGTCGCCTTTATAGCGATCAGTTTGTCACCAATACTCAGTCAAAATCAGTAAATAATGGTTATAATTGGATGAATTTATGCAGCTTACTATGAAAGCCTGTGGGTCTGTAGAAACCACCTGCTGCAGCTGTCTTCAGTGGCTTTCTTTTGTTTTTTTTCCACCAGGATTTGCTCTGCAAAAAATATTCTTCTTAAGTGCAAGTAGTGGTATTAATATTATTAGTACTGCAGTTCTGTTCTATATATCGCTACAAAGTAGCGCTTTTTTTACTTTTTAGTTAGTGTTTACTTGTTCGTGTTTGGTTTTCACTGCAAGAATCATCTTTGGCTCTTTTATGAAGGAAGATATTTCACCAAGTTGTTTTTAAGTACCTGCAGTGTTTTTTTTCTAAAATTAGTTGCAGTGAAACTATTTATAATGAAGTTGTTCGTGACCGTGAGTCAAGAAACCTTTTTCAATTTCATGCCTGGACACTTGGTTCGTTAAATTCTTGTCTGCCAATTTCATTCCCGGACATTTGGTCCATCTATTTCATGTCCGTCAAATTTATGTCCGGCATTTTCAGTCAATCCGTCCATAGTTATCTTTTGTATTTTGGGGCTTTAGTGACGTTTAGTTCACAGGCTGATAGCTACAGTTTGGCTGTTGTATCTGTGTTTAGTATCACCTCTACCAGCTGGAAGCAATGTACGACAGCGCTAACATCTACTACCGCAATCAGACTCTGTGTGAGACTGTCGGTGGCAACTCCGTTCCTCTACTCACTATCACTTCTCATCCAATCACATACGACCGAGATGGTGTCGAACAACTCAGTATGTTGTCTGTTGGTGCAATATTCGTCTGATGATCTGTTTTTTATTATGATTTTTACATCGTGATTTCTACGCTGTTGTTTTTTGTCATATGAGCTGTAGATGAGGTCTCATCTGTTTCCTGGCCATATGGCATAAACTGATGATTAGTTTTTCGTTGTTAGGTACGGTGTACTGTATTGTGTCTGAGACTATTGTTTTGTGTTTGTGTGTAGAGAATCGTCCGTATGTGTTCCTAACATCTCGTGTTCATCCTGGTGAGAGCAATGCCAGCTGGGTCATGAAAGGTCACTGTCAGATCGGTTTTTGTCTGTATTTTCACAAATAAGATTAGGATTGAATCTTCTGCTGGAAATGAAATAAGCAGCTGAGAGGAAGGAGCTTTGTCATTGCATTGATTTATAGTTAACTCATATTTCATGAAGTGAAATATACTGATGCTTCATTTTTTATTATGTATATGAAGGTAAAAGGTAAAGGTAGGTGTACAGGGTGTGGCAAAAAAAAGTAGCCCCTAAAGTTTTTTGCCGTTTTTTCAGCAACCGTTTGAAATTTTTATTTGACATTTTACAGGTTTATTTATGGAAATGTTCTACATCTAACTGCTAAGTGAAATATGATTCTGTTAAAAAACGACAAAATTATAGGTTTCTGAACATGACCGCCTACTGATTTCTTAGCATTAAAAATGTTTAAGCTAAAAATGCTATTTAATTTTCAAAAACCGGTTACCACGTTACTGTCGATGACGTCACAGTGATGCTTTGACAAACAGTAATTTTTTTTGTTTATAAATTATCACTAAATTAACGTTATTTTAATTTTTTAAAGCAATCTCCAGCTGCCCACTGGATTCAGACAGAGCGTGCAGCGCACAGAACTGGCTGTAGGCCAACTGTCCAGATTTCATCACAAAAGATCAATGGCCACAAAAG
>Ga0209671_1007048_pt1 | contig 11615 bp, 14 predicted proteins | sample WorMetHERISLAND2_2_FD_187401 | JGI IMG/M metagenome (GOLD analysis project Ga0209671, IMG submission 187401) | Marine gutless worms symbiont microbial communities from Max Planck institute for Marine Microbiology, Germany - Olavius geniculatus... | ecosystem: Host-associated > Annelida >...
CCCTTGCCCTACCCCCCTTGATGCCTTCGGCACCTCGACTTGGCTCTTGCCCCCAAGTTCAACTCCTGGATCCGCCTATGATTTTGAGAGGGAAGGGTTGAACATTAGAGTAGAGATTGAAGAGTGGGGGGGCTTGCGTAGTGTGTCCAAGGGGAGATAGACGCCCCTGCTGCAGGCACCAATTGGTAATGTTACTTAATACTTATGACTTACGCTTTCAATTGTCCAACATATATATTTTGCTTATTTAACTTATTAATGTGCGATGGCTAAGCAATTGATTGCAAAAATTAAATACAACATTACTAAAATAATAGTATTCAATTTTTAAAAGTGAGTGAGTAGGGTTTTACGTCCCGCCCAACACTGTATAGGTTATTTCGGAGATGGCCTTTCCAGGCAGAATGCACACAAACACATAATAATGGAACGGTAAGAGAACAAAAGTTTAACCTTTACAAAAAGTTTAACCTTTATGAAACACAAAACACAAAAAACGACCTGAACCTAAAATTATAAGAACTGCCAATTATAATTGTGCATATGTAATGGTAATGGCAGTTCTAATAATCTTCCCTGTTATCTCATAATGCTGTCTATAGGAGGATAGGGGGAGCAATTTTTTTAAAGACAGTTGAATAAATGTACATTTATTTGCATGCTTGCTATCACTACAGTTTCAGTCTGAGTTAAAATCTTACTGCAGATAATGAAGAGACATAAGTGATGATGGATATTTGTTAATCAGCTTGCAAAAGTTCCTAAGAGTTTGATCAAACTGCAGGCCCATGTTATAGCTGAAATGCAGAAACTCAGCAGTGTCGTGGGTTAAGAAAAAGTTGGAGGAAGAAGGAAGCTGCAATTTTCCAACAGAGGAGAGTGGGGGTAAAAAATTTTAATTCTGCCCCAATTTCCCATCCCACAAAATGGCAGACTTCTAGCCCCAAATGTACTTTTGGAAGAAAATTTGCACAATAAAAATCATATTTTCTGGCAGGCAAAAATTTAAGGGGCGGGCAACTACAGTACACATCTGGCAAAACATCACTGCAGTCATGAACTTCCTGAAGGCATAGCAAAGTCAACTTACAGTTATTCATTACAATGTAAATAAGCTATTTTTAATGGCAGAACATGCCTGTAAACATTGTTTCACAGAACTAATAAAACACACACATATATGTAATATACTGCAACTGTATCTTAGAGCATGTTCACTACCAGTTAAAAAGTATTATAATTCATAATAGCCTGCAGCAACTGCAAGTGACCTATCTAGATAGGGATACCGGTTATATCGGACACTCTGAAAAATCTGCATATGGTATATTTTCCAGTTATTTCAGAACAAGCATATGTGGATATTGTGATTTGCATATAGTTGCATATTTCTACATATGAAATCACACATTCTTTAACTTTGTGCATTTTCTGCACCATGTGAGTAACTGAGCATGGCAAATAGTTTTCAAAAATTCTGCTCCATCACTAGTGAGCCTAGATGTATGTGCTGCACAGAGAGCACATGCAAGTATGCCACATAAGTGCTGCATATTTTAGAAGCTATAGCGGCACATACTCTGCATCCAAATGAAGGACATATTTCAAGGAAAAATCCAACAAATAACCGGTATCAATATCTAGACAACACGATGTGCAAACAGGTAGTCAGGTGAGTAATGCCGCAGCTGTACAGTATACACATGTCCACAGCAACAGAGTACGGACACGCTTGCTGCTTCAGTTGCTCAGTCGACGTCTGGCGGTGCATCAAGATCATTGTAGCTCACAACGCCACGGGGATCACCTCGTGCACGTCTGCAGATCACACCACCAACACACATTGTAATACAAACTGATGGCCCTAACAACAGTATGAGCAACATACCACATTAATCAAAATACAGGGCTGCCACAGTCCCACTCAAATGACACATCAGTAATCACAATTCACAATTTTTTTCAGTACATATTTTTATCACCTATTTTATCAGTGAAATACAACCGTGCAGGTAAAATATAATAGAAAAACATAGTACCGATACATCAAATGTAACATATCAATAAAGCAAATATTCAAGAATAAACCCCACAAAAATTCAGAACTTCATGCTACATTGTTAGTTTATGTTGGTGATTTTAATTTTACAAAAAAGCAGCTAATGATTTAACTACTTGGTTTTTCGGGGAGAAAGTAGCCAACGGCACTTTTCAAGACCCGTGGGAACCCTGTTAACAGCATACTGAGCCCTACTGTGTGCTTAAGTCAACTCAGCCTCCTACCCTTAGCAGGATGAGAAACGAGCACTATAGTAGCTTGGGCTATGGTGAGGGTCTGCCTGCTGCACCATGGATACAACTGGTTACTATGTCAGCAGTCAACAAAACAAAGCACAAACCCTTCTCGTCTTGGTGGAAAACGATCGCGACGAAAGTCTCCGCCTCTGAAATGGTCAGGTCCGGCTCTGTCTCTGAACGGTGACGGTCCCCCTGCAAATGTACACACAGAATGCCTAGTTACAGCCACACATCTTTACACAATATTCTATTACATTTACTAGAAGCTGCCCACCAACGGGCAAGAGTTTTCCACCATGAAGCACTACACAGTGTGCTAAACTGATGGGCTTGGCAGAATCAGCTGGGAAAGAAGACGTGACAACTCAGCCCCTGTCCCTTCAGGCTGCCCGTGGGGGAGTGAGGGGTAGCTAAGGCCCAAGGAGCCAATCGGGGTCCGCAACCATGCAACAGGGAAGGTGCCAAAGGGGCCTGACAGACAAACAGACTTATCTAGATACCTATAAACAGTGACTCGCACTCTCCTTTCCGTCAACTGTAATGAATAATTCCTAACAAATCTCTCTTACTCACCATGACCATGACACTCCTCATAGCAGTACCATTACTAAACGTGCATGCTAGCTATGAAAGCAATGAAGCAACACAACAATAATAATACAATTAACAGTCAACAGGCCAGCATGCACGAAATTTGCTAAAATGTTACTGTTACAAAACTAATGCTGCCATAATTAACGAGTGAGCAAAATGTAAAAAATCAGTACAAACTAGCACATTTTACAAAACAGTTACTAATTTGGACAAAAAATGCAGTAAGATGTAAATGCCATGCATATTAAATATCACACATATCAATGCAAAAGTCAGAGAACTTTCATCTTAATAATCTCTCTCTCTCTCCTTCAGGCTGGTTTAGATCCCTCGAGTGAGGGGTCAGCCACACGGGTTCTCCGTCTCCACTCGGCTCTATTCTCCACGTCCACCAAGTCGAGCCACAAATCCTCCATGTTGTACTTCATGACGTCGATCCACCTTTTTCTCTGTCTTCCCCTACTCCATTGTCCACATACGTCTGCCTCCAAGATTCTCGGGACACAATCCTCCTCTTCTCGGCGTTGTACATGCCGAAACCATCTCAACCTGGCCTCCCGTACCTTGTCCGTGATGCACACTACTCCGAGGATGTGACGGATATCGTCATTCCTTTTTTGTCTCTCAACGTGAAGCCGAGAATCCATCTTAGCATTCTCATTTCGGTTCTCTCCAAACGTTCTCCTTCACGCCTTTTCAATGTCCATGCTTCTGAACCATAGACCAATACTGGCCCTACCATTATTCTGTATACTTTCCCTTTAACAGCAACGGGCATCCTTCGATCACACAACACTCCTGATAGCTCTTTCCATTTTTTTCCATGCTGCAGCAATTCTATCTGTGATGTCTTCCTCATTTCCTCCTTGGGCATGGATTACTGAACCCAGGTACTTGAAATTTTCCACTTATTTCAGAGCTTTCCCATTTTTATCCGTAATCTGGAGTGACTCTGTTGTCCTTGCACACACCATAGTCTCCGTTTTGTCCGCATTTACTTTAAGGCCTTTTCTTTCCAGAGCCTCATACCATTCACCAAATCTTTCCTGGAGTTTGGCCAACGAGATAGCTGCAATAATCAGATCATCTACATAGAGCATGTCCCATGGCACATCATGTTAAACATATTCACTGACTGCATCCACAACGATGATAAACAGCAGTGGACTAAGGCAGGATCCTTGATGTACACCAACTTTTATTTCAAAAGCTGATGTCTTTCCTTGTCCACTTTGCACTGTTGTCATTGCTCCATCATACACTGACCTCATAACTCACACAAGCTTCTCACTAATTCCTTTACGTCGTAAACTCCAGTATAACACCTCTCTAGGCACTCGATCAAAAGCTTTCTACAAATCCACAAATGTCTAGTATAGTTTTCTGTTCCCTTCCAAAATCTTTTCCTGCACTTGATAGAGAATAAAAATGGGATCTTCCTGGCATGAATCCAAACTGGTTAGAGTAAATGTGTACTGTTTCTCTGATACACCTTTCAATCACTCGTTCATACACTTTCAGTGCAATTTCCAGCAACTTTATTCCTCTGTAATCGCCACATTCAAAAGCATCTCCTATTTGCTTATAAATAGTCACTATTTCACTCTCCTTTAAGTCACCTGGGACTCGCTCATCTGTCAAAAATTCATTGAGAATTGTGTGAAGCCAATCCACTCCAAGCTCATCAAAAGCTTTAATCATTTCTGCAGTGATTCCAGATGGTCCTGGAGCTTTATTGCTAGGCATTTGCTTGATTGCTTTCTCAATTTCTGTACGACTGATTTCATCCTCTGGCCCCTCCACTGCCTCAACATACTCCAGTGGGTCTCTCAGATTTTCTACACTTCAAAGCAGGATTTCCATCGCTCCTGGATCAACTTTTTATCTGTCAACATAGTTCCATCTCTATCTTTGATGATGTTTATCACCATCTTGTCTTGTCTAGATCTTTGTCATGCTTTTGCAATTTTATATATCTTCACCTGTCCTTCCTTAGTATTCAGTTCATGGCTTCCAGTTTGCGGCTTCCTGCTTTGCTTTAGTGACCACATTCTTTGTTTCTTTACAAGCTTTCTTGTACACTGCCTTCAGTGATGTATCATATCTTAATAATCTGATAACAATAATTATTATTAGTAGTAGTATCATTAAAACAGTAGTAACAATAATACAATTAAAAGAAGAATAAATGGAAATCAAAACACGGTCAATCTCACCTGCACGCCTGCCTGCAGTACCGTGCAACACATCACCAGACATAGACAACAAAACAGCATACACAGAATTATCGGCAATAACTCACAGAACTTAAACTGCAATGCTAAGGAACACAATAAAAAAGTAAACTATTTTCACAATAACTCAGGAAACAATCATAACCATAAAAACAACCATATTATTATACAGTAAGTTTAGTTAATTAACCCCACACCAAGCAAACAAACTACATAAAGTATTACATGTAAAATTATCACCCTTAGACTTTCTGCTTCTAAAATACATCAGTAAATTGTCTAAAAATAATTCCTATACAGACATTGAGATCTGGATCAAAACCAAAATATAGTCACTTGTTATTAAGCCCATGTGTCACCATCCACAAGCTTCACCAAAATCCCTTCACAATTTTCCGAGTGACATTCTGTGCCAGATGTGACTGTTAGTACTTAGCTATAGTCACTCACTACAGATGATTATAATCAGCTTAATTTAACACTCATTTTGCACATCACATTGATATCAACATTATATAACACTAAATAATGACACTGAAACTTGTGTAATTATTAATAAATGCACAGAAGCTAAACAGATGATTCACCTGTATATGGAGCAGGCCTGTAGCTGACGGGCGGCGGTGGCAATGGACCGTGGAAGCTGGTGGGAGGTAGATATGGTTGTTCTCTAGGAGGTGCAGGTTGTGTGCTGACTGCGGAAGGTTTGCCAGAAGGATGTTCTGGTAACTGTGGCCGTCGTGGATCACGCAAGTAATTGTTAAAATATTCCACCTTGCACAAACAAAATGCTTATTTATATGATACATCCATTAAGACTCCATGTGGTTCCCATGACAAACATAATTTAGAAGTGACCTGTCTGGTGCTAACAACAGTGTGACAACAACTATAATAAGTACAAGTCACAGCAATGACAAGCTGCTTAGTGAAATGAATAAAAACAATCGGCAAATAAATAAATAACAAACCTCCCTCCTCCAAAAAACAGCAAAACAAATTACCTACATCATAAATCTTTAAATAAATGGATATAAAAATAATACAGATATGTTTCATTGTTTATGCAATCTCAGATGTGTTTTACAGTCATATACAGTTAACAGACATTTCAACATACGCAGTAAAGTAAATTCAAAACAAAAATCTGTAGGTTATAACAAGTCTATGAAGTTGCAACGTTTGCGCTGCTTGCAGCGTGAAGCATGTTTCAGAATTGCTGCATGTTTTAGCATTTTGCTACGGCATGAGTGCGTTCTGCGACATGATACTTTGCAGTGTTGTAGTGCTATATATGGCGGTCAGTTTGGCTGTTCTGGTTTGCTGATTTGACGCCTTGTTTCGTCCATCGTTGACACTTGATGTTTCGCCATGTTACGATGTCTTGCTTTGCGCTGACAAGTGCTGGCTGGCATGCCATGCGTACGCGGGTCTGCGATTGTATGCATTCGACCGTGACGGTATGCCTTGCTGACCAACGTGCACAAAACTTCTGTGTAACGATGGATCGTGGAAGCCAACCGACAACGTCATCAGCGAACGCCAGCTTTAACAGTTAACGGATTTACCATCTGATGTTTGAACAGTCTGCACAAGCATTGATATCACCGGACGTGTCGCAGTTTCGTTTTTAGCGGACACTATGAACTTGCAGTATTCATACTCGACCGCTAAGCGCACTAGAGATTTCTTCGAAATGACAGTGCGCTACATAAATGTTCACTTATTATTATAATTATTATGTAGTAAAGATTGCAACCGAAAATGATATGCAACAATACACCCACAACTTCACAGAATTATGACTAAATAATTGACTGAATAATTATAAAATCATACTTAAGTACTAAATATGAATTTACTGTAATTTACAACAAAATGTATTTATTTACCTCCTGTTTCACCTCCTCAACTTTTTCCATATGCTTGGCAAGTATGTGTTTGCGCACAAACTCTGGGCCTTTAAACTTCTTGCCGCTCAACGGACACAACCACTTGTCTTTGGCCAACTCTTGAGTGTTGGCCGTGATGAACTTTTCCACTTCTGTAATCGACGCTCAGTCAAGAATATTAACTTATATAAATGCCATAAACAAATCAACACCAGAAAACTAGACAATGTAAATAGATGCATTATCAACTGCACAGGAATTTGTGCATTGTGCAGCAGCTATACACAAGAATGCAGCATACACAGTCACAAAATTTCAATGGAAGGAACAGACTAGAACACTCCCAAATTTAATATTTGTTACTATAATAGCTATTGCAATGATAATGTCAATTTTACTGATCACTTGAGTCCGATCTATTAAGTCTTTTCTCCTCTTTAACTTTTACAATAATCACATCCAGAGTTAGTAGATATAGTACAGCTTCATGGTAAATGACTGAACGTAAATCAACAAGGATATTCATTTGGTACTTTCTTTCCCAGTCGTACAATTTCTGCATCATCGAGGACAAGTTTTGTGTTCATAAACGGCAGAATCCTTCGTTCAAAGCTCGACATCCACTCGGCCACTGAAACAATTATCAGCATACGCATTCTGTTTACCACCTAGCACTAATTTTATCAGCTCTACTTTTACCATCGTTAGCAGACAAAAATACCTAACAGGATAATAAGTCAGCTTCACGGAACAATGCTCAAAATGAGTTTCAGTGTTATGATAACAAAAAGAACTAGAAATTAGGGGCAAAGCCCAACGTGAGTCTGCCCGGCGCCCTAAGTCCGATTGGGGGGAAATTAGGGGTGGGGGTAAAATTTCCTCAGCACCAGTCACGTGGCCCGAACTCAAATGCATTGACATACGCCGAACGCGCATTGTCGACTTAGGGTAGGTCAACATGAACGCTTATAACTTTGTTCGTCGTGGACGGAATTTCCCAAATTTTTTTGTTTAACACCGAAAGGATTGTACTTGTCAACGCCGTTTAGATTTTGTCGCTATCTTCATCAATTCCAGTGATATTTGCGCTCAAACTCGAAAGTTGTCGTAAATCGCACCGATTTTTGCACGTTTTTTGCCCTTCCAAATTTTAAGGGGGGCGGTGCTCCCAAAAGTTGTACTTGCGTTAACACCCCCACCTACAGACACGTCAAGTGCCAAAGTTTCGTCGGGCTACACCCCCTAACTCCGAAGTTATAATGGCTCATTTATTCCATTTTAAGCCAATTTTTGACCCCCCTTTGAAAAAAGTTGTAAGGAGGGCCCCCGTCTCAGGTGGGGGGTGCGCTACTAAAAATTGGTCATTCTCTAGCGCCTGTAAAAATTTCGAAGCGCAGCACCCCCTAGCGGCCGAAATATGGCCTTCCAAAAAATTTGATTTTGGTGGGTAAACATTAGCCGCGTAATCTCTGATGTTAGTGGACTGAAGTTCACACAATTTTTTTATTCAATGCAGAATTAACTGTATTCGATAACGCCGTTTACCGCTTGTCGATATCCCTATGCAGTTCTCTAGCGCGTGTAAAAATTTGGGGGCACAGCACCCCCTAGGGGCCGAAATACGGTCTTCCGAAAAATGCGCTTTAAGGGGGTACGATTTCACATCGAGATCTCCAAGGTTACTGGACCAAACTTCACCGGACTTGTTTCGCCTAACGCAGGAGGAATCGCGATAGATAAAATAAAAATCTGATTTTGAATATCTTCATCCGTTTCGGAGATATTCGCCGCCGAACTTTAAAGTTGTCTGAAATCGGGCTAAATTTTGTATGTTTTTGGCCCCTGAAATTTTTTTGGGGTGTGCCCCCAAAATTTTGGACCGGTATTATAAAATTGGGCCTAGTACTGACCATCGTGCAAAATTTCACGCTGATCGGCCCATGCATCTCGGAGATCTCGCGTTCAAAAAAAAATTAAATAAAAAAAATAAAACATCTGGGCTAAAACTTAAGTCCGCTTCGCAAGCTATCGCTTCCGGGCGGACTAAAAACGCCATTATGACCTAATGCAAAATGAAAAAGAATGTAAACCGAAAAAGACATCAGTGGCTCATAAACTGCACACTGTACTACTACTACTACTTGGTCGCCTGTCGGCGCACACTGTAACTAAGCCTATTCTTGACTGCAGCAGCAGTACTGAGTAAAACGTGATGTACAATGAACTCGTGCTAGAATAGTCTGTTCGTTGCACTTGCCTTCAGTCTGTGTCATGCGTCCTGAAGGCACAGCGCCACGGCAGTGAACAATTCCACACCGATGTGGCATTTCATTTTCATTGGGATACTCCATCGTGCTGTAGTAATCAAACGAGTGCACAATGCGCAGGTACAACAGCATTTTGTCCAGCACCTTCAAAAACACACCAATCCATTCACCAAGCTACATTACTGAACGATGCAAACAAAACACAATGCAGCAGAAACATATTTTCCGCCATTGGTGACAATCCATCATCCTGATACTGAGTCACAATTGCTGCTAATATCAGACAGTTAGCACATGAAGAACCACACTTGGCGCCGCAAGCCTCCACCTGCTTTAATGCCAAAATATAATCAACGCATTTTCTGTACCATGATGCACCAACGACATAAAAATGGCATAAGATCTATTAGAGCACATTATAGATATCAGCATTACAATATCATACATGTCAACATTTGAAAACCAACCAATAAAAATCGTAAAAGATGAAGACATTTTTGGCAAATGACATTCTATGATCTTCAAACCTGCAGCTTGAGAAGCAAAGCCACAGCTCCCTACATGCGAATGGATGAAACCCAACAAAATATGAACATCACTTATGGATGAATGCAAACAAACACGGACCAACGAAATGATATCACATTGCTGGGCAGAAGAGTTAAAATCACATGAGAACGTATGCAAAGTAACCTTACACATGAAAACAAGCTATTAATTAAATTCTTGCAAACCTTTAGAAGCACTTCATCTTGATCAATAAAAAGTTCGGGAATGGCATCTTGTTTATCATCATCCAGCTTCTGACCTGAGATTGCACAAAACAAATGTCAGTTAACAAGCTGCTATTGAAAACCTTACAACACAAACACAGGCTAATAATTTTAATATGCCAAATCTATAACTATGCAGTGAATGAAATCCAAAGAAAAAAGAGTAATTTCAGCCAAGTTATAAAGAGAACGTCAGTGTACGCCAGGCAATAAAATTTGCATGTGCATATAATAACGATATTCTGCAGACAAAAATTGCCGCAAAATAACAGTAAATTACATCACAGTATAAACCCACATAGACTTCAAAAATTGTATAACATTACAAATCACTGCTGAAAAAGCGATCAAATGTCAAACTACCAAGCAAAGCTTCTTCCTCATAGCTGCCTTCTTCAACTAGATATTCTGTGATGTTCTTCAGAACTGGATTCCGAGAAGCAAAGCCAAAGCTCTGTACATATCAGTGAATAAAACCAAAATTCTGTAAAATACGCATTACCATAAGCTATACTAATATATATTTATTTTATTTCTGATATCAACAGCTGCAATGGTGTACAACAAATCGGCATATCAAACCTCCAAATGTGGCAAAAATGAACTGAAAAGAAGCTCTTATAAGCAAACAGAAACACCAAAGCTCAACAAACATAGAATGTTTTACTCACTCTAAAAACTGTTAACTGTGTATTCAATAGAGATACAACAGAAAATGTACAAAGACAGAAATAGCAGACAATGTATACAGTATTCATTACCTCCTTCTCTTTATCTTTCTTCTCATCTGTCTGATCATGCCACAACTTCCATCGGTCATCCAGCATCTGAATCAGCTTAGCGGCAAATTTGACATCCTGTTTAGTTACTGGCCGATGAACTGTCAAGCCACTGACTGAACGCACTCGTTGCTGCAGTTCACGGTTTACAATGGCACCGATGTCACAGTCACGTAGCTGCGCCACAAAATGTAACATAGATACTTCACAGCTTTGTGTAAGTGACGACTACTAATGTTCAAAGTTATGAAAGACGTGTAACACAAAAAGCAAGATAAATATCAAAAATCTGGCATAATTAAAATTTTGCATAAGGTCATCATGTATCACTCATCTATTTCTACAGGTCTACCAAATTTCACTCAAATCAGAAAAACTTTTTTGGATGGACATAGTTGATTACTGGCTTTATCAGATAAACCAACATCTTTTAAATGCACATGTGATTGCTGAATGAGTAGACAAAAGTATTGCCTGAAAAGTATTGGTATTGGTACTGTCAATACTTTTCTGCAACAGTATTGGTATTGGCAATAGTTTTTGGCCCAAGTATTAATATTGGTATTGCCAATATTTATCACAAGTATTGTTAACAACCCTGGATATTTACGATATATTACAAGTAGAGCTGTCAAGGCGTTAATTTTTTTAATGCATTAATTAACGCGGAAATTAACGCACCCAGTCCCGTCGAGATGGAGAGTAGGAGGTAAATTACCCCAGGCCCGAGACGTTTATGGGACCCGCCTGTAGAATACAGAAAGTTAGAAAAATGAAA
>Ga0209671_1007049_pt1 | contig 11614 bp, 6 predicted proteins | sample WorMetHERISLAND2_2_FD_187401 | JGI IMG/M metagenome (GOLD analysis project Ga0209671, IMG submission 187401) | Marine gutless worms symbiont microbial communities from Max Planck institute for Marine Microbiology, Germany - Olavius geniculatus... | ecosystem: Host-associated > Annelida >...
GTCATATTGTGTTTATTTATTTTGTTTATCAGTAATAAGTTTTAGAATAAATCGTTTGATATGGGCAGAATAACAACGGATGATCGCTGTTTGATCATGGGCTTACGAACTGAGAACAGTTTTGCTAGGTAATGTGGTCACACATAAAGGTGCGGTGGGTGGAAGAACTTCACGTTTACGCGCCATAAATTTCTGCTTGTAATAGTGAAAGAATGATTAAAATCGGTGCTGAATTACCGAAGTTATCCCAAAAATAAAACTGGGTATCCGTTTTTTGGACCACCCTGTATATAGTCTATCAAGAACTTAAATCGTCGCAAAACGTAAACAGCCTGAGACAGCGGACATCATGCAGGGACAAAATCGGCCGACGTTAACAGGTTCGTTTTAAAATTTGTTTCTAAACAACATCGCAACGTGTCTCACATTCAGCAGCAGCAGCAGTACCAGAGCAGAACACGCCAGTTCACATTCACACTCACCACGCATCACAAGCATCGAGTTAGGACTGACACTTCGCAAATTCACCTCCACGGCCGTTCCGTATTCAATGCCGGAGACCGAAAATTCATTGAAATTTATAGTCATAAATTTTTGTTCTTAATTGACAGTACTTTGAAATAAATACCATGAAACTAATTTCAAGCTCATACCCCGTTCACACGAGGAAGCATGCATGAAGCACACATGAAGCACAGCGTGAATGTTTGCAATAGGCCTATACACCGTTATCAAGCCAGCTCTAATAGTGCACGACGTGTGCTCTAAGTGTGCTTCATATTGTGTGCTTCACGCATGCTTCCTCGTGTAAACGGGGTATTACAAAACCACGCGCAGCTGTCATAAACAATGTGCAAAACTGAAAGAAGGGTTTAGTAAGCACGATTTGTACATATTTACAGCCGTATATACGTGCAATACGTATGTACGCGCATCTAATTAGCCATCTAATCGCCGTGCATTTACAGCCAGAATATTTCAGCAAGCTGCGTCAAGCGGATGCAACGCCAGCGTACAAACTCAGCGACTGTATATACAGTTTTATACACAATGTAAAACCGGTTTTCGTACTGTATATACGACTTACGACATTACAAAATAACTCATGAGATTTGTTTAAAATCTTTGACATACAGTGTGAGACAAAAAATTTTTACCCCCATAACGTTTTTTCAACTTTATTTTTCAAAGACTGAAAATTTCAAAGCCATGTTTTACAACCATATTTGGCTTTCAAGTCTACGCCAAATTACAAAATTAATTTCAATTATTCTGAAATTTGATAAAGTCATGAAATATTATGCGCTCACTTAAAGAATTTTTCATTTTCACAACGCACACTTAACCATGAGGTTCATACAGTGAGCTTTTAAGTAAAAATAGAAAATTCTCTGCAAAATGCACATGCAAAACATGCTTTTAAAATTTTCAGTCGTTAAAAAACAAAGTTCAAAAATTTTTAGAAAATAAAATATTCTGACTCAAACTGTAAAACAGGAAATCATGAACTGCAGTGTTGTATAGGATATAATGTACCACAGACTCATATTATCACGCAGCTGATCAAACCAAATAAACCAATCTAGATCATATTAAAATAAATCATATGAAAATTTACAGTTCTCCCATCACGAAAGAAAACCATGTGTGCACTGCAACTTCAGTAGAACTGATCACGAACAATATCAAAAATTTCAGCGAATACAAAATGTTTTCATATGTGGCTTAAGGGCTGCCCGGGATGATGTTCTGTTAATAGACTCAGGCAGGCGGTTATTACGCATAAACGTGTAGTAATATACGCACAAACACGCACAAAACATTGACACTGTATTTTGTCATGGCGTTAAATGTGTTTCACAGCTTTAAGCGGCTTTTGTGACTTCATTATCTGACAGTATATAAGGCCTAATTAATTCTGGCCTGCAGCAAAACACAGTAGGCTACATTGAATTCGGAAAAAGCAGTCAGCGGTAGTGAACAGTGTGGAAACTGAAATTGTACAGAACGTGCTACCTACATGCGGCTAAAAAATATGAAAGTGCGATAAATTTCTGTATTCCCGCGCTATCTTGCATTCAGTTTTAATAAATCGTGGTAACAGAACTGTTTGCATTCTAACCACGGTATAACGATCGACACCAGAATACAGATAAAACCGGCTAAATAATACTTTACTTATCAAACAATGTAACAAAAACCCAACACAGATACACACGCACACATACGTTGATTACTTGACTCCCTGCGGACAAAAAACAGGCGTTATCGGGAACAAAAAGTAAAAAAATCAAAAAAAGAAATTGACTGTGTACAGAGTAAAAAGCAGGCATTGGCATCTTATATACATAGCGTAATATACAATGTACATAATGTAGTAATGTACATTACTATAGTGGGATTCTTAGGCCTGTGCGTTGGTGGCCCTAAAAACTCGTGACTAAGGCCACAGAAAGCTCAGACTATTTTCCTCGATAAATAAAATCCACTTCATAGCTGTACAAGTTAATTAACTGAATATGCTGTGATAGTGTCACCAAAAATCAATGCTGAAAGAACGAAAAAATGCAGAAACTACTTGGGCAATTCGCTGGAGTCTAAACTGCAAAAAGTCAACCATACAGTATGCAAAGACGTCTCACCTTGCGCCCCCAATATTTTACTTAGAACGTATATCTTGCCTTTTTATAATTACATATGAAAAACTGCAAGCAATTCATTTAATGTTGCATAAGCGCTGATGTAAAACGGCAAAAATCAAAAAGTATAAGCACGAACTAATGTATTAGCTCACCATTTGTGTGGCACCGCCCCCGTTAGATATCTCCACAGAATTACTCAAATCAGAAGTGGCGAACAGAAAACAGAAACATGGTGCCAAAAATTTGTTAATATACAACGAGTATGGCCGAATGTTTGCAGCTGTATACAACGACAACATACAGGGTGGCCCAAAAATAAGCTATAATTGTACTTGACCATATCTTCACTAAATATTGACCAATTTTCACAATTTTTTACCAGTAGACTCTGTAAAAAAATTTGCTACTCAGTGGCATTCATATCACATTTACTGTGTAGCTACTTTACTTTGTAAAACATAATTAATTATCCCAAAATAACAATTTTTGCAGATTGGCAAAAGGTCTAATGGTAAATGTTTTAACTATTTAACTGAAATGTTAAATATGAGATATAGTAAGTCTAAAGAACAAGGGAAGACATATTGAACATCATATCAAATAATATGAACCGTTTTTTGCATAAATTTTCAATGTACATTAATGCTGGTTGGCGGCTGCAATTTTGCTCAGTTAAATGCATGAGCATTGTACTCGTATTCTGATCGTGTGGCCCTACAAACTATGCACTATTTTGCTGAAAGATGAAAACTTACTTTGTAGCTATATGTGAACATTTTGGCATTTACTATAATTCATATTTAACATTTCACTTGAATACTTGAAACATTACCATTATACCTGCTGCCCATCTGTAAATATTGCTAGTTTTTTTATATTTATGTTTACAACGTAGTGTAGCGACATAACAAGTGTGGTGTGCATGCCGCTGAGTAGCAAATTTCCTACAGACTCTACTGGTACAAAATTGTAAAAAATTGATCAATATTTAGCGAAACTATAGACAAAATGCAATAGCTTACTTTTTTGGGGCCACCCTGTATGTTTCGCACAAAGTTAAATGTACTCGGCACAACGGCGACAGAGAAGACATTATAATCATTTCACCACTGATGCATACTGCATTCGTCACACCACGAACTAAACCGTATCGCGTAATAGCCTACCGAAGTAGTAAATGCAGGCTTTTGCCTTTTCATCCTTGCTAAACACCCAATTTAGCCGTTTTTCTCAAGTAGTGTTATAGGCTGATTCACAGTAAATAGTCTAGCTGGAGATCGGCCTGTCAGAGAACGAATCACAGCATAGCTTATTATTAATTGGTTAACAGTAAAATGTTATGCAAATAGTTGTACGTGGCATATTCATTTTTAGCAAATTTTACGTGACGCGATTTCAAACGATCTGATTTGTACACAGTGGCGGTTCTAGCCCGCAGCATCTGGGGGCACGGTCCCATGGCGAGCGCGGTAGCGAGAGCCTATAGAGAGCCCCCAGCGGGGTCCAGGGGCAGAGAAGGGGTCAGGTAAGTGAAGCCCCCGAAACTGAAGCACTTTTGGTTTTTGGATAGACCTTCAATGGAAGCCGCAAATTTGCCCACTTTTCTACAATTTGGAAATGCAAAGAAATCAAATATTTGTGTTATCGTTGCAAAAAATTATGGGTGGCCACAAAACTGGGGGGACTGGAGCAAAAACCGCCGCTGCTTGTACATTTGAGCTCGTGGTACGACACCAGTAAGCGTTTCTCGTCTGCTGATTGGTTGTCGTCTCGTCTCTATGTTCTTGATATTAGTGACTGATATACGACTTTCGTTCTTTCGTCTGCCTGCCTGCGTCAGACGAAGATGTTAAGGAAGAATTCGTTGTTACTGTGCGGAAGGATGACGAAGGAACGCTGATGACAGTGCGGAAAATTGGAAGCTGAACGCTAGCGCAAAGCACGTCGCTAACAAGATCGTCGTACGCCATCCAGCGAGTGAGTCTGAAACGACACACGCACACACACAGAACGTCAACGTTCAAGTCAAACTGGCCCGACATGAAACTATACCGTGTCCCAAAAAACAACGGCACTTTTATTTTTCAAATAGCTCCATGAAACACTGGCCAATTTTAATAATTTTTGGCAAGCGACACCAAGAAAAAGCTTGTCTTTAACAACTATAATTGTGCCCACTTCACCTTAATACTGTTGCTACACTACCTTGTGAAGTGCAGAAGTTGTAGTTTGGCTGTTTGCAACAATGAATTCATACTGAGTAGCGTATGCGTCGGCTTGTTTTTTTTCGGGACACAGTGTATATGATGAAAATTTACTGGCAAAACTAATCAAATAAAATCAAATCAAATTAACATATTTATTAGCAGCAGCAAAAAAAACTACTACCGCCAAAGTAATGGAAAGTCAGAATTGGGACACTGCAGAGTATAGTTTCGAGACTTGGCGTCTTACAAAAAGACAAACAGCGGGCGGCCGTTTAAAGACTACTCGTTGTCAGCGGCTCAGAATATTACTCAATGGTATCTCTTGAAAACACCTGGTCAGGAGAAAATTACAACAAAGAACTCCACAGCAGTCAATCAGTCACTATTGCCTCAAATGCTTAGGTCATGTTATAAAAAACACAAAAAAACAACAATAAAGGAACAGTTTACAGCGCTCCCCAAACTCTGTAGCTAGTAAAGAGAAAGATTGTTGGCCCTTTCCAAAATACCCAACCACATCTCAGCCATTCATAAGTAACTAAGTAAGTAAAACGTAAATTTATGTAGCGCATCAACGCCAGAAAACCGTCAATGCACTGCATACATTTATGCTGAAAAGAAAAAAAATCCTAACCTATATTCGGCTGCATTCGACCGACTTAACGTGGCCGCCGATTTCCTTCTTCTTATCAACTGGCTAATGCTACCTTACTAAGCGCGTGACAATAATAACAAAAAGCTCAGCTGTTGTTAGGATAGCCCACCATACCTGTTGTCAGTGACCTTCAAGGTCATCCAAGGTCAATGATTTTCCGTTTACGATATACGGCCACTTATAGCTTGAAACGTTCCGTTGAAGATTGCGGCCAAACCGCTGAAGATGGAGACATGGTTAGTATTGACAACCTATAAGAAGTCGCCAGCGCCATTCCGATAGTACCATCGCCAACCTCCAAGTCGTTTAGCCACAATACTGCTCGATTGGCATACAATAGTGCGTTATGACCCTTCAAGATCATCCAAGATCAATGATTTATATGTCATTTGAAAGCTAATATGCGACTTCCTATTAGTGATCAATAGCAAACTAGGCTCTATCTCGCACCGTTCAGCCACAATACATCCGTGACGGACGGACGGACGGACGACAACCACGACAATAGCTCGACCGTTACTAAGTACGGTCGGCTAATAATGACGACAATAAGTAAATCGAGCCTGGCAGCGGAGTAGCGCTGGAGTGAGAGTATCCTGGTCGGCCGTGCTCGGATGAGCCTTCGCTGCGACTGTCCTTGCTGGGGTCATGGCGGCGAACGATCACTTTCTCTTCACTGGTGCCCACATCATTGCGCGCGTTGATCCGATACACACCGAGACGAGACGCCGCGACGCGTGCTATGTTCAGTGTCGCCTGCACGCCAGCGCCGCTTGACAGCGACTAACACACGAAAACAAGGATAATTTATCAGTTCAATACAATATTCGTTTAAAGCCTCCCGAAGCAACTCATGGACAGGCTTCAGTCTGTGCAGAACGCAGATCGCTTCTAGTTACTATTATTATTACGACGTATTACATTCGTATCATCATCATCGTGGGTTCTCTATCAAAAGCCTGGACGGACAAAACCTGGACCGTTAAAACTAGCCCATTACACGAACCCTAACCCTAACTTTAACCCTTATCTAACCCTATCCCTATTCCTAACCCTATTCCTAACCCTAATCCCTAACCGTAACCCTATCCTTAACCTTATTTTTTAAACTTAAGCCTATATACCCAGGTTTTGTCAGGACGCCATCATCGTGAGGTTGTCACCTTGGTATTAAGGGTGATCCAACTGTCATCGTCGGTAAAGTTGCCGAGTGTTCGGTTGCCGCTGCCGAAGTACCAGTCAACGGTCGGATCGGGACTGGCTCGCACCTCACACGACAGCGTCACTGGACTGCCCATGTCCACGGCGATCATGTGAGATTGACACGTGATCTGTGGAATGTCTGCCACACACAGACACAAAATCACGCTTATTAGTACAGCTGAGCAAGTTTCAACAACGATTAATCAGGAAATTAATCGCCAAAAGTTTTTAGAAATAAAAAATATGTTCAATGGGCCTAATTACAGTGTTTGTTTCAGGCCCGTCTTAACGGGCCCCGCGCTAGGGTGGTGATTGTCGCAACGGGCGATGGATCGATCGATCAGTCTGACCAATAATTTTCATCGCTTTAGCGGATGAATTACCGCCAGAAGCTGAACTCAATGAAAAACTCTAGAAAATGTTAGGAGAGCTAAAATCTAAGGTCCAGAAGTTTTTTTTTCGTTCGCTCCGTTCGCCAAATTGTAGGCGTGAAAACACATAAGATACAGCCTACATTACCTACATACTTAGTTAGGTCCATCCTACAGTTTGTGGTCTCTAGTGTGGTCACAGATCTTTATGTGGTATCAGAGACCCAGCTGGTAACCGTAAGTCAGTGCCAAAGGCCCGGCGCTGGCAAAAGACGGCCATGATTTGTTCACATTTTTCGGTCCGTTCTTTCACAAATTACGCATTAACAAATTTAAATAGAAAATATACTACGCATACTAATAAGAAAAAGAAATGTGTGATAAATTATACATAATTAGAATAGAAACTACCAAATAGAAAAAAAAACACAAAACAAAAGATCCGTCTAGCATGGTTGGACAGCTTTACAATAATAATTCTAATTAATCTAAAAAATGACAATCATTTGTCATCTAGCGTACATTCGACGTTGACCATAGCGAAGACGCTCTCCTCTAGGAACCCTTCCTGGTCGGCGACGCAAGTCAACATCTGTCCGTCCCACGAAGTCTCCGGCAGTGCAGTCACGTAGCTCATCTTGCGCTCGCCGTAGTAGATTCCGAGCCCGCCCTGCGACCCCGCCGACTCCGGGTCCTCGAGGATACGCGACTGCTCAGTCGCCACGAAATTCCTGCTCGCAAACAGCCGACATCGAAACTAAATATTCAGCTGATCGACCAGTCGTTTAATTCGGACAACATAGTCCACGAAAACAGTAAAACAAGAAGCGCAGATGAACAGACTGCAAAAATTAGGAACAAACAATAAACACAGCAGTATGCATATCGTACAGGTTCGAATGTACTATGTAGGCCTATTGCGACAATAAATATTTACAAATTGGCCCAAATTGTAACATGTGAACGCCAATAACTTTGGGGCCAAGGCGAAGCAAAGCCAAGGTGAAGAAACTTTTCCACGTAACGTGCTGCGAGATAGGCCTAAGAATCTGAATAGAGCATTGGCGGTTAATTTACGTTATGCACATGGTTAAAAGGGTAGGCCTACTTATCTACTCACTCAAAACTTTTAAGGGCCTACACCACAAAACTTTGGAAAAGCAGAAAACTTCCAAAATTTGGCGCGATTTCGGACAATTTCAGACTTTGATCGCAAATATCTCTGGAACGAATCAAGATGTTGACAAACAGAAAATGGCTTTATGAACTACAATCTGTTCCACGTTCGACGAAAAAGATTGGGTAAACTTGGTCCAATAACCACATAGTTTAGTTGTCTCATTTCGACCCACATGACGTTTTTATGAGCAAAGTTACGACCCTCTAAAATGCCCACAAGTCGAAAATGTTCAAATTTCTAGTGTTACTACACCGTGTCCGGAAAAAAACATCCCGAACATTATTGATTGACACTTTAAAAAAATAACCAATTCTAATAATTTTTAATACAAATATTTGTGGCACAACTGGCCATCAAATGACCGTTTAATATTGCACCTCACCCAGCGTCTGTTTCTGCACTACCTGGGGAAAACAGAACGAACAAAATATGCGTTAAAATGAACGAAAAGACATCAAAAAGCATCCCAACATTATCGATTGTGATTTGAAGAAAAATTAACAGATTTGGATAACTTTTGGTGCAAACCTTTTGACACTACTTATTATTAAACGACTGTTCTAGTTCCCACCTCACCATATGTCTATTTCTGCACTACATGGAAAAATCCAAACGGGCGAAATAGGATAAAAATGCAATATTTTGTTGATTTTGTTTTCCCAGGTAGTGCAAAAGCAGAAAATGGGTGCGAAAAAAATTGGACAGTTATTTGATTGCCAGTTGTGTCCGAAATACCGATGTCAAAAATTATTCAAATCTGATAATCCTTCTTTAAGTTACAATCGAAAATGTCCGGGATGTTTTTTGAGACACAGTGTATATATGACCTAGTGACGTCGTTGTTGTTGATCATGACGCGGACGCTGGGTGGAGTCAAACTGCCGTTGACTGAAGCCACGCACGCGACGCCGCTGCCGACGACCTCACGCCCTGCTGTCAGCGACCCACCAACATCATCAACTCCACCTTCACCAGGCGTCTCATCGACGTCCCTCAGTGACGTCTCGGTCAGCGTCACGCTGTGCGAGTCCACGATCGTCTCGCGACCGTCCGCCAGCACCGAGAACAGCTGCACCGACTGGATCGGCACTGACCGCACAGTACAGAAACGCGACTGCTAACAAGAAGCCCAGCTGTCGCTAGAATAGCCGACCGTACTGGTTGTCGGTGACCTTCAAGTTCATCCAAAATCGACGATTTTGAAGTCATCTAAAAGGGTGTATGCCACTTCCTATTAGTGGGTAACTGATACTGAAGGCTAAAGGTTTAAAGGTTAAAAGTGGTGTTATAACTCTTAACGGAAGCCCATTTCAGAGCTACGGAGCGTCAGATGCCGTATGGAATCCCACAGTGTTACCTGCTACCCGACATAGGTGAACGCGCCTCGCCTTACCCCGGCCAGATAGGCTGATACTCGATTTACCTACCCCGGAAAGATGAAAAGCTGAGTTGACCTAGGCAGCTGGTTAAATACAGAGATGTTTTACCTGCCCGTATGTAAGTTTGACTTTATCTCGCACCGTTTAGCCATAGTACATCCGTGACAGACGACAACGGACAGACGACAACCATAAGCTCCGCCATTACTTGAGTACGATCGGCTAAAAACAGTTGAAAATTGCGCATAGCTCTTTATGGGAACTTATCGCAGAGCTACGAAGCGCCACCTGCCATATGGGATCACACAGTGTTAATTGCTATACCCGACAAAGGTGAACGCGTCCCGCCTTAATCCCAGTCAGACAGTCAGACTCATTGTAGTTCTTATGACATATTAGGTGGTATTACGTTACCCTGAATACGGACATCTTAGGTGGTTCCTTGGGCAGCATCTTTCATACCACCCGAGGTAAACATTAATCGAAACCAAATATCAGCTGATGAAAATATTCAAATTTTAAAGACCAGCGTTCAAATTGTTAAGCCTACAGCCAAAACATCTTTCGTAGCAACAACTGTTTCTATAGTAACGGTACTTGGGTTAACTGGTTATAAGTTATTAGCAGCAGCAAAATGGGCATAAAAGCGTCCACGCCACTCTCCACCTACTGACGCCGGCGGTGCCCCTCCACAAATGTCCTATCACCCAATTATTGTCCGCCCGCACCCAAAAAATAATGGAAACTACCCGAGCTGTCCCACCACGAACAATGTACATATCACTTGACTTCAGTGTAGGAGCTGATAGCTAGTTTTCAAAATTAGATTTTTAAGTTTTTTAAAGAGGAAGATCATCCCATACATGCCCCGTTCTTCATGTCGTCAATCTACAGCCGGGTATATTTTTAATGAAACTACAAACATTGACAATAACAAATAGTAATTAATATTTTCACAGCAACTGGGTTCACCGAATTATGTTCACATACCGTAGTCTACGATTGATCTTTTTGTGTTTTACTATTATAATTTCCCGCACTTTCCGATTGGCACAAAAAGATTAGAATAGACGCTTAAAGACAGTGTTAGAATGCCCGGGGTTCGAGAGTTGAACCCCAACTGTTTTCTCAACCCCCCTCAACACACCGTAAAATTATGTACTGGGGAGTCAGCTATATACTACACTGTGTTTCAAAAAACATCCAGGGACATTTTCGACTGTAACTTGAAAACCAATTAGCAAAGTTTGATAATTTTTGGTAAAAATATTCCTGACACAACTAACCACAAAATGGCCGTTCAGTTTCCCACCTTACCCAATGTATGTTTCTGCACTACCTAGGGAAAGCAGATCAAGCGAAATATGCGTGAAAATAAACAGAAAAACCGGAAAAAAACATCCCCAACATTATCAATCGTACCTTAAATAAAGATTAGCAGATTTTAATAATATTTGGCAGTAATATTTCTGACACAGCTGGCTATTAAATACGTGTTTTAGTTTTAACCTCACCCAACGTCTGATTTTGCACTACCTGAGGAAAGCAGACCAGGCATAATGCGTGTTAAAATGAATGGGAAAACGTCAATAAATTCCATCTGTTTCAATTTGTGGGCCCCAACAACAGGTTTATTACAGGATTTAACTGTCTTGCAGCAATGTGTCTACCAGAAGAAGTTTAGGAATGTTTGTACAGTCAAGAAGTAACTGGTAGAGCTTGTATTGGTCTGGAGCAGAACATTATCGATACTGCTGTCAAGTGAATGGAGAAAGCGTCTCCTTGCTTGTGTTCACATAGTGGGCCAACACTTCAAGCAATTTTACTGCAGGCAGTTGAAAATGGACAACTAAATAAAATGTCAGCCACAGTGTCATAAATGTGAACAAAATGTGTTTTTACGCCTTATGTTAATTAAGCAATCATATCGCATTGGATAAAATAGTGATATTTCACTGATTGTGCTTTCCCCAAGTT
>Ga0209671_1007050_pt1 | contig 11613 bp, 9 predicted proteins | sample WorMetHERISLAND2_2_FD_187401 | JGI IMG/M metagenome (GOLD analysis project Ga0209671, IMG submission 187401) | Marine gutless worms symbiont microbial communities from Max Planck institute for Marine Microbiology, Germany - Olavius geniculatus... | ecosystem: Host-associated > Annelida >...
GAGTACATTAGATTGGTCACAATCTAAAATATTTCTTGTTCCTGAACAAATTCAACAAATTTAAACTTATTTTTATAATTTTTGGCACAAATTATCACAATGATATGCTTTACTAAAAGCATCTAAAACTTGTCTTCAAAATTTACTTCTCACTAAATATAACTAATTTAATCGTGACGTCATCGAAAATGCCATTTTTGTGGACAGAAAACGTCTATATGAGCCTATGCAATATGAAAACAGGAAAACTGATGAAAGAAAATTGCAGTAAAAAAAACTTCAGAGATTGTTGACATAAAAATAAATTATTTTTCATCAAAATTTTTTTACATACTTTTGCTTTTTTCCATGTTAACGCGTGGCCGTCACATGCAGTACGGGAACGCCGTTGTGCAGCAGCCGTTATCAGCAGGCAGCGTCATTTCTGCAGCCTGCGTTAGCGTCGCGGTAGTGCACATTTGTAATAAAGTTCTTGACTCAAAAGTTGGTTGATAGCAAGTTTTGTCACTGTTGATGACAAATAAGGCACCTACAGGCTAAAAAGCCTATTTTTCTGCATTTCTGTTTATTTTGGTGTGGAGTAAAGTAAGAATACGAAGAGTTTTTATTTTACAGGGTAAAGTGGCGTCAGTATTTGGGCGAAGTGGACTATCAGTATACTGTCAGTTGTATGTTGCTTTTTTAATGTTGCTTACAAAAAATTCTGAACATATTTTTAATTTTGCTAGTTATTAACCGAAACACTGTTAGCTTTTTTAACCTCAGATACAATAAAAACGGCTCTTTTGATGACGTGACAATTACGTCAGCTCTACGTCGTGACATGGCAATGTAAAGAGAAAATATTTTAACAGTTTAATAAAGTGAATACTCAGGACGACTCATGCCAAAAATTATGAAAACAGGTTAAGGTTTGACAAAATATGCTGAAAAAACCGTAGGCTCTTTTTTCCGGATATGGTGTATAATTCTAACCTGCAATGTGAACAGATATGCTTCCACATTAAATGAAAGAGTACCAGTACTGTAACAAACAACATGAATACGAAAAAGCCATAGCGACATGACATACTCTAGAACTGTCACTGATGTACTGTTTGAAATCTTCATCCTTGCCAAGGACAGATTTAGTGATTAGATGATCGTACTGGATGCAAACAACTGGGATCAATGGCGCTGGGTCCACTTCGGCCAACCACGTAATCTTCTGTGTTTTCTTGTAATCCTGTAATGAGAACACATAGTTATCACATACATCAGCACAATAAGAAAAAAATTACAGCAAACTTTTGTCCATCCATTTTAGTCATTAATGCATAATATTCACATCTTATTTCTGGTTTCGACGAACCTACAGATTATAATCTAGACATCTAAGCTAAAACTGAGTAGCAGTGGGTGTAAGGGTCATCCTGACTTGAGTTTGGATCACGCACATGGATCAACAAGTAATCATTTAGTTGCTTCTAACATCAACACAGGCTGAGAACTCTATAAAATGACAGATTACCTAAGGTCACTGTAGCTGCACAACATTGCAACAAAATCAATCACCCAAACCCAAATTTTGTACAAATCAGTCCCACACTTGCACTGATCAGCATTAAATGGGTTTTACTTACTTCTACCAACTTTAAAACGCATAAAAAGTATGATTAAGTGAAGCTCAATTTGCAATTAGCAGGACAGCTCAAGGAGACCTGGGTGACCCTAGAAGACACTACTGGGATGAACAATGCGGCAAAACTGATTAGCTAACCTTACTGTCAAGGTTCAGAGTTGCTTCAACAGATGAGACTCTGCCATCCGAAGACCTAAACACAAACATTACAGATACTTACAGAGCTCGATGAACAGCAACATCCAGGAGTGGTAACCAAAGTTAGCAACAATATGGTCATATCTGAACAGTAGAATTTAGAGATGACATTTGAAGATACCAGTGTCTGTGATGTGATACAGGAACTGCCATTACTGGAAGACTATTTTAGACCGCAGATGTGGCAAAGTGAAAGCCACAACTGAAAATTAGTTCTTATACTAGACTTAACAAATTTTGGTTGTTGTGTACAAGCAGATCTGAGTCCAGAAAAATACACAAACACTGACAATAATCTATATTATATGACAACAATCTACATTATGATAAAACTAGCTACTGGCAAACTCTTATGTGTATGACAATATGCCAAGATGGCCAAAAAAGTAAACAGTTGCAAACTTTTCAATGCTCTTGACAATAAGGTTTCCCCAGTTGATAAAAGTAACATTCTCGTCAACAGTGAAATGATCAGCATCATCTTTCTCTATCCACACTTTGCTGCCGTACCACACTGGCTTCATCCCAATCTCAGCGCTCTGTCAACCAAACACATTTCCCCATCATATCCTTTGACAACATGATCGCAAACACACCACATACATAGCACAGTCCTTTCAAAAACTATGCCTCTACAACACTGTAGTTTCAGTGTTCCAAAACTACGATTATATAATTGCAACCCAATACAAACATGATTAGATTAGAGTACGCCTACAAGTTCTGATGCTATTTTTATAATTTAGCAACACATATTAGTCTCATAAAGGCAAAAATGCTAGTCAGATACTCATGGCTCATGACCAAAAATGCTTATAAATCTTGGAAGCGACAACCGATTGGCATGAGTTAATTATAGTTCAGTGCATCATGTGACTATCCATTGCCTATGTCAGGAAACAACTGGACCGGTGGTGCAGCCAGCAGACATACCACTGCTCCAATCAGCCACAGTGGGCCTTCACCCCATAGCCTGTAATGTACTAATCATTTCCCATCCTGAGTTGACCTGAGTACGCAGCAGGTTAGCAACTTGCTCAAGGTTGCGTGTAAACGACCACTTGTGAGATAAACTGTAATCTGAAAGTTAGAAAGTTAGAAAGTCTGATTTAGAGCTGATTCAACAGTGCAGCCTTTGCATGTCTAACTACCTAGAGAGGCATATGGGTGTGAAAAATGTGCCTGAGATTGTTATTTGACAGTGAACTAGCCAGGAGTCAAACCCATGACCTCTATATCACAAATCCGACACCCTAATCACGAAGCTACGGTCCAGCAAGCCACATACTGCTCCATGATCACAAATCGTGCATCCAGATATAAACCTTTGGATGCTTCTGCACTTCTTTCATCTCTTCAACTGCACCAACAACGTGGACAGGAACCACGTCCGACAACGCCGTGTAACGAGGAACTACTGGATCGATCACCTAAGCACATCATGTGACATACAGCATTCCTGCCATCTGCCAGTAACAATGTAATACCAGTTCTATAATCTGTATATATTTACAAGTTCATAATTATACAGATCACATAAATATGAACAATTCTTATCTGCTGTGCACTTCCAAGTAATCTACTAGTGCACATTTACCTCAAGATTTTGCTGTGAATTACAACAAAAACACAACTGACATACAAAGACTGAAAAATACGCAAAAAAATAAACACTAGAACAATAGAAATAAACCAACAGGAAAACGAAAAGAGCTGATAACAATTTCCACACTTTAACAAAGACGGAAAAACTGACACAAAACACACAAAAAACTACGGAATAAAAGACAATCACCTTCTTGTTGAAAGCCCAAATTTTGTCCCAGTCCATCATGTTAACAGTGCGGGAAGAACCCTGAAACGTTCACAAACATGTAACTCCATATAAAATATGACCACAACAATAATGACAAAACTACAAACTAAAACACATCATTAACATATGTAATACATGACTCACATATAAGCGAAAATAAATATCAGACATGTTCAGAAAACAACAGTGAAGATGAGTGAAGTGTATTTGTCGTATTACAAATTGGGAATCAGTCGTAAGAAATACCTCAACAAAGTAAGCCGTTGTGTTCTTACAAAACAGTTATACAACTTCAACAAATATCATAAATCATTTTAAATGCTTATGTGAGTGTCACTAGCACTGTGCCTGATGTACACTGTGTTTCATAAAAAACCGGACCCTGAAACTTCTTGTTATAACTTCAAGAAAACGGTTTAATATCGAAAAAACGTTGGTACAAGCAATCTACATGTACGACTAAAGTTATAGTAAATGTTCAAAATGTTGTCCTTTGGACTTGACGCAGGCTTTGAGTCGTTTCCTCCACTGGTCACTGGCCTCGTCCACAATCGTCTGTTCCAAGTCAGCCCAGACCTTAACAAGTCACTGCTTCAGTTCAGCTCTTGTTGCCATGGAAACCGTGCAGCTGGTACTCGGCCCATACCAAACTTTTCAAGCACAATGAATACGCAACTAAATGGCAGTGCACTGTGCAAAAAATCATTTTAGGCAAACTTATTTTGATAAATTTATGCCGGCCTGCCTTAGGGGTCCGATTTTTTATGAAACACAGTGTATACCTCAGCTCCTGGAAATACAGACTGTTCACGAGTTGACAGATACCTGGGCAATGACGAACTCCTTGAGTCCCTGAACAGTCATTCCACGTCTCATGACACCCCTCACTGTCGGAAACCTTGGGTCATCCCTACGATCAACAAACAATATCTGTAGCACTTGTTCAATCACTTACGACTTCAAATTCAATCACATGTTCGATGTGATGTTCAATAAAAAAGCAGCAAAAAGCGTAAAAAGTTCCCTCAACTTCAGTTTAGCAAAACAACAGCTAAGAGGATATTCTAAGAAAAAAATAAACACATAAACAAACAACACAGTACTACTGCGTACATGTTCAGCTAGAACTGTGCCACAGCAGACTGCAACATTTGCTGAAAAAACGCACTGCTTACATTACTATCATTTCTGTTTAATCAAATAACATTTTGGGATTATTCTGGTTGTGGCTGGATCCCTCAAAAGCGAACTTGTGATGAGCATAGTGTCAAGCACTGTCAGATGTATTAACAGCCAATGTACACTAACTACTGAGAACTGACTGTACTGAAGCCAAAACAGACCCAACATGCAACGTACCATCCTTCCACGAGACCCTGGTCGACAAACCACGTCAGTTTGCGCTTCGACATGACAGTGTTCTGAAGGTTCAGTCGACTGTATTCATACAAGTGAGGCTCACGCATTCCTGCATGACCATTATGATGAAGAGCAAATAATACGAGACATTTGACAAAACTATGCATGGACAGCAAAACTGTACAAAGAAGCCATATTTTACACTGTGCCATTTCAGCTGATATGGTCACATGCAAAGTGAGACTTCTTTGATGCACAGTAACAATTCAGATCAGAATGTTATTCATAATTCATTCAGTCAGTTACAGAAAGTTTAATTCGCAGTTCACTGAATTCTTTATAATCAAAATTGCTGGCAAGCATGCTATTTTCAGTTAAAACTCATCCTACCATTCAATAAACAGCACAAGTGACAGCAAGCTAAAAGCATCTAACCGGAGTCCACAAGGTCTATCGGCCACAATCACTGAGCAATGACGGCTCCCAATGAAATGTGCAGTAACTGTCATGGATGTGTACCGGTATATGAAAAAAAACAAAAGCAAGTTGTTTAACTGGTGCAGAAATCGTACCAAGTGCACGAAGGAACCAGTAGTACTGTTCGTCACGATCATGATATTCCGTCGTACGCAGAGCATGTGTCACATTTTCCAGGCTGTCGACCAGCGGACATGCAAAGTCATACGTTGGGTACACCCTGAACCCAGATGTCAATAGCATTTCAGTACACAGTCTGCAATTCTACAATCCCTACTCTGCACTTTACTGCATGATACACACGGCAAACAAAAATAGTGCATGTAGCAGCAACTGCAGCTTACACTAAATCCTAAAGTTTGCATGTCAGCTCTGTGTCATCATTTCTTGTTTTCTGAGTACATCTGAAAGACTTGCATCTTCACGCATTCATTTCACCGCTGCTATTACAGTCCTTTGAGTGCTATGAAAATCAACATAACTGAACTGATTAACTGACTTGCACAGTGCACAGTCTAGTGTAGCAACTGACAGTTAACACTTTCAACATTAAAATCAGTCTTCTACTCATACGCATACTACAAATCATAGTCTCATACAACTACCAGCTTATTTTGAGTGCCTGCCACAACTTCACTGAAATTTTTTCCAAGCATCATAACTGAAATTTACTTGACTCTAAATTTTTATAGGCCTAAGGCAATTCGTAATACTCAATACCCCTGTGCCAAAGCACTTCAGACACGAACAATTATGATATGAATCAGTGCACCAGTAAAGCGAAGAGCATCATCGTAACTCGGTGACAATGAGACTCACTTGTACTTGGTGTCGGTGCGGATGTGAGGCTCCAGGCGGACACGGTACATTGTCGGATCTCTCATGCAGCCGTTGTCCAGCTGCATCGAAATCTTAGCTCTGATGCAGCAGTTCTGACCAACCTCCGAAGCACGTTTCATCTCCTCCCACATTGCCAAGTTCTTCTCCACCGCTGCACACAGATGCATTGTCACATTCACACTGCAACAGATACACATAAGCACAGAAATACTGTGCAAATAAATATTCCATCATTGTTGTCATACATGGCAGGACTGTGCAAATCCAGCCTAGAATGTTTTGACTACCATCATAATTTGATCAACCACAGAACTTTTCCGGACAAATATATTATTAAAACATTCATTACGTTACTTATTTTCTTTCATCAAGTGTACCACAGTCAAATAGTTTTTGTAGTCCACAACGCTCACTGCTATGCTCATTCACAATCTACGTGTGTCTCTAACCGAAGCCATTTTATAACTCTTCCCAGGCACTATCCTAACAAGTCTTATTTGGCGTCCCTCTATCTAGTTCCCTCAATCAAAATAATGATACATCAATTCACTCAATGACCGTCATCTTTACATTTGATGATATTTTTTAAAAAACTTTTAAGTTCTTTATTAACTTCACTGCTACAATGATTAGGAAATGTTTGTAGTAGTAATAATAAGATTACTATTCAAGTAGTGCAGTAAGTGCAAAACATCATATGCAAATTACTACACAATATGAAGTGTAGAATACGAACACAATTCATTCACTTCAAATTCATCGTATACTGCCACACATCTGGCACAATTCTTTTTACAATCTTTGAAACAGTCCAATCAAACGAAAGAAAGCAGCTGGGTGAGATTACTAACAGTTGTTGCGATTTTTAGAATCAATTCTTTCTTCGCGTTCCTTCTTCATAGTTTCTGGGTCAGTGTCATCGGCAAATGCTTTGCCCTCGCGGATCATGCGCTCACACAAAGACATCAGAGTCTCAAAGTGATCCGAAGTGTATGAATACATGTCAGGCTGCAGTCCAAGCAATGCTATATCATCCAGTATCACCTAAACAATATGCCAAGCCAAAGCATTGATACCATAATATATTCTAACTTCTTCTATATTTGACAGCTGCACTGTTCAAACTACATGGAAACCAGTGTGCACCAAACACATACTAGTTATAAACCTCACTATAAATGCAACAAATTGCAACACTTCACTATCAAAATTCGAAATACAAATTCGCCATCCACCACTGTGCCTCAATTATCATGCCTTTGCTGTCTGCACCCATGCTTATCTTTGCCATAGGATGACCACCAAGTTAACAGTGCTAGATGAAAAAAAACTAATAATGCCAGAAATAATTCAGTCTCCAACAAGTAATTATCATGCTGTATGCAGAATGCAGAAGGAGAGCGAAATGTTGACTCTGTCAGGTAACATAAATGGTTAAATGATTTTTCCATAATTATAAAAACAAACAGCACAATAACAGTGACACTTACGATGGTTAAAATGCACGGTCACATTTTCCCATTAAAATGGCGATACTAATACTAATCAGAATTAAAAATCAAAATTAAGGATTAAAAGTCACACAGTTACTAATGATGTCATTTAGATATCATATGCAAAAAAAACAAGATAAACCTTCTCAAACTCTGCATTCTCCTTCATCGGGTTGGTGTCATCAAATCTCATTATCAGTTTGCCTTGGAAAGCCTGCTGATAGTACTGATTCAACAGTGCAGCCTTTGCATGTCCAATGTGCAGATAACTGAAAAGCACAGCATTTACAATACACATGGCAAACACAGCAGCAAGCTTCATTTGACCCAGTGCCAGGCCCATCTCTCTCATAAATCATCTGTTTCTGAACTTTTATGTTTTACATAATAGTACTTCCATTTCAGTTTCTCTCATTTGATTTCCATTAAAAATTTTAGTTCTTTTTAGTTTATGCGCTAAATTAAACTGGCAGCTTGCCTTCTTTTCCAATGCAAATCATTCACACTATCATATCATATCATACCGATCTCCAACTGTGTCTACATGTTCACAGTATAATGAGCTGTAGGCCTATTTTGACTGACAGCATATTGGCAGTGAACGGGCAGTTCCAAAATAATTCTCCCATACAAAATTTTCCTAGAACTGTTTTCAGTGGCACTAAGTAAACAATTGATTTCGAGTAAACAGTCAAGTCAATCAATCATTCGATCATTCAGTCTTGTAGCAAAATCAACGATCCATTTCAACAATGCTTGAAAACTCAGATCCTGTCGATTCACACCTGACAACCAGAGCAGCCTCAATGATAGCCAAGATGACATGACTTCCACTCTTTAAGGGTGCATTCACATAAACACAGGTGCGAGTCCAAGTACCTATATACGGGTTCCAGTAACCACGAGTTTGTGTGTATTACAATGGCGGCCATCTACATTGGTACAAGTACAGGTTACCTGTGAAGTAAATGACACATAAATAGCATTAACTTAATTACCTCCGCCAAGGAGGTAATGTTTTTGCCAGACTTTGTTTGTCTGTTTGTCTGTGTGTTAGCAAGATAACTAAAAAAAGTTATGGATGGATCTTTCTGAAATTTTGAGGGTATGTCGGAAATGGCACAAACTACCAGTGATTCAATTTTGGGGTGATCCGGAAAGAATCCTGGATTCTGGATCACTTTGAAATTTTTGTTACCATTGCTTTCAATGGGGCATAAGGAAAACCACTGCAAAACCGAAGATGGTGATGCCACCTAGCGAACAACATTGCCTTGGTGGAGGTCTGCGAGCTCTGACTGCTTTCTAGTTTATACAAGCAGTGACTCATACACGATATCAGAACTTACCTCGTTGTTCAATTGTTCACTGTCAGATGTGCATGGTTAGTAAAATTATTACAGACGTAATAAGATACTGTTGCACTCACTCGTAAACCGAAATCTAGAATCGTACTTGTACTCATGTCTGTGTAAATGCGGCTAACTGTATGATGAGTGGATATGGTATAAGAAACCTCTATCGCAAATGTAAACTTGGTACGGCTTTCATTCTTGACCTCTTAACAGTGTTAAGTGATCCACATGTAAATAAAAATAATGAACAGGCACCAATCCTTCATTCTCCTTCAGTTGTGAGATGCGACATCTGAATGGCATATCTATTGTAACATGCTGGATTGGTGTCCAGCTGGCAAAAATATAAATAAACCCATTACTAATTAAACAATGTGTTTATATACCCGCTGGCTTCAGGTGGAAATCGTACAACAACCTTTCCCATTTCAGCTCCAGGCAGCTCCACAAACTTGCCCTCTTCCTTGCGATCTTTCTGACCAGCCTGTCAGCACGGTCAATGCAAATTGACACAGTTCACATACTAGTGAAATTTCAAGTCTACTTTTGCAGCTGCAGCTTGCTGGTACTGTTAACTGAAAAAAGTGCATTTGCACAACTGGTTCCTAAACTTAGTATACACACCACAAGTATGTATATACACAAATATACTAAGCAGCAGTAGGCCCACCTTACAACTCTGGACACATGCTTAGCATTGCTTACCAGATTCATAATTTTTGGCAGATATACCACAATTATACCCACAAACAACTTAAAATAAGGCCATAACTAAAACATCTGACATTTTATATAATGTCACAGCACTATTTGGTCACTATCAATTCTAGTTATGTTGTAAGTTATGGTAAAAAGAAGTGGGCCACTGGCCCAGATGGCCCTTTCCTTCACCGCACAGTAAAAGACACATCAATAGCAGCAAATAGCAGTAACACATGCATCGTCATTGCACACATGTGCATATATCAAGTATCATGTAATTAACTTCACAATGTAGAAACGTTAACTACACGTAAATAAACTAAGCACTTAGAACTGACATCAATCCACCGCACCTGCACAATGGCCGAAGCTTTCTCGACCACATTCCAGGCGCTAATCACACTTGCAAACTTGGGCTGTGCTGACAGAAAGTTGAAGTAGCGTGCCACGTGTACTGGAGCTTGACCCTGCGCCAGTAGAGCTTGAAACTTACTGCTCTCTAGACACAATAACAACTACAACTTTTAACCACTCACATTCAGAGATCACTCCAAATGACCTCCCAACACACGGAATGTTTTCATTAGCCGGTATCATCCACCACTTGCCCAAACTGTGGCAGTCGAAAGGAGACAGAAAACTAAACATTTACTTTGTTCATGCCTAAAGCGAAAAGGAGAATGCCATTATTTATATTGCGGAATCTGCAGATGTCTCAGACGAGTTTCAAGATTACTCAAACGTGTTAGCATTCACCTCACCATAAAGGCATTGCCTGATGGACTGGTCAGATCATCATCAATGCAACAACAACAACAACAACAACAATAACTACAACAACACTGTAATAATTACCATGCAAAACTGCCCAGACAGCAAAATCAGCAATGGAAACTGAATGTTCAACAAGATAAGCTGCTGGTGCAAGTGCCTGATTGAGATACTCGAGAGCATCTTGGAAGTCCTTCTCACAGCTGAGAGACAATGTGCTAAACTCCAACCAGCTGTCGATCTGCCCACGCAATCACAATGACACAATGGGTGACTTTAAATTTTGCTTATACCTAAGTTTTAAACTATAGTTTTAGACCCAAAATGTTTTAAAACCTAACTAATGCAAAATTTAAAGCAACGATTAAATTCGGTTTTAAGTAGGGTTTTGAACCAAACGCTTCCGCTGAAACCAAAGTTAAAACCGAACATAATACGGTTTGAAACCAAACTTAATCAGAACAATCCGGTTTCAAACCTGATCTCTGTAATGCATCGAGATAGGCATTTCTTCTTAAGGACTAGTCTTTAGGTTTGGTTTAAAACCAAAACCACTTTAACTGTCGATTTAGCGAAAACAAGATGGTGTTTGTTTACCCAGCAATTGCTATTGCTGCCGGCATTCTAGGGCCCAATCGTCTACGACGTGCGCCTAATGTACAGCGCGAATCATGTTTATCTGATGAAGATGAGTTTCTTTCAATGCATCTGAGTGCTAGACAGATTCACCAGCTAGCCTTAGAATACATCCGGTGGCGTCGTCAGGTTGATGGTGCAAACTTTACGCTCCTCGGCGCTCGGGTGTTTCGTGCCTTTTGCATTCGCTCGGTAACTTTGGTCTCTTTGTCATATAATATATAATATCTGTGTATCTGTGTATCGTCTGCATATTTATAGGTTACCAAGGAAGTAGGTTTTCGGTTTGAAACTTAAGTTTAAACCGAGTTTAAAACAGAAGTTAATCTGAGCATTGGTTTAAAA
>Ga0209671_1007056_pt1 | contig 11605 bp, 7 predicted proteins | sample WorMetHERISLAND2_2_FD_187401 | JGI IMG/M metagenome (GOLD analysis project Ga0209671, IMG submission 187401) | Marine gutless worms symbiont microbial communities from Max Planck institute for Marine Microbiology, Germany - Olavius geniculatus... | ecosystem: Host-associated > Annelida >...
ATTCTCGTTCTTGTTGTCTGTCCAATGCTATGCATAGCATTGGACAGAGTATAAAATCACCTGTGTGTTCGTGCGTGCGTGCGTGCGTGCTTTCGTCCGTCCGTCCGTCCGTGCGTGCGTTCTACTCTTCTTAAGCTATCTTCCTTCCATCTTTCCCTTCTCTTTCCCTTTCCCTTCCCCTTCTCCTTCCCCCTTTCTTTTCCCCTTCCCCTTCCTCCTTCCCTTTTCCCATCTTTCTTCCCCTTTCCTTTAACCTTCTCTATTCCCTTTTCCTTCCCCTTCCGCTTTCCCTTGCCTTTTTCTTTTCCCCTTTTCCCTTTTCCTTCCCCTTTCCTTTTCCATTTCCCTTTCGCTTCCCCTTTCTTTTACCTTTTCTTCCCCCTTTCCCTTCGTAACGGTGCCTAGACACATGACGCATGGTGACGATGAACCTTTTATAGTAAAGCGGACGAATTGAATGATCTCGTAACTGACAATGTTCATTGTTTAGTTAGAATAATACAGAAGGATAAAAGGATCATTGCTGCTGTACAATTTGAAATTAAATTGTTTGATTTTTTTTCTACCAGTCTAAACAGCTCACTGGTTATATTTTTACGGACATATAGTGTAAACTGTTGAAATGCATTGTGGACAGGCTCCGTGTTCATTTGTATTTATAGATGAAACGTTTTTGTACACTGTAGCTGTATAAGTGTATAGACTACAGAATGTTTTAACAAGAAATTTGAGCTAATGCTCACGAAACGCGCGAAAGCATATAGCAGTTCCTCTTCGCAAACTGTCAGTCTGTCTCCAGCCTTTTCGTCGAAATTCATTCTTAAATTTTGTGCTGCAGCAGAAAATCGCGAAAAATTAATAATAAACAGCATGTCTGTACCTTTTTGCAGTCGTTTTCACGCTACACCAGATAACTGCAGTGAAATAACCACTTTTAGGAGAGGTAGCCGTCTTTGACGCCCGCCTGCGCCGGGCTCCATGAACCTAGGAGATCGAAACTTAGACTGCTGAAATCTACGTTTAATGCTGAAAATTTCCTACGCAGGTTGTCTTGGTCTAACTCCAGCCATTTCGTTGCAATTCAGTATTGAAATGTGCGCAGCATCCAAATATTGCGAAAAATTCACTAAAACCCCTTTTGGGAAGGTTCAAGGTCATTCAAGGTCATCGATGTTGATAAATTTAAAAAGCCTGTCACCAGTGCTTGTTATGATAAGCAGCATGTCTGTGTCTATCTGCAACCGTGTTCACGCTAAACGAGATAATTGCAGTAAAATAACTACTTTTTAGGGGGGTAGCTGTCTTTGACGCCCGCCTGCGCCGGCCTCCTTGAACCTAGGGGGTCGGGACTTAAACTGCTAAAATTTAGGTTGAATGCTGAAAATTTCATACGCAGGTTGTCTTGGTCTATCTTCAGCCCTTTCGTCGCAATTCAGTGTTGAAATGTGCGCTGCATTCAAAAATTGCGAAAAATTCACTAAAAACCCCTTTTTGAAAGGTTCAAGGTCGTTCAAGGTCATCGATGTTGATAAATCCAAAAAGCCTGTCACCAGTGCTTGTTATGATAAGCAGCATGTATGCACCTATCTGCAACCGTTTTCACATTATTCGAGCCAATAACGGCAAAATGACGTCTTTTTAAGAGGGTACCCCTCTTTGACGCCCTCGTTCGAGGGGAACCCCTGCACCTAGTGGCACGAAATTTTGTCACGATAAACTAGAGACCTTGGGGCAGCCCACAGTAAAGATTTCGTGATCCTAGCTTGCACCGTTTTGATACAGATCACGAGTGTGACAGACAGACGGACGTACGGACGGACGAACAGAACGGACGGATAGACGGACAGACGCCCAGACGATGGCTAAGACGCGCGAAGCATTCTGCTTTCGCGCGTAAAAACCTACGACAACGAATACTACTGATCCTTCTAACTTCTGAGAACAAATGGGTGCGTGCCGGCGAGAAACAAGAAATTTGAGCTAATGCTCACGAGACGCGCGAAAGCCTATACCAGTTCCGCTTCAGTAGTTTAGCTGAAAATTGGGGAGTTCACGCTAAGCTAATATACAAATACCAAATTCTCTATCTAGATCGCATAACAATAGTAGCGTGGCGCCACCTTGTGAATGATGTAGACTCGTGTCGCAGCCCAAAATCCCCAAAAAATCCATAAAACTCCCTATTTTGGCGTTCAAGGTCATTCAAACTCATTGAATTTGGCGCCAATCGAGAGCCAGTGTACGACTTCCTATTAGTGATTAATAGTAACCTAGGCCCTATCTCGCACCGTTACTGAGATACAGCGACTTATTGGCCAAAAATCGCAAATTTCTCCCCTCTCATTTAGCGCCCTCGTTCGGGGTGACCCCCTTCGAATTTATGGAAAGGCTTTACGGTTTTTGACACTAGTGTCTTCCAGGCAGCCGATGGTGAAGATTTGGTGATCCTAGCTTGCACCGTTTTTGACTGATCCACCCGTGTGACGGACGGACAGACAGACGGACAGAAGTGCGATAACTAAGACGCGCTGAAAACAGTAGCTGCTTTCGCGCGTAAAAAAATCGATCAGCGTAGGCCTAATGTGCTATAGGAGCGTACGGAGCGATCAAAACGAACTGAAATGAATTGAAATGAAACGAGATGAAGTAAATGAAATAGAAATAAAATAAACCGAAATTAAATAAAAGCCGCATTTATTTCGTTTTGTTTCGTTTCGCTTCTTTTCAGTTTACTTTGTCGACTTTTCGAGTAAATGGTTGAAGAAGTCTCAAGACTCATCTCTTCAGAAAATCATTTCCTGACTATTTCCTGGACTAACTGTCTCCCTCTAGTGGACGTAGCAGTAGTTTACATTACTTACATGTATATTACTTTAAAAAATCCAGATTGGTCTATTGATTGATTGCCGACCTGAGACGCAGTGAGATTGGCGTCCGACGGGCACGGACTCGTGGACAATTGGAACGAAGTCTCGGACGAGAAGAACATCGGAAGACACGGTGAGGCGGCGACGGTGAACGACGAAGTGTTGGAATAGCTGAACGCCGGGTCCAAACCACCTCCGCCATTAGCGCCACCGGCCCCTGCGGCCGCGGCGTTGTAGTCGGCAGGGAGTGGAGGCTGAGTTGAGGCGCCGGGTGGTAGAGGCAAGGCTGCCAGGTGGGCCGGCAGGGCGCCCGGCGGTGCGGCCGGCGCGGCGGCGGGGAATGGGAGGTAGGAGAGAGCCGGTGCGAATGTGGTCACGTACGGCAGCTGGGGCTGGGTAGGATCCAGCAGACTGTAGCCGTAGTTTGGCGGCGGGGCCATGAGGCACGTCGTGCTCGACACCGTCTTTGCAGACCCGTTCGTATTCTTCAACATACACGTAGCATAGGCCTATACCGCAAGCTTACATTACTATATCATAGTGGTTCTCAACTTTTTAAAACCCGTTGACCCCCTTCTGAGCCCCTCACTCTCCCTGCCTCTCTCTCTCTGTCTTTCGATAAAAACGACACAAGACTTTGTTTAACATTTTACTTGTAAGAGGAAATAAAGAATTAAGGAACATAAGCTAACCTTGAAGTAAGTCAACGTCATACCACCAAGGTCACCACCAGCTAGAGGGTAAAAAAGAGGGTTTGGGAAAGCGCGCGTTTGGGAAAGCGTTGTAGGCTATAAGCTATCCCAGCGGGATCCACAAACGAAAGAACCCTGAAAATGCATGTATAGCCGGTACAAATTTTCACTGAAGTCAACGCCATAACCAGATTAACATAAATTCGCAGCAAAAGCTCGCCTGGGAATCCAACTCAGGCTTTGCTCGTGCTCCCATATACCGCTGTTTGAAAAGTTCACAAATAGGCCTACGCCACTACGAGGGTAAGAAGAGGCTACAATCGGATAGCATTACGTAACCAGAAACCACTGAACCACCCTTACCACGCGTAAAATTACGTCGATTTTTCTTTCCAAACAGCAAGACACGATGAAGAGAATACTAGCACTGGCATCAGATTGAACAGCCCAAATTCCATTACGCCGACTTTCACCGAAACTTTTCGGTGAAAATTGCGAACAAAAACGGTGATAAATTATGAAGCGGGAATGTTACGGTGAAGCTTCGGACTTTCAAATCATCTCAACAAATGTGGAGATGGTTGCGACAAAGTCAGTGACAATTCCGTGACAAATCCGTTTGTGTCCGTCTAACGGAATTTAGTCCGCCACTGACAGAGCACGGGGAAAGTCGTCGATAAAGTCCGTCTATCGCAAATTTGTCGGCGTAATAGAATTGAGATACACAGAGTCAGAGATTCTGTATTTTGCTTATACGTCTATAGTCATTATGGCGCTTTTCAAAACTAACTATTATCGGCTGGGTCTGCTGCAGTAGCTAACTGTTTACCTGTACATCAGTGTCGGAATCTTCATCGTTCGACGTGTCGGTTGTTATTCTGTACGCGCCGTCGACAGCCACCGTCGACATAATATCCAGTCTGTTCCAATCAGTCGCTCGATTATTATTGCTGCAATAGTTTTAATTCCTGCGAAGTCTGTCACGGCTGCAGACGCTAGGCCTACTTGGCTGCAGAGTTTATTTAATGTCCGATGCGTTGCCAGGTAGCAGACTGAGAACATCCCGTCGCTTTGATGCTGAATGACGTCACGTCTCTATCCTGCAGGCTGCAGCATCTTCTGGTTCAGCGGCAGGGTTAACGTTTGACTCAGGAAACGATTTCAACCAGCGAACTTAAAAAAAACATTTAGTCAAATATCTAGTAAGCATGTGCACAAGAATGCATGGTAATGGGCCTTTAAAATGACGTCGTGTAAACTGAATGCACTGCTTTTGGACCGATTGTTAAGCTGTAAGTTTAAAGGTCTGGTCTTTGCTACAAGGTGTCTGTCGTCTGTCCGTCACATGTCACAAAATGTATTGTGGCCAAACGGTAAGTCGTAGGGGGTCGGCGATGGTACCACTGGATAGGGTGATGGCGACTTTCCATATGTTGTGAATAGTAACCATGTCTCCATCTGCAGCGATGTGGTCGCAATTTTCAATGCAAAGTTCTTGCAAAGTTTTGACGTCAGACTACGCCGTGTCTGCAGTAAAACCAGGGCACTGTTCTGTGAGACGGCCGATTACAATAACTTTTAACATGCAACATCGCGAAAAAAAACTTGACGTAGGCTTAGGGCCTAAGCTATAAACGTCCATAGTTTTTGCCCACCTCACCGTAATACCAAAAATGTAAAAACGTGGAAGAAAAAAATTTAAAACGTTAAAAAGTTTTTAAAACGTAATAAAAATAGACAAAAAAACCCGGCTGTCGCTAGGATAGCCGACCGTACTGGTTTTCAGTGACCTTCAGTTATCCAAGGTCGATGATTTTCATGTCACCTGAAAACCAATATACGACTTCTAATCAATGATCAATAGCAATCTAGGCCCTATCTCGCACTGGTTAGCCAGAATAGCGCGTAACGGCCTTCAAGGTCATCCATCGAATCTGACTGGGTATATGCAAGTGCCAGAATCCCATACCAGCCCAGGCCATCCAGTGGCTTCTATCCCTCAAAATCTGGAGTCGAAATCGGGCGCAAGCTCCCCCTCCCCCAGTTTTAGTCTCAAGACCCCCCGTTTTCGGGCTCAGTTAAGGGCATAGATTGCCCAGTGAAAATAGGGAGAACTGTGTTAAGGGCGTTGATTGCTAAGCGAAAAATAGGGCAAAAGTTTTGTTAAGAGTGTAGACCAAAACTTCCCCTATTTTTGATCTACACCCTCAACCTCCCCCCTATTTTTGACTGGGCGCAAGCTGCGCCCACCAGGTATAGGGAGAGAAACCACTAATGCCATCCCACTTCGAGCACTGATCATCATCATAAATGCACAATGCTAATGATGTCCACAGTTTGATCCAAATGTGCTACAAAAGATGTTTTTTTGTCAACAACCACTCACAGAGGCATGGATTCATACCACATCAGGCCCTGTTCAGTAAAAGTTTGGGGCCTCAGATGGATTTTCCATCACTAATGTATAAATTCACCCAATTTGAGATTTGGCTTTCTGAACATGGAAAGCTTAGGTACTGGTGGACCACCGGAGAAGGTCGTGCAAGCGCGGCTGTGTTCGTGCGAGGGCAAGCGTCACAAAAATCAAAAATTTACACACACGTCAGACGATCTAGCAGTCAACAGAACTAACTTATCAGCAATCAAATGTACAAGCAGTAACGCTCACTCACAGAACACAGAACTACAATAGCATAAAGAAACAGCATGGATCTGCAATAACTGTTAGTCACACTTAAAGATAGCAGCAAATCCCAGTCTAAGTGAACAGTTCCTATAGTGTCGTACAACGCTTCGTTTATATTTGAAATATTTTCCACATGAACCACAGCAAAACTGCTGAAAGTCCGTGTGTTTCAGCTGATGAAGTTTCAATTCAGCTCCTGTGCAGAAAGACTTTGAACATTCATCACAAACATATGGCTTCACCCCTTCATGACGTAGTACATGTGACTTAAGGCTACCACCGCAGTTGAATTTCTTCTGACAAATGTGACAGGTGAACCAAGTACCTTCGTTGTGTGACTTCAGCAGGTGCGCCTTGAGATGATAACGTTGTCTGAAACAGTCTGAACAGTGTCTACATGAGTACAGCTTTGCACCAGTGTGAGTATAAACATGAATCTTCAGCTCACGGCTACTTTTAAACATCTTTCCACACCAACGACAGTCATGAGGTCTTCTGTTGCTGTGTACGTGTCGTTTGTGTTTCTGCAAGTAGCTGGACTGGTTGAAACTTTTATCACACAGTGAACAATTGTATGGTTTGTCTCCTGAGTGGACTCTCGTGTGTTTCTTCAGATCTCCAGACTGACAAAACTCTTTGTCACACTCATGACATTTGTATGGTTTCTCTCCACTGTGAATTCTGCTGTGCACAGCAAGGTTACTTGATTGCGTAAATCGTTTGCTACAAACAGTACATTCAAACGGTTTCTCTCCAGAATGAACTTTCCTGTGTAATGTTAATGCCTGACAGCCAGTGAAACACTTTCCGCATTCAGTGCACTTGTATTTACTGCTGTGAACATTCATATGACGCCTCAAGTACTCCTGAGTAGCAAAACGTTTCTCACACTGAGTACACGAATACAACTTTTTTCCAGAATGTATTTCTTTGTGACGACTCAAATTCTGTTTTGATGCAAACCATTTGTCACACATTGTACACACATTTGGTCTTGGTTTGTCATCACGTGGATGCTCAGTGATATCATTACTATCAGCTTCAATCTTCACCTCAAATAAAGTCTCACCTGCATTACCAATTGCCACAACTCTGCATACACGAACTACATCGTTGTCACTTTTTCACAATGTGAGTTAGTTTATTAGAGATAGCAATCACAAGTAGTTAAATTCTGCAGCTTTCATGGTCTTTCTGATTTACTACTATAATTAATTGGTCAAAATTACTCAATTAATCAAAGTTTCTTTTTGCAGATAATTCAATCAAAAATTATGCCTAATCATTTGCAATGCTGTTCACTGCAAACAATAAATGCGTGCACCAGACGTAAAACGTTATAAAAGGTAAACATACCAGCACTTGACTGCATGTTTACATCAGCAAGCTGACTCATCAACCTACAAAACATACATCATAGTCAACAATAACGCCTTCTAACTACGCTGACTTAGCTGCCATTTAGTGATGGATTTTGAACATACACTGTGTCTCAAAAAAAACATCCCTGACATTTTCAACAGTAACTTGAAAACCAATTATCAGATTTTAATATTCCTTGTACAAATATTCCTGTCACAACTTGTCATCGAATGACCATTCAGTTTCTCACCTCACCCAACGTTTGTTTCTGCACTACCTGAGGAAAGCACAACCAGCAAAATATCACTTTTTTATCCAATGCGATATGATTGCTTAATTAACATAACGTGCAAAAATGCATTTTGTTCACATTTCTGACACTGTGGCTGACATTTCATTTAGTTATCCATTTTTCAACTGCCTACAGTAAAACTGCTTGAAGTGTTGGCCCATTATGCGAACACAGGCAAGGAGACGCTTTCTCCATTCACTTGACAGCAGTATCGATAATGTTCAGGCTCTACCAGTCACTTCTGACTTTACAAACATTCTTAAACTTTATCTGGTGAACACAACTGCTGCAAGACAGTCAAACCTTGCAACAGACCTGCTGTTGGGGCCCACAAATTAGGACAGATGGAATTTATTGACGTTTTTCCATTCGTTTTAACACGTATTATGCCTGGTCTGCTTTCCCCGGGTAGTGCAAAAGCAGACGTTGGGTGAGGTGATAACTAAAACACTTATTTAATAGCCAGATGTGTCAGAAATATTACTGCCAAATATTATTAAAATCTGCTAATCTTTATTCAAGGTACGATCGATAATGACGGGGGTGTTTTTTCAGGTTTTTTGTTTTTTTAATGCATATTTCGCTTGATCTGCTTTCTCTAGCTAGTGCAGAAGCACACATTGGGTGAGGTGGGAAACTGAACGGTCATTTGATGGCAGGTTGTGTCAGGAATATTTATACCAAAAATTACTAAAATCTGATAATTTATTTTCAAGTTACAGTCAAAAATGTCATGTATGTTTTTTGAGACACAGTGTACTATATGACCATTTTTCAAATAAAGTGATTCACTGAAGAAAAATCACTATGCTTTAGATAACATCAATGCGACATAAGAGCTTGAACTTGAAGTAAAAGCTTGGCTCAAAATTCAGCAAATGCATGCCTATTACTTTGGCAGTAGAGTAGGGGGCGAATCCCACAAAACACTTCCACATCACGTACCGAAAAACAGGCATGATAACTTGGACTTGAATACAAGTCTTCAGCGGGCGCTGCCCCCAAAAATTTGGGAGGCCAACAACTTCCAAAATTTAGCACGATTTACATTCACAAGCACAAGCAGCTTATGCCAGTAACAGAGTGCTCAGTGTAATGCATGTCTAGACTCTTCAGAGTGGGGTACTTCTGCAGTCCTGACATGTCTCCTCTACCTGACTAAAATATATATTTAAATTCTTTACTGCACCAAGCTGTCTAAACAACATAATTTGACAAGTTTCTTATCATCGATCTTGCCACTTTTATAAATATTACTTAAGTAGAAGTAGAAAACAGCCTGAAAAAAATATTCAAGTAAAAGTAGAAAGCAAAAACTTCTACATATTAACTAGAGTAATGAAGTAGAACGACTTCTTTACTATCCAACAATGCTTGGTACTAATAAATAGCTGGCTAGACAGTATAAACAAAATGTACAAACATTTTACTGGGTCTTTGTAGTTTAACCACTGGTATTGACTTTAGTTTGTAGTCAACCATGACACTCATTGACAAATAACTGTAAATACAAAATACAAACTGTAATAAAGTAATACTAAAATACCTGTGGCATGGCGGCAGTGGAGGGAGAGGCAATCCCTGCCTAAATTTTAGTCTGTTAGCAAGTTTTCTTCTGGTCTAAAAATTTTTGTTAAAAAATACAACAAGCCTATTTTGGGCTAAAAATACCTCATTTTGGTGGAATTCAGAAGGAAAATTAAACCTTTCAAAACCCATAACCACCGCTGTCCAAACCTTTTTCTTCCTTCTTCTACGAAATATGTGCCAACATAAGTATATTTAAGGGTCAAGCATGGTATGGTAGACATGTGGTGCTAGACTGATGCAGGTGTAAGATAAAAAGAAGTGCTTTGACACGTTCAACAAGAAATTTGAGCTAATGCTCACGGGACGCGCGAAAACCTATAGCGGTTCCTACCCGCAGACAGTCACCCATCGCAGTACTAACCGGGCCCGGCGTAGAGTAACTTCGTTTCAGCCGAAAAGCGTTAACAACTACGCCACGCCACCAACGCCAGTACCGTAACGCCGCCTTGTGAATGATATAGACTTGTCCAAGCCGAAAGCGCCAAAAAAATCCATTAAACCCCCTATTTTGGCATTCAAGGTCATCCAAGGTAATTGAATTTGGCGCCAATCGAAAGCCAGTATACGATTTGCTATTAGTGATTAATAGTATCCTACACATGTAGGCCTTATCTCGCACCGTTACTGAGATACAGCGAGTTAAAGGCCAAAAATCACAAATTCTGCCGACCCCTCTCACATTTAGGGCCCTCGTTCTGGGTGACCCCCCTTTGAATTTATGGAAAACCTTTACGGTTCCTGAAACCAGAATCTTCCAGGCAGCCGTCCGTGATTCTAGCTTGCACCGTTTTTGCCTGATCCACTCGTGTGACAGGGAGACGGACAGACGGAATTGCGATAGCTAAGACACGCTGAAAGCAGTAGCTGCTTTCGCACGTAAAAAGCTACGAAAACTCCAGGCTGTTGCAAAATTCCAATTTCCTATATTCCCTATTTTCTTAAACCACAATGCTGATGCAAAATACTGAAACTGTTAAAATGTTATGCAGCAGCGACAAGGACAAGACTGTCACATGCTTGCCAATATTTGAATGTCAGCAGAACAAAAAATGACAAGAAAAACTACTCTAAAAATCTAGAAAAACTTCCTGTGTCGACACTTGCAGTCTGTTGATGAAGTAAGGATGTGGACATTTTTTGCCATTCAAAAAATGTATTTCATGACATTCAGTGTAAAACTGCACAACAGTCCATCAAAAATAGTCACACCGAGTAGTATAAAAACTGAAGTAAAAATACCTCATCGTAACAGACTACATGCATATTTTCTCCAGTAACTTAAAACTTTGAAAGCAAACAGACAGATTTATCAATATTTTTCAAACTCCTAAAATTTTACAGAACTTTTTAACAGTAAAATACAAGTGGCATCATGATAGGGAGGACTAAAAATACAAAAAATTTTTCACGCCTCACAGAAAAATGTGTACAAACATTGGCCTTTGTAGTCTAACCACCGAAGACGTCTTTAGTTTCCAATCATCCATGATGTTCACTGACACTCTACTTTATATTTCTACACACTACGCTCGGTACAATTACACTAATTTAGACCAGCTTTATATTGCACCAGTGAACTCTACTCATTGAATGCTACAATAGATATCAGTACACCACCGTTCAATTCTTTCCATAAGTAGCAGAAAAACACTTTGAAGTACCGATCTCACTGTTGTTATTATAGCGACCACAGGAAAAACATTCACGCGTTATCACTGCATCATCGCCAAAAACGTAGAAAAGCTAAATGTCGAATCGCAAACTTAAACATAAATTAAGTAAGTAAAGCATTCCAAAAAAATGCTTGCTGCAGAAATAAATTCAAAATGAAGTCAAATTCAAAAATGAAACAAAATAAATTGAATTGAAATGAAATTCAATATAAAATGGGGTCGAAATTAAAAATAAAATAAAATTCAAAATATAATAAAATTTAAAATAAAATAACACAAAATGAAATAAATTGAAAACAAAGTAAAATTTAAAATAAAATTAAAAAATATAATAAAATGGAATCGAAATTCAAAATCAAACAGAATTCGAAAAAAAGTTAATATAAAAAATTTACTTTACATTAAAAATAAAAATAAAAAATACAATAAAAATAAACCATAAC
>Ga0209671_1007057_pt1 | contig 11605 bp, 8 predicted proteins | sample WorMetHERISLAND2_2_FD_187401 | JGI IMG/M metagenome (GOLD analysis project Ga0209671, IMG submission 187401) | Marine gutless worms symbiont microbial communities from Max Planck institute for Marine Microbiology, Germany - Olavius geniculatus... | ecosystem: Host-associated > Annelida >...
GTACCAGCCTATCCGGCTGGGGTTAAGGCGGGGTGCGTTCCCCTGTGTCGGGTGGCGGGTAACGCTGTTGATCCCATATGGCAGGTGACGCTTCGTTGCTCTGAGTTGGACTTCCCATAAAAGCTATAACACCGCCTTTTATAACACGATCTTTAAATTGCATGTGCTACTAAGGCAACTCTGTAAGTAAGTAAGAAAATGTGCAGAGCGCACAATGTCGATGGGAATTTGATAGACTGAATGATCATGAACAGAACGCAGAGTGTGTGCTATGTGGACGATGCAGTCCAGCGTACGCTGCAGACATGTTTGACGCAGCAGCAGCGGCCGGAAACCTCAACTTTATGCTCGGGCCCGGACACCAGCCGCCTGCCCTGCCACCTAGCGAACTGTTGGGAGTCTCCATGGTCGACACTGAACGTCTTCGGGGCGTCGGAGGGTCGTTGGTAGTCGTGGAGGTCACCAGCGGTAACGGCGTCGGTTGTCGGTCTTCGATTGCTATCGAGGAGCTGGACATTAGCGCGAACTTTCCATCACGTCCGACCTCCAGTCCGACTATGTGTAAGAACGCAGGACTCGCTGTGCGTGGCGATGCAGTACTAAGCGTATTAGTAGTAGTAGTAGTAGTAATAGTAGTAGTAGGCCTGGTAGTAGTAGCAGTAGCAACAGCAGGAGTCCGTAAAGTTGTAGCTGTTTTTTGGTCCGTAGTCGTTGTACTAACGTAGTAGAAGTAGTAGTCGTCGTGGTATTAGTAATAATAGTTGTTGTCGTTGTAGTTGCAGTAGAGCAGTAGAGTTTTGCGTAGAGCTGTAGTAGTAGTAGGCCTAGCAACAGCAAAAGGAGTAGCAGTAGGAGTGGGTCAAATTGTAGTTGTTCCTTTCTGGCCTGTAGTCGTTGTGCTGACGTGGTAGAAGTAGCTGTAATAGTGCTGTGAGTAGTAGTAGTAGTAGTAGTTTATGTTGTTGTTGTAGTTGTAGTTGCTGTACTCGCTGTGCGTGGGGAAGGGGCTCTGGTCTGGTCATGCGACTGACATTCGTCTGTGTTTGCAAAGGTCGTTGTGTCCTTGTCCGTAGCACGTTGACCAGTCACAGCAGGACCGATATTGTGGAAGTACTGTAATTTCATGTCTATCTTGCTCCGTCTGGAAGAAACATGGTCTTGAACTCAAATCAACAGAAAACGCCTTAAAACTTATCGTAAAAATTAGAAAATGCTATTGTATGTTTCCTTGCCGGGAGTCAGAGCAGGACAGATATTGAGTGATCAAGTGTCCGTCGTGTTGCGACTACACTGAAGATTGGTAAACCAGGAACAACGGTGGTAAACAACAACAACTGGTAAACCACAAAGTGTTAAAACACTGGAAAAAAAAACAAAAAACCGATAGACAAACTACAAGAAATTCTAGTGAACAAAAGAGACAAGTAAAGAACGAAGAAAACTGGTAAACCACGAACACAAAAGAGTAAACAGAGAAGACGGTAAACAACTTGTAAAAACACTACATAGCAGTAATGAAGAAACGAAGGAGTAAACAGGAGAAGTTAGAGGAGAAGATGTTGAATGCTACGTGGAGGCAGTTTTCGAAGCAAGTCATATATTGAGTGATCGGGTGCGATGCACGCAAGGATCAGTGGCCTCTTCACTACGACTGCCTTGGGGAAAAATTGGACTTGTGCTCGTAGATCTAAACTGCCTAACCGGGCTGCTGGAACGCCGAGGCCTGACACTGGGCACAGTTAGGTGGTTGGAAAATAGCCGTTGGCCACACCGCATGGAAACAATTCAACGTCTTTCTGGTCCTTAATGATTTTAGTCAACGTAAAATTCTGACCGTAGACAACAGTAACCTATCATCGAAACCGTGCATTCTAGAACGAACGATAGGTTCCGAAGCAGTTAGGTGGTTGTTGCAGGGCAGCGATGACGTTCTTGAAGGTGTACTGCTGCTGCTCGTTATTGTTGTAGTGGTAGTGGTTACCGTGGTAACGGTTGTCGTAGTAGTACTAGCAGCAACAGCAGCAACAACAGTAGTAGTAGTAACAGCGGCATTTGTCTGCGTGGATTGTGTAGACGTCGTAGCAGTGGTCGCGGGAGAAAACATTGCAGTACTGTCCGGAGTAATCCCATCTGAGCTAATCCCTAACCCTACACCTTAAACCTTAACTCTCTTTCCAACCCTAACGTCTACCGTAAGCGCTGGTGGAATGGGATTAAGCGCAGTGGAAGGACACCGTGTAGTAAGTATGGTAGTTGCGAGAGTACAGGTCGTAGTAGTGGTCGCGGGTGCGGGCGGAACGTAGAATCGAGATCGTGAGAGGTAAGCGTTTTTCATGCACGATTCGATGCCCTCCACGTGTCGCTCTAGACAACGGCGACACACCTCTGCTGTCATGCCAGGCGGCGTCTCGTTGTAGGCCGATTCCGATGCTTCTGATGTAGGTTTCTTGTCTCTACAGTAAACAAGCAACAGTTCACACTGTGATAGAACCTAAAACCCGTGTTTCTAGTTGCAATCAAAAAAAACTAAGGACAAGAGGGCGGCAAATTTTTTAAATTATTTTTTTGGTGTCATGACGTGTCATGTAGTATTACCCGACAACTCATAAAAACAAAGTGACTTACTAAATAGTACTCACAAGAACTTAAGCACTGCAACATTTCCGGCTAGATACACAAACAGTATTTTAGTAGAAATTTGAAACATACTAAAACGACACTTATATTTCTGAAGGTCCAATGAAAAATTTAGGGACAACGGTCTTTTTTTCTAGAGACGGACTGAAACTAGAAGCAGGGTTTTAGGCCTAACCAAGATGGCTCAGTAGTGTATATAACGGTTAGAACGTTGGACTTACGATGACTAGGTTGTGGGTTCGACTACGAGTTGGGTCGCTATCAATTGGTTAATAATTCCATCGGTGACTGTCCACGGACAGGTGAAAGATCTCGGTATATAACCGGCACCAAGGTTAGCTTAGTTTTCCATCAGTTCGGGTTAGATAAACAGGTAAACGGCCTGTTTGGGTGGCTTGAATCAGAGCGCTTTCACCTGCGTCTGTGGTAGTGATCCCATATGGCAGATGACGCTTCGTAACTCTGAGATGGGTCTCTAATGAAAAGCATACATGCCATTGTAAACTATCTCTTTCTTGTGCTTTTCTTTCCATTGGCGGGAGCAATGGTCTAAATTTCGGTTTGTCGGAATTTTTTTCTTATCGAAACATTTTCGTTTAAAAATACAAAATTCGTATTCGAGGCTAACGCACCCCTATTTTCGGGCAGTTCAGGGGCAAAAAATTTTGAGCACCTTCGATGTCCATTGTCAGAAATTTGCAGCTGTATCAAATCAATAGATTCGAACTGCATGTGGGTCATCTAGCTGTATTAAGAAAACTAAGACAAAAAGCGAAAAAATACACAAAGTAAAAAAGAAATGGTAATGAATTCGCTGGGCAATCACCGACGGTAGAGGTACTGAACTATTTTATAATGCAGAGAACTGATTTGCGACTAACTTATTGACGGCGGCGGCGTTGGCGTTGGTCGTTGTTTGTTGTTTACGTTGTGCCGGTGAATTGCTCAAGTTGTTGTTAAGTGTGAACGAAGGACAACATTTCAGTCTGCGGGCTGCTTTCTCCTGCTCCACCGTCTGACACTGCACACAGTTGTAGTAGCACGGCTGTGACAAAATTTAACAGGCAACACGTACTCCTCAACGACATAGGCCTACTTAGTCTAAAGACTAGAATCCCCATTGCTAGACAAATGAAGAAAAGCTATAGAGATTTCAAGAAAACAGGAATAAACACAGTACAAAAACGCAAAGTCAGAAGATATTTAGACACCTCTTGAGAAAATGGTGTTGCAAGACGTTATTGAAGACATGATGTTGGGCAAAACAACAAAATTACGAAAGCGTCTGCAAAAATGTTCAGCGACATCACAAGCAAAGACAACATTTTTTGTCACTTTGAAGAGAGATGCACGCGCGGCACAGTGGCAGATCGCATGATGTCAATCAAAGATATCTATTGTTTGAAACAGCGTGGTTTGGAGACATGCATGGACCCCGAAAATCGCGGTTCTACTTTTGCAGTTGTCTTGAGATTATGCTGTTATTTACAACACTGTTATAGGGGCCTACCGCAATGCGACAGAATTCGATAGTGTTAAACATGGTACACGTTCGTCGTCACTGTGACGCTGGCTAAATGTTTCTTAAGGCCATTGTAGTAAATCTCGTTGTTCTTTCCCACAGCTTACATTGTCAGTTCTAAATTTACAGACGTGGCATTTGTGACAATCTCCAGTATAATCCCATATCACATTTAAAGACTTGTAGCTCTAACATGTATTAATTCCATGAAAATGCATAAGCCTTCAGCCTACACAAGCTTCAACCATCAATCTTTTTACTAGTCAAGTTCAGACCTGAAGTCTTTCGAGTTCTAGCAGCCTTTCAACGACCAGCTCCTCAGTGACGTCACTCCACCAACAACTACTACACACAGTAGTAGTAGAAGTAGTAGTAGTAGTAGTAGTAGTAGTAGTAGCAGTAGAGTGTAGTAATTGCTCAGTGACATCACTGGGTTTGACTCCTGGCAGCGTTCTCCAGTCACGGACACCGCGGGAAACCGTCACCAGATCCAGAGTCCGCAGTGATTCTGACAGACGCTACTACTACAGTGTAGAACTACTACTACTACTACAACTAGTAGTAGTAACACTATTACTACTACTAAGATCCGTAGTGATTCTGAGAGCGGGTGTGCGAAGAGATAGAGTGACGTGGCGCTGCGACGTCGACGAAGACCGCTAGCACTCAACAACTACCAAGAAGACTGGTAAACCAGAAAAATTGATAATCCAGAAAAACAGGCAAATCTGTAAAACTGGTAAACCTCAAAGAAGATTGGTAAACCACGAAAACTAATAAAACAAACATTGGTAAGCTGTGCTAGACTTGCACTCAGCAGCTACCAAGACGAGTGGTAAACCAAGAAGACAAGTAAACAAAGAACTCTTGTAAACCACCTGTCGTGGTAAAACATTAAGAATAAAGCAAGGAAGACTGTCAGACAAACATCAGCGAAGTTTGGTAAACCACAAAGACTGTCAAACAGTAAAAAGAGACTGAATGGTAAACGAAGAAGACTGGTAAATCACGAAGGACTTGTAAAAACATCCAACGGAAGACCGGTAGCACTGAAACCTGAACGCCACACGGACGAACTGACACCACCCGATGACGCCACAGGAGTTGATGATGATGATGATGATGACGTCACCTGTACTACATCATCACTATCAAACTTCAAACAACGTCTCAAAACCTGCTATCCCATTTCGTCATGTCTGGATATATCTGACACTCTTCTGACATGGTCCTTGAAATAAGGCTTATTATTCAAACTACGTTATATTTCTCCATGATGACGATGATGACGATGGCTGGGACTGGTTGTTTGGATGTGTTCTGCCGTTCTTAGAAGTTTTCAGTCTCGACAGTTTGTTCATGGTCGCTGCACCAGCCATCAGTCGGCGAAATCTTCAGTAGAAAGGGTCCGATCGAGACTTTAGCTGCGCGGCGTGTGATCTGAGATATTACGCCAACATTTTACAACATTTTACAACGCACATACGTCAAATTGACAACATAACAGTAACAAGAAATATTATTAGATTGTGACCAATCTAATGTACTCTTCGCGTGCATCATTTTCTTTTGTATTATTTAAAGAGCTTTTTCGTTCCTTTCGGCTTGTATAAGAAACCCGGAGTGAGACCCGTTTAATATTATACTAATAGTGACTGGCGTCGAGGTCGTTATTGGAAATTGTCTCTCCGAAGTTCGTATATTGCCCGATTTTGGGAACTGAGAGAAAAAAATTTCAATAAATAATGGTCGATGACGCTAGTTGCCATTTGTCTTGTTATATCTCAACGCATGCGTCTATCTGGCACCGTTACGGAGATGGCGCCTCAAAGATAATGGGGTCACGACCTTGACCTTTTGGGGTCAGGTGACGTCATTCGGTCACATGACCATTTGACTCCCGGGGGTCGACTTCCTATGGGTGGTCGATAGTGACCATGCGTCTATCTGGCACTGTTACGGAGATATGGCCGATGGAAAAGGGGAAGGGAAAGGGGAAAGAAAATGGAGAAGGGGAAAAGGGAAAGGGAAGGAAAAGGAAAAGGGGAAAAAAAGAAAGGGAAATGGGAAGGGAAAGAGTATGTGGAAGGAAGATAGCTTAAGAAATGTAGGACGCACGAACGCACGGACACACAGGTGATTTTATACTCTGTCTAATGCTATGCATTGCATTGGACAGAAAATAAGAGTAAAAAATAATAACGCATGCAACGAAAACTTTGTGCTACATCTGGGGCGCGTTAAGTTACTCGACGCTTTCTTGCAGCGCTTTCAACAGCGCTGAGTAACTCAACGCGCACCTGCTAATAATATCTTTAGTAGGTGGGTTGTTTTGTTGATTAGAATAAACGCAAACAACATATTGTCCGAGCCCAACCACAACGTCAGCATGCTGGTTGCTATGGTCCAATTTACAACTCTTTGCAGTTGGCAGCATTAGCGCAAGTCTTGGCTGTTGCCGCCTGTTGATCTCAGTCAAAGGAGCGCTCTGCTTAAAGACTCATTAATTATTTCAACAGTGCACCAACTACAGCTACGAATGCTGATGGTAGCCGAACTGGAACCAAAGGACAGCACCATTTTGTATAGTGGGCCACAGAAACGAAAGTTTTTTTACACACAGTAAACGCGTAAAATTTACTTTACCGTTTAATACCCCGTTTAGACGATCAACTAGCTGGCTCGACGAACTGGCTAGGCCCTATATGTTAGCTAGACGAGCCAGCTCGATGTTTGCTTGATGATTGCTTTGTGTAGGCTATGCTATACATGCTTCATATTAGCTCGATGTTTGCTCGACGTTTGCTCAACGTTTGCTCGACGTTTGCTGGATGTTTGCTCGATCTTGTAAACGGGGTGTAACTCTGGAACCAAAAAATGGGCGCCGTGACAGCGTTATAATTAAACCGTCATCGAGAATGGTGTTGCCGAATCACCACCAGTATCTAACCACCTATTCCGCAAAATATCAATTTTTTTGAGTTTCCGAGTCCATAGGCAGACAGACAAACGGAGAGACCCTGCATAACTTCCGCCTTCGGCAGATACAATAATAACGTCAAAGGACAACCTATAGACGCCGCCGCAACCACATTTCGAAAGAGACCATCGTACCATATCGCTTTGTCTGAAAAACCACTGAGTCTACATGGGGAACGAACCCGAAAGTTCTTGCGAATTCAACAAGAAGCACAGCTGTCGCTTGAATATCCCACCGTACTGGGTGTTAGTCACCAAGTGTGGACGATTTGCATTTCATCCAAAAGGGCGTATCAGTGGCATATAGACAAGGGGGGGTCTAGGGGGCCCAGCCCACAACTCGGCAGATAAAAAATAAGCAAGCGTTTAAATTGCACTAAATTTGTCAGTTTGGTCGGTTTATTATCGGAAAAATAATTAACATTGTTGCCACCAGATGTCATGTTTTAAAAAGGTTAAAGGTTAAAGGTGCATATAGCTCTTAATGATCCCATCTCAGAGCTACGGAGCGTCACTTGTCATATGGGATCACACAGTGTTACCTGCCACCCGACAGAGGTGAACGCGCCCCGCCTTAACCCCAGCCAAATAGGCCGGTACTCGATAAACCTACCCCGGAGTTGACCTAGGCGGTTGGTTACATCCCGAGATGGTTTACCTGCCCACAGGCAGTCACCCATCGCAGTATTAACCGGGCCCGGTGTACAGTAACTTCGCTGATTGGATCAGACGCGTTACCACTACACCACGCCGACCGCCCATAAGATGCACCAAATTTGATTTCGGCTGACCCGCTAGAGGAGTTCAGAGCACTCTCCCAGACTCCCTAGCTGTATTTTAGTGAGTGCTGTTTCTAAGGGAAAGGAAAGAAAGGAAACAGAGAAAAACAGGAAAAGGAGGAAGGAGGTAAAGAAAAAAACAAAAAAGAGAGAAAGGGGAAAGGTAAAAAGGAAAATGAAAAGCAGCCCCTCTTAACTGATGGCTATGCCACTGGAGCGTATGTGGTTTCCTATTAGTGACCAATAGACACCTTGGCCCTATCTCGCACTCTTTAGCCGCATTAGCGCGTATCGACCTTCAAGATCATCCAAAGTCGATAATTTCCACATATCTGAAAAGGCGCATGCCACTTCCTATTAGCGGTTAACAAGTTCTTGGCTACCTCTCACCGTTTCGGAGATATGGCTACTTATAGGCTAGCTTGCAACATTCCACTGAAAATTGCAGTCAAACCGCTGCAGATGGTAACATGGTTACTATTGATAGCCTATAGGAAGTCGCCAGCGTCGTATTCAATGGTATCATTGCCGATCCCTTACGACTTACCGTTTAGCCACAATATCTCACGATTGGCATACCATATAAAACGTTATAACCCTTTAAGATGGTCCAAGGTCAATGATTTTCATGTCATTTGAAAGCCAATAGGCCTATGCGACTATCTATTAGTGATCGATAGCAACCTAGGCCCTATCTCGCACCGTATAGCTACAATACATCCGTGACGGACGACGACGGACGACAACGGTACCTTAAGCTCGACCGTTACTGAAGTAGGCCTAGGGTCGGCCAAAAAGTTCGCTACTCTGCTACTTTTTCATTTGTAGACTATCTGTATGCCGTCGATTACATGCGGTCTCGTAGAACCCCCTCCCCCTCCGATAAGTGTATTTTGCCACGTTCGACGAAACAACCTGGAGTAAACTGTTTCTTGTGGCACAGGCAGCAGGTAACCTACTGTACATCAGGTTCAAAACTGCACGTGCTCACCCAAAATGAGTAAGTTCTTAGCCACGTTTTTTCAGCAACTCTTTTTGTGTCCTAATCAGGGTTTTCAATAGCGCACAAACAATTCAGCCTGTACGCCCAAATTTTAAGACGTGGGCGTCACGACGTCCAGATCAAGTTGTCTCTTACCGGGTATTATGGTTTTTTTTTGTCTATAATAAATTGCAATTTGACATCAAAATCAGTTTTCGAACGTTTCTTTAGTCCAATCATTTCTGTTGACTGTCGTGTTTCTGTTCACTTCATGCCATGAATTCGTCGCACGGCAACTGTGTCAGTGTCACTGTCACTAATTTTTACTCTGCAGAACAAAAATCGCAGCTTTTTTGTTTTGCAGCGTAATGGGCTCTAGACATAACAAACTATATAATTTAGGCCTGTGTGTCTAGTCCATTGTGTACTTTAGGCAGTATGAGTTTTATTCGTTTTGTTTTAAATTGTTTATAAACAATATTTACTTCTTCTATGAACAGTATTGAACACTGCGCTCTAAAAATCTTTGAACTAATCACCCTACTAAAAATATTAGGCCCGTGCCTACATGGTAGGCCTAAATCTACTAAAGATGGTTAGGTTTTCCAGCGCAACTCACTCATCAGATCCGTCATAGCCTACCTGTTTCGTTGAAAGTAATTCGAAGTTGAAGACGTCTCTAAGCCTAAGCAATCAGTCCCCGCACTTCGTGAACGTTTAGGCCTAACAAAAATCCGTCACAAAAGCTCCTAGCCTATATCCCGTAGAAGTCGATCAACGAAACTGTCAATAATTATGTCCTGTAGCTGTTAGCCGTATTACTGGTGGAAATAGTTGATTAGCCTCTGCAGCTTGTCTGGAATAGCTCTGCTTGACTCCACACGGTGACGCGTCAAATACTTTAACATTTCGGTCATCAACGGCGTCGTTGCGGGTGCAACAAGTTGTACTAGTCCGAGTATGCACATAAATCCGCATACCCAAACTAATGGGTATGCAAATGACTAAAGTTGTCATTTGCCGACAGACAGCTGTGAATGTCCGACAGAAAGAAAACCACGATTCCTTACAATTGCGATTTTGTCCCTAAATTTCTCAATATTTTATTATTTCTAGCCCAATAGTTTGCATTTTTGAAAGAAAATTATCCGACGAAGAGAACATTTTTCGGCAGGCAAAAATTTAGGCTGAGGGATGAGCTAATCGCCCATTTCCGTGTTTCTTTTCCCTTGCCATGACGCCACTATATCGGCCCGACCTTGCTTTACTTTCAGTGGATATTTGCCCAATAGGCTTAAATGGTTTCCGGAACGATTTGCCTCGATCGTTGCAGTGAAGTGGGCCACGTTCTAAAAACTTTTCGATTAGTTGGATTAGTTGAAAGTTTATGATACGTTATAGTTTCCGCATGTGTGTACTTTACGTGGCAGGAGAAAAAAATGGAAAAGGGTGGAAATCGAAAATGTTTCAGTTGATTCTGCAGCACCCTGTAGTAGATTGATCTCTACGCATTTGGACGCCGGCGTGCTGACGATTGATTGATTTCGACCGAGTGACGTGACGTTGTCGATCGATGTAGTTCTAAACGCTGCCAACAGAAGGCGCCGCGAACTCTATTCTTAATGGCATCAGTGTGATCTCCATAGCGGCGAGAAAGAGGCCTAGGCTCAAACAACGTCTAAAAATACCAACCGTACGTGCGTCTCCTTGTGCGTGACCAAAAACCAGTGATGTAAACCCGACTTCTTCAAGATCAACACAAAGTTTCCGGCGGCTTTTATCGCGCGAAAGCAGCTACCGCTTTAGCGAGTCTTAGCCATCGCAATTCTGTCCGTCTGTCCGTCCGTCCGTGTGTCCGTCACGCGGGTGAATCAGTCAAAAACGGTGCAAACTGGGATTACCAAATCTTCATCATCGGCTGCCTGGAAGACGTTAGTTTCAGGAACCGTAAAGCTTTTCCATAAATCCCAAGCGTGTCCCCCAAAGCGAGGGCGCTAAATAAAGAAGAGTGAAAAAAATTGTATCCCAGTAACGGTGCGAGATAGGGCCTGAGTTACTATTAATCACTAATAGGAAGTCGTACACTGGCTCTTGATTGGCGCCGAATTCAATAACCTTGGACGACCTTGAACGCCAAAATAGGGTTTTTAAATAAATTTTTTGGCGATTTCGGGCGGCGAGACACATTTGAAGAGCAAATTGCGCCGAAATCAATTGAGATAGACATGGAGTAGCTGCATACAAAATTTTCAGCGTTTAACGTACATTTCGACGGTCCAAGTCTCGATTTTTTAGGTTCAAGGAAACCTGCGCACGTAGACCTCAAAAAGCCGTATCCCCGTAAAAGTCGTTAGCCTGCATGTATTTTACCGTTGTTGGTCAGTCTTTCGTCAAAACGGTTGCAGATCACCATGGGCATGCCTATGCCTATTTGCAACCGTAGGCGCCTAGTGCATATTTTTCATAACGTGTTGCGGTAAATGAATACCTAAAATCATAGATGTAAAAACGTTTTTTTACGTTTTTTAAGTCTTGCCACGGTTTTTTTTACGTTTTTTAACGTTTTTCTTCATTTTGCCCAACGTTTTTTTATTTTAAAAAAACGTGCATTGAAAATCCCATCAGAAGCTTCGTAAAACTTTTGGGATTACAGAAACGAATTAATATGTCATAGTGATGTAGTTTACTTAGTTAGTCTAAATATAC
>Ga0209671_1007058_pt1 | contig 11605 bp, 16 predicted proteins | sample WorMetHERISLAND2_2_FD_187401 | JGI IMG/M metagenome (GOLD analysis project Ga0209671, IMG submission 187401) | Marine gutless worms symbiont microbial communities from Max Planck institute for Marine Microbiology, Germany - Olavius geniculatus... | ecosystem: Host-associated > Annelida >...
GTATTCTAATTGATGATTTTGTGTGTCATATTTTCTGGCAATTAGGACATTGGTCAGGAAATTATACGTAAAACTTAACTGTTCCAATGTTCTCGTTCTCGTTCTCGTTCTCGTGGTTCTTGGTCTCGTTCTCGTTCTCGTTCTCGTTATCGCCATAATCTGGTCTCGTTAACATCCCTGCAAACTTTGCTCCCATAAGCCTATCTAAACGTTCGACTCACCGAGCCATATGACGAGCTTGTATAAGCTATCCTAATTATGTGCTGCATCCGTCACCATCGCATGACAAAATGATCTAGTCACGACCTCAACTGCTGTGACAGACGTACCGTACGCTTATAATTTCTAACTCAATTAGACTAGAGGCCTAACAGCACAGCTGCTGCACAGCAGACTAGTCTGTTGGCGCATAATTAGGCATAACACAATGAACTACACAGACGCAACACGGGAAACGTCAACAGTATACAGAAGGCCTACTATACAGTTTGTCGATGCACAACTGCAACCTGACGTAAGAGATAGCTAGAGTAGGCTACGTACACTGTCACGGAACTTCAGGCGAATGTTTTAATCGCCTGCGTTATAGTAGGCCTACACGATGAATAATTTTCACTGGAAAACTGGCCTAGGCAAGCTGCCGGTTAAACATAAAGTTTTAGTTCTTTTCGAACTAAACTTTTTACCAAAAACTGAATCCAGAATCAGTCAAGTTATGGAAGAAACCAGAAAACAAAATCAAGTCCAAAGTAATTTGCGGAAAGACGGAATCGCTGATCGTTCCTATTCGCCAGGTGGCAGCCGCAATTTGCAGTAGCACGTTCTGCTTCACCTTGAAATCTCCTTTTCCTATGGGGGCCGAGAACCCTATCTGATAGGCCTACAGTTTCTGTGGACGCCACATGTGTACTTGCTAAATGGTATTTTTGGTGCCAAGGCGTTGTGTGAGGTATTCTTAAATAGCGGCATACACTGTACATTTGTGTTTTTAGGGGGGGGAGAAGATTATCTTCTCTGTATTTTCGCTCGATCCCTAGTTGTGCGTCTGGTTATCAGTATCAGTGAAAATAAGGCTGTTCGTTATTTCTTCTTCGTTTGCAAATAATTTCTGGAACAATCTGCGAAATTATCTGTCGTTGTGTCTAACACTAGCTCACTCCACTGGATAATAAACCGTTTAATTACAATAAAAATAATCACAATAAATGGTACTGCTATGGAAGTGTTTAATTATCTGCATTACAACATAATAAACATAAAGGCCTACAAACATGTATACCGTATATCGTATTGAAATATATTGCCATGATTACTGCCATAAAAACTGGAATACAATACTGAATGCTTTCTAAACAGTGGCAGTATGATAGCAAACAAACAACTTTAAAAAATTGGCATTCACTGATAATAAAAACAATGATAGTTAACTAACTAATAACTTATGACACACATACACACTTCCAGTGGTTAGAAAGAATAATAATAGCAGTACAAAGTCATTGAATATAACAAAACTCAGCGAATGCAATGTTAGCTGAACAATAACGAACAAGAAAAGCCCAGCTAACGCAAAGGGGAACGTGCAACAGCGGTGCATGTCTGAAAGCCCAGTAAAACAAAATCAGTCGCCAGAGGGCGCCAGATGACCGGCAGCTAATTATCTATAGTGTTCTACTTGTACTCACCAAAAGGCGTGACCTGTCTCGCTCTGCCAACGCTGTATCGGCTGGAAATCGCAAATTTTCCCTACCCCCTCTCACTTAGCGCCCTAGCTGGGGATGACCCTTTTCGAATTTATGGAAAAGCTTTACAGATCCTGAAACTAGAGTCTTCCAGGCAGCCGATGGTGAAGATTTGGTTATCCTAGCTTGCCCCGTTTTTGACTGATCTACCCGTGTGACAGACGTACAGACGGATGGACAGAATTGCAATGGCTAAGACGTGCTACAGCAGCAGCTGCTGTTGCACGTAACAATGAACTTGACCTTATTACGTTTCAGTCAGTAGCAAATGAGCATTTTTTGGCTTTTACAGTGAAGTGATAAATGTTTGGAATGCGCCACGATCGTCAAATATTGACGTTCGTTTCATAAGTTTATGACAGGCTAAAAATTAACATAACACTTCACCGATTTTGCACTGATTTCTGGTCTGAAAAGTCTGAACTCGGAATCTGCTGACTCGACACTAATAAAGGGTGCATCCAGCCCACTAAAATCATGCTGGCCTACACTTTTCATCTGCCACGAAGCATTTAAGCAATATTGTGCAATTAAAACCATTATTATCAAACTGTCAAGTCTGATATGCTTGCAGTACACGGTGCTACGCACGACTGTCTTGACTGATCGACTGTGACTGACTATGACTACACGGTATACCTACACTGTGGTCCATACAAAACGTGCAACTTTTATTTTTTGAACAGCTCCGTGAAACACTGGCCAATTCTAATAATTTTTTGTATGCGATATCAAGAAGAAACTTGACGCAAGTGGCCATAGTTTTGACCCCATCATTTTAATACCGTCACTACACTACCTTGTGAAATGCAGAAGTCGTAGTTTGGCCGTTTACAACAATGAATTCGTACTGGATAGCGCACACGTCGGCTCAGAAATGTTTAACTGAATAGCGACAAACGTGATTGGCAACTATTGTCTCTTAAAAAGTCACGCCTGTTACATAACATCCTTTTTATTACAGCATGTGCTCAAAATGTCCTCCTCCAGCACGAATGCAAGCGGTAGACGTTGACACTACTCTCTAACAGCAGGTTCAATAAGTACATTTCACAAGGTAGTGTAGCGGCAGTATTAAGGTGAGGTGGACGAAACTACAGTCATTTGCATCAAGTTTCTTCTTGATGTCGCATGCCAAAAATTATCAACAAATAGCCAATGTTTCACAAAGCTATTAAAAAATTAAAAGTGGCACGTTTTTTATGGACCACGATGTACATGGAGCACCAACCATGCACACAGACACAGCACTTGGATGGAACGCACAAATGACAAGACCGGTTGAACTAAGCCAGAGTAACGCGTTTTCCAACAGTGCGCAGACCGTCGCTGAAGTTGGCGCCATGCGAAGACAGAAAACTCTCATAGCTGCAACACCAACACAGCTCATCATCAATGCAGACATCAATAAACAATCGCATTAACAGCAGCTCAGTGTACAGACTGGCACATAAGAAAGTGAAACACAACACATGCTTTATGCCGTGGCTACACGCATCGATTTCCTCACCCGAGGTGTTGTCCAAGGTACCTCATCAGAGAAAACTGGACAAAATGCGCATGCTCATTCTGTCCGATTTCTTCAGATGAGGTCTTCTGCCTCTCAGCCAAAAGACGCCCATCAAAACCTCGGGCGAGGAAATCAGACACGTCTGATTTCCGGATGTCCGCATAAGATGTCAGCACTGATGCTCCTTGATCCTAATCATTTTCCAAGCATAAATGGAGTTGAATGATATTCAACAAAACTTAACAAAACTGAAAACAACTTCTTATGCAATTAATTTTTTTCGGACTTATTCTCCAGTCTTTTTAATGTTCTTGTAAAATTTGTTAGTACGAGTCGTGAATGATGTACACTGCACATATTTGCTTGCTAAATTTTTATCATGTTATGAAATAAATATTTGGGCAGCATTCTGCAGAACTTTGTAGTTAATGTTTTGCCACAGATAACTGCAGATATGATGTTTTGCATCGAACGTGCGTACATCTGTTGATATTTGAATCGTTCGGCTGGTGACACAGATGGACGCATGTTGCCAGCTGCCACCATCAGATGGCGCTGCGTCACCAGAATACCGACTGCATCAGGACTGCTGGCAGATATTTGCTCATCAGGAAAACCTGACTTAGCTGGTGCATGATGGGAAGGCGTCTGCATAAGCTATAACACATGCACACATCAACTTGACATAGAGCAGCAAACAAAATAGAAACACCACGACACATTTATCAAGTCACTTTCAAGTACAGTTTCAAGAAAGCTATTTTAGTATAACTGAAAAGAATAAAAGAAAAGTAAAGTGATAGATGTAACTGCATTAACTAGACTGTATGTGTAAGTCATAAAATCATCATTGCAATCGTCTCCATAATAAAGAGCTTTTGTTTTTTTTCAGTTATCACATAAATTAAATGCTTATAACCACTTATGGCAATAAAGTCCCGTTTATCCATGCACATTTGATGGCCGATCAAATTGATCTCCGATCAACCTTGGGACTTGATCTGAGATCTTCTCAATAACCATTTTTCCATCGCCAATTAGCAACTGATCGTCCATCAAATCTCCCATTAGGCTGATGGCCGAATATCGGCCGATCAAGTCAGATAATTGATGATTAAACATGGCAATCTGCAGTTCGTTGTTTATTCGCATCAGAAACATCGCTTCACTTCAACGGTCAGATCGACAATTCATGCATTAAAATAAAGTTCCAGGCATGGACGCTCCCAAACTGATTTGCAATAAAACGTATTTTTGACAGCAGATGATATGGACGATATCACTGCTATGACAACGTTTACTGCCCATGGTGTCCACTCGCAGCGCATGCTGGGTAATTTAGCACAACACCGCAAATTGAGGTCACTGTCAGCCAATCAGATTGGCACAAAGTAGGCTCAGTTGATGGCCGATCAACTAATCGCCGATCACTTAATTGGAGATCGAAAATGCATGGAAAAACAAAACACAGTTGATCGATGATCAATTCTGAACATCAAGTTAATCGGAGATCAGTAAATCGGAGATCAGATTTGATTTGATTGGCGATGAAAAAAACCGGACCTAAATGGCCTATTTTGTGCTAATAAGATGAGAAACTACTCACTCACTGACTCCATAATGAAGAGGCAAAAACAGCATGTTATATATAAAATCATGACCAACCTGTTGCACAAGCTCTTTATACCGTGCCATGTCAAGTGGTTTACGACCAACGATGACGTTGCGTAAGTACAAAATGTCATCTTTCAGTTCCGGTTCTTCTCTTGTTTCTGCAAAACAACAAACAAAATGCTTGACACGAGAAAATGTGTGGCTCTAAAGACACACACAAAATTCATCTGTCCCTCATCATTACTAGTTACCCTACACCATCTCCCAAAAAAACTTCCCATCACTTTGTCATTGTCAAAATATATGCCAAAAATCAGTCGACTTTCGAAATTCTTTCACTGGCACAATCTGAGGACAATAAGATAACTATTAAACATCCCGCTGCACCTATCATTGCAAAAAAGTATCTTCTGATTGACTATGTTACTACAGGGGAGCAGAATTAATGTATAAAATTAGCATCGATGAGATAATTTCAGTTAATTGGTTCAGGCACACTTTGCGCCTGGACATCGAAAGGTCTGGTAAACCATGACCTGCAATTTTTTGGGCATGAATGACATGAAAAAACAATCACGACAAATGACAGTTGGGCATGACGTGAATTTGTCTAATAAGTGAATAAGGACCAATTTATATAGTGCCAAAATCTCGCAAGAGAATCAGGGTGCATTGGAGAGGGGTGCTAGGGGGCAAAATAAGCGAACTGAAAATAATAAGTACCACAGTAACAGAGTGGGAATATGCTATAATAAGTGATACAAACATTTGCTGTTGTTGTCCTAACGAGCCCATCTGGCAATGCCAATATGGGAGGGCAAATGCCGAAAAGATGATTAATTCCCAGTGGTTCTCATACTGTTTGAGAGCCATTTTGTTAATCACGGAACAAACATTTCACAGTAAAAAGTAATAAAATGAAGTGCACGTCAGACCTGGATTATGATCTGTGGTTGAGACACTGGAGACAGCATCAGTGTCATTGATTGCGTTGAGCTGTGCATTGTAGAGCAGAGCCTTCAAGTCAGCGCCAGTGAAGAACTCGCTTGCTGCTGCAACTGCACTAAAGTTCACGTCATGAGCTAGCCTCATGTGATGGCTCAATGCCTCCAGTATCTCCAACCGCTCTCCCTTTGGCAAAAACAATATATATACAGACAGTGTTAACAGGGTATTAGAAAAAGCCTTGATAATAAATAATATAAGTAATATACTGTTTTTGTCTTTTCATTGTATTAGCATGTCTGTGCTGTATTTTGTGTTCACTGTCAATGGCGTTTGACCATTGAGAAATAAAGGAGTATTTACTAAATTACTTAGTTAGTTAAACAAGAACAGTGTAGTACAAAGTGTAACAGCTCTTTTCTCAAGATACCAGCCAATAAAGCAAAATTCAACAACTTAATTTGTTGTCGAAAACATTAAAATGCCTAGCAATCGTCAAGCAGTAAGAAACATGCCAAAATTATGCTGTTATTACTTCCCGTCTTGTTTAAATGGCAAAAATGTCTCAAATTACTGCATGTTAAACTGCATTCCTAAAATAGCTTCTGCAATAGTCAAAACAAGCATCATCACGACATATAAAGGCTTATCTTCAGATGGCATAATTAACAAAAACAACAAAACCCAACTTTAGTCAACCACCTTCACCAATAAACCGTACCTTTCACCAGCAGCTTATTCCAAAACAATACTTACAAACTGACTGTAGAACAGTGACTAAAATTAAAATGCAAAATGCACGATTTCCATCACAACTAACTTCTGATGGCAAGGGACAATGGAGTGCTTTGTCAAGACGGCCTGGGCGTAGTAGTGCCGGGTCGATGAGATCTGGTCTGCTACTAGCAGCAAGCACATACACTCCTACAACCAGTGAGTTATTTATCACCACTGACAATCATGGACTCTAGAATAGACACAACATCAACTAAACTTTACTAATGTTTTTCTTTAAAATTGCATCAGAATCAAATACAATATAACACAAAATGATATGTGGATCACTAACAGACTAAATCATAAAAATAACTATAAATTTGGTGCAAAGTTCAACGCGAGTCCACCTGGCGCCCTAAGTCCGATTGGCTGAAAGTTCAAGGGGATGAAATTCCCCCAGTAGCAAAGTCACATGGCCCGAACTAAAACGCATTAACATATGCAAAACGTGCAATGTCAACTTAGAGTGAGTCAACATGTGCAACTTTCTTGTTAGTGGACCAAAATTCACAACGTTTTTTGGTCAATGCAAGAATGATCGTTCTTGATAATGCCATTTTCCTTTGGTCGATATCTCTATAGGTTCTGGAGATATTCGTGCTCAAAGTCAAAAGTTGTCCTAAATCGCACCAAATTTTGGACATTTTTTGCCCTCCCAAATTTTAAGGGGGCAGTGCCCCCCCTAAAAGTTGCACCCAGGTTATCACCCTTGCCTAGCGGCACGTCATGTGACAAAGTTACACGGGGCCACTCCCACTACCGCCAAAGTTATATGCGCACATTTGATAAATTTTAAGCCAATTTTGGACCCACTTGAAAAAAAATTGTAAAGGGGACCCCAGTTTCCATGGGGATGCGCTAGCAAGACTTTGTCATTCTCTAGCACGTATAAAAAATTAGGGGTGCAGCATCCCCTATGGGCCAAAATATGGTCTTCCGAAAAAGGCGCTTTGGGTGGGTACAATTTCACCTTCATATCTCCACGTTTACTGAACTAAAGTTTAGCGGACTTGTTTCGCCTAATGTGGGAGGAATTGCAGTAGATCAAGTACTTGACCGATTTCGAATATCTTCATCTGTTCCGAAGATATTCGCCATCAAACTTTAAAGTCGTCTAAAATTGGGCCAAAATTTGCATGTTTTTGGACCCTAAAATTTTTTTGGGGAGGGCTCCTAAAATTTTGCAAAGGCATTATAAAATTTGGCCTAGGTATGATCACCATGCAAAATTTCACGCCGATCAGCTGACCCATCTCGAAGATCTCGCGTTGGAATAAAAAAAAACATCTGCAGTAAAACATAAGTCTGCTCCGAAAGCTATCGCTTCCCGGCAGACTAATAATATACCAGTACAACACACAAACTGTGCCACTTGTAACACATAACACATTGCAGAAGCAAATCAACTCACACTCTACAAATGCAGTGATGTAAAAAGATTCATTTACTTTTTGTCAGCGTACCTCAACTTTCCTTTTTTAAAAATCATATCATATTGTTGCCATTCCTCTTTATCTGACTTTTATTACTATACCACTAACTGTAGTGGACCTTGCGGTAGCTTGTTATCCACGCATTCATTATTACTTCACTGCAATTCAATCACACCATAACATATTATCGAGACCTTCTAATATCTTTGAATAAACTAGTAAGCAGTAACTAAGTAGTCAAAGTAAGCAGTAACTAATAACCTATATAAGTTCACCGAATTACAATAAATATTTACTAATAAGCAACCACTTTTGGCTTACTCGGAATGATTTCTAAATGCTACTGTGACAAACAAAAATCGTTCCATGGAAGGCAGCAATGCACAATTGCCAAAAGTCAATAAATCAGTGGATAAAAATTGTAATTAGATGTAAGCTGCTTATTAAGACCTTCTAATGTTTCGACTCCGTCCAGTTGAGCAAGCAGCTGGTTCACAACTCGGTCAGTCACTCCCGTACTGTCATGGCCGCGCCTAATAGTCAGTCACATATAAACAACACCAGTGAATATCTATGGACACACTCAACTTTAAAACAGATCACACATTCAGTTATTGTTTAACTAACCCATTTTTCCAAAGTAATTTCAGGTTAAGCCATTCCAGTTACAACATTAGTCCAAAAAAAGTTAAACTCTTCCAAATTGCTATAGCACAACTTTATAACAGCATCAAATTACTGGAGCATTATACCAGATGACTATTAAAAATTACCAGAATAATATGTCTTTTTAGCAACAATATGACACAACTTCACCTGTGTAAAACTGTGAAATAAACAGCGCAGACTAAGAAAATAATGCAATTTAAGTCAAACAGATATTGCAGAGTCTTTGTAGAGTGAAACTCAGTGGACCAATCTAGACAGCAAGCTGGTAAAAATCACCTCTCAAGTACTGACTGAAATAGTAACATGTACCAACAGAATTAGCTACAATGTCCATCTGTGGTTTACCTCGGTGCGAGTGAATCAAATTCATCAAAGAAGAGAATGCACGGCTGAGCACTCTGAGCTCTGTTCATAAAATAAAATACAAACAAACAAATGCATACATACAACGCAACGATATTACATCATGACATATGTCACAATATTAAAGGTAAAGGTAAAGGTAGGTGTATAGCTCTTATGCAGCGAACCCCTCACAGAGCTACAGAGCATCACCTGCCATATGGGATCACACAGTGTTACCTGCCACCCAACAGAGATGAACGTGCCCCGCCTTAACCCCAGCCAGACAGGCTGGTACTTGATTTACCTACCCTGGAGGGATGGAAAGCAGAGTTGACCTAGGCGGTTGGTTACATCCCGAGATGGTTTACCTGCCCGCAGGCAGTCACCCATCAAAGTGCTAACCCGGCCCGGTGTAGAGTACTTTCGTTGATCGAATCAAACGCATCACCACTAGACCATGCCACCACCTGTGCTGTGCATGTCAGAGCTGCATGACTGATGATGCAGAATACTGCAACAAAGATATTTCCAGGTAAGTCACTACCACAGCCCTGCACGTGGCACCTAATAAATCTGCATATTATTCATTCACTGACAGACATCATCATCCTCTGTATAGCTATCGTTTAGTAATATTTTCTATTTACAATGCATAGATGTGACAAACGTCAAAAAATTATAATAAACGTTAATAAATGCATTTATTAGGAAAAAGATTGTTAACGTTTGTAAACTAAAAGTAAACATACACAGAGCATAAGTTTGAATATTAGGCCTATTATTTGGATAATTCCAAATTCCAATAAAAGCTTTTTCATTGTCAAAAAATGTCTTACTCCAGTTCTGTGACAACTGTTTTACAAAAGTGCCCAGAATTCACTCACTTTAATCTTATAGCTATGTGAAAACTAAGTTGAGTTTTCCAATGTCCTATTTACCGTCACTAGCACCGTGACCCACTGAACTCTATCAGTGATCGAACGCAATGCACTATAGCTTGGCTTCCCCTCGTAATTTTGCTTCGTTTCATTCATGTGATTTTTATCGAGATAAACGTTGACAAAATAATAATCACGTTTACAAAGATTTTTTTGTAAACGTTGTAAACGTTTATCACATCTGTGTTACAATGTACCTCATAACTGACACACACGTGATATACAGCACACATAAATGCATTTTGTTGTCTAATAAATACTATCTTAACTGAAATCAAAACGACAATTATTAAGATATGATTATATCTACTAATGGAATGCACTTGATCCATCACTAGCATTACTACAGCAACCAAAGTATCACTGTTTTTATTGGCAAACAGCCCAGTTCTCTCCACAAAGCTGCAATAAATTCTGACATCAAATAAGAAGATGGTAAACCTGACGAAAGTGTCCCGAACAGCAAGCTCACTGGCTCCTATGTACTTATTCAGCAGCTCAGGTCCCTACAGAGATCAAACATAAACTATGTATACAGTATTCAGCGTACAACTAACAACTATTTAATTACCTCCGCCAAGGAGGTTATGTTTTTGCCAGAGTTTGTTTGTCTGCCAGTGTGTTAGCAAGATAACTCAAAAAGTTATAGAAGGATCTTTCTGAAATTTTCAGGGAATGTCAAAAATGGCAAAAACTACATGTGATTCAATTTTGGGGGTGATCCAGAAGGAATCCTGGATTCTGGATCACTTTGAAATTTTCGTTAACATTGCTTTACATGGGACTACAATGGTGTGTCGAATCAATATGCTTGGTGGAGGTCTGCAGTCTCCGAGTGCTTTTCTAGTTATTTATTTATTACAAAAAGCACACAACAGCACAGATAAAAACACAGAATAATAAACATGCAACTTTAAATACAGAAGTCGATCAAGAGTCAGACAGAACTAAAGGTCCAAAACAGCAGCAGACAAACAGTAACTAAACTAACTAGAAATAACTAAAAATTTTAGGCAGAGCCCAACGTGAGGCCACCTGGTGCTGCAGATCTCAGTGGGAAAAAATGCTGGGGTCAAAATTCCACTCGTAGCAACGTCACACAGCATGAACGCAATTGTATTAATCTTTGTGTTTGCTCTGCTTAAAGTTACCTTAATGCAGATGAAATTCAGAGCATATTCCTTGGCAATGACGCCAGCTAAAAGCGTTTTGCCGGTTCCTGGTGCACCATAGAGAAGAAGGCCAGAGCGAAGCCGCAGAGGACAGCTGCTGAACAGCTTTGGATACTGAAACCAGACAGCATAAAATAAATGTAAAACTAAGAATAACCGCATAACCAAATGAAATCACAAGTTATTACAAGTTTTGTTATTTACGAAAAGTTATTTACGAAAAGCTTACACAAGCTGCCAACAAAAGTTGCAGTGAATACACGAAACAACAAATATCCCAATTCCTAATATTATGTCACGCAAATGCATATGAAAGTTTTTTTTAACTCGAAGTACATGTAGCATGTACACCACAAAAAAGATGATTTTCTGCATGTTGCAAATCACAAACGATTATACTCTCTCTTCAGACATCAGCTCAAATGTTTACATAAAATGTTATATATATATATATATATAT
>Ga0209671_1007060_pt1 | contig 11603 bp, 10 predicted proteins | sample WorMetHERISLAND2_2_FD_187401 | JGI IMG/M metagenome (GOLD analysis project Ga0209671, IMG submission 187401) | Marine gutless worms symbiont microbial communities from Max Planck institute for Marine Microbiology, Germany - Olavius geniculatus... | ecosystem: Host-associated > Annelida >...
ATATATAATATATCAGGTACTTCAGCAAAAACTACAATAGATGTGCTAGTAAATGAAAATCACATACATTGTTGCAGTTGAGCATAATGAGTAAACGGCCACTCCATGACATCATCAGGATCACTATCTTCTGTCTTGACTTCCATAGCAGCTGCAAGTGTGTACATACAATACCACACTTAGCCATTGATTATTAACAAAGAAGAACTGAATCTGATCATCGCTTTTCCTAACCTAACATTGAAGCTTTTCAATCATATGATCCTGATCTGAGTCGGGTACAACAATGCTACGTTTTCCCCATCTTTTTCATTTGTGTTGTGTTACATTTCACATTTTAATCATAATTTTTGAGTTCTGGCATTACGGCATTAGTGTTTTTTGGTTTTACCACAATATGTCCTTTTTTGTGCACATTAAAATCGGCTGTGCACACAATGCTACAAACACCTATATAAACTGAGCATCGTAACTCGAAATGCTCGGTGTTATGTAAGTGACTGATTTCTAGGCTATTGTCAGTGCGGGCCGCATTATCAGTGCAGGCATAGTGTGCCTCCAGTGTTTGAACGATGGCATCAAATGCAGCCTGCCCACCATACACAAGCGTTTGCACGTGCTGCAACAACAGCCAACATTGTAAAGAACAGTGAACTGTTGCAATAAGGAAGATAAAAGAACAATTACTGCAAATGCAACTAATTGCACAAGATAGAATTTCTCAGTCTCCAGTGTAACAACATAAAATACAAAGATGCCTGTCATGGTTGAATTATTCATGTGTTGCCATTTCTTGAAAACCTAGGGGGTACTTCTTCTGCACAGACTGCAAGTAACATACATTGTTTGAGAGACAGTATAGAAATATCAGTGTTGGATTTGCTATTGACTTATCAGTCAGTTGTCAGTGTGGCCCGCACTGACAATAGCCTAGAAATCAGTCACTTGTCAATGCAGATCTACACTGACAATAACATTTACGATTCAAAACTGCTAGTCCGCTACTGCTACAGTCTAAATAACTTCTTTTCTTCTTTTCCAATAATGCACATATCCTCTTGCGAGTAATGTCGTGTATGGCAGAGGTGCATGAAGTGCCGGGAACAACTGTTGAACTCCAGACAGAACAGATAAAAGCGTGCAAGATGTGCTGCTGATAAAAACAGGGTGGGTCTAATCTGAGTTAACAAGCAAACAGACAAAGTACGAAGACCGTAAAAGTAATATTTTAATTTTCCGTAGCGGCGTAATAATAGATACAACGAAAAACTAATCTAGTACCACAACAATCACTAAAACAAGCAAAAAATAATAAGTTCACGTTAACAAAGCGGAAGTTGATCGCAAAAAAATGAAACTTGGAAACTTAAGTCTGAACAAAGACTTGCAGTTGAAATCGAAAATAAGTAACAGTAACAGTTGCGTGTGCTAAAATTACTGTTTTTACGCGCAACAGCAGCTACTGCGGCGAGTACTGCTGTAGCGCGTCTTAGCCATTGCAATTCTGTCCGTCCGTCTGACTGCCGTCTGTCACACGGGTGGATCAGTCAAAAACGGTGCAAGCTAATCACCAATGGATGAAGTCTACGCATCATTACTCACTAGCGTACGACGGTGCACCGCTGTTGCGCGTTCCTGTTTGCGTTAGCAGAGCTTTACTTGTTACGCACGCTAGCGCCATGGTATTAAGTCAAATAAACTGTGATATAAAACTTGTGCTTGTATTGGCATGCAGTTCTCTGCAGAGGTCAGAAGAGGCGTGAGACGGTCACTCATGAAGTGGTAGACACTGGAAAACATCGATTTTACTGTTTCGGTTGTTATCATTAATTTTTTTGTTTAAAATTGAAAAAAATCCAATAAACTTAAACTTAGAACAGCGATATTCATTAGTTTACTATATGCATAATATGGTATACTAGTATAGCAGTGACATGATAGTCGGATTTTGATTTTGCTAAATTTTGATTTTGACCAGATTTTGCCCAACACTAATAATATATAAATAATAAAGAATACATATTCATTGATCGTTGTTGAGTGTTGACTCTTTTGAGATTTATTTCGCTGTTCTGCAGCTTTGGCATATCAATAACAGCGAAGCGGAGTTTCTGCTGACGAGTTTCAAACGGTGCTGATGATACGATAGTTAATGTACGTTGTGATTTGGTTAGGCAAGGAGGAGGAGCGGTGACCATCATGGCGGCTTCCCGTCTCTCCGGTCGTCTGCAGTTGTACATTCGTCATCAGTGGTGCGCCGTGCACGCGTCAATCGGTGACGACTGCGTCTCGTTGTCGCTCGATGACGCACAGACGTCATCCGACCCGTCGGGCAGCGGGTCCGTTGGACGTGGCGGCCGTTCCGGCGCCTCGGACCATGACCCCTCGGCACGCCACGCCCACCCTCCTGAGCACATCGCCGGGCGGAAGCGCCGAGTCCGGCTGATGAAGGAGGACGGGAACGGGCTGGGCATCAGCATCAAGGGCGGCCGTGAGAACAAGATGCCCATTCTCATCAGCAAGATATTTCCCGGCATGGCCGCCGATCGCACGGAAAAGTTGTTTGTCGGTGACGCGATTCTCTCGGTGAACGGTGAAGACCTCCGCGAGGCTACACACGATGACGCCGTTCGTGCACTGAAGAGAGCGGGACAAGTTGTGGAACTGGAGGGTAATCTAGAAGTTGCTTCTTATTGCAGTGATGGCCAAAACTATTTTTGTCTATATTACATCTTAGTGTCAGCAGTACATTAGCATCATTACTGCAGCCATTACTATTACTGATATAGTTTGTTGATGGTGTTAATATTTGTTTAGTATTGATTATAAGCAGGTGTTTGGTAGTTGGCTTTCATCTAGTATCTGGCATTTGATTATCTATTTGCTGTATTTGTGACACTTAAATTTGACTCTGGAAAAGCCACAAAACTTATCAAAAGATTTGACAAAAAATTATTTTTGTGGTTTAAGAGCAATGTTTCACTAGGCATTTGCCTGCATCTAACCCTCTATGTGGGAAACTGCACAGGATTTAATGTTAAAACTATGTTTTTTATGGTAATACTGTTCCATGTTATTATGTTTTTGCTTACTTTACCTGTCTGCAGTGCTGTGCAGCTTTTGTTTCTGACCTTTTGTTTAGTGTATTTGATACATTTATTTCAGACTGTGTGCATGTTAGTTCAGTGTTCTATGATGTTTATGTTTCTAGTGAAGTACCTGAGAGAGGTTACGCCGTATTTTCGCAAGTCATCATTTCTTGCTGAAATTGGCTGGACCGGCCCATCACTAGATGCTTCAGTCGAAAGCGGGTCCATCGGTTCCACCGCCGTTGGAGAGTGTAGAATCATTCCACTTCATTTGTGCTTTGTGTGTCGCAACGTGGCGACCCCCGACGTCCACAACTGTACCATAGAGCTGCATGCGCCTGATGCTCGGTCGGTTATTTGTCTTCGAGCGGCTGATGACCGCATGGCTGCAAGATGGTACACTGCTTTAGCTGCTGTTGCTGAACATGCCACCCGATCTGTCATTGCTGATGCAAATCGGTTGCTGTCTGATGATGTGATGTCGTCCAGTACTAGCCGGGAAGTAAGACATATCGGATGGCTAGCAGAAAAGGTATTGGGTTAGTTTATCTTGTGTTAGTTTATCTGTTGTTTGCACAGTTTTTTAAATAGCATGGTTATTTTTTAACATTTGTCACCATCAAACATATTGCTCCTTGTTGGATCGTTTGTTCTAGAGGTACAGTAGAGATTTTTGCTGTGGATTAGTTGTTATGATCATTTACGTCGTTTTTTCTTATTTTATGGAACGATTTGTGTGGTTTCTTATAACATAGCAAAGTAGAAAGCCATGAGAAAGTATGGATCTCTGCCAATTGTCTGCCAATGACAGTCTGGTTTTGCTGACAACAGGAATTGCAATAAATAAGGAATTGCAATAAATAAGGAATTGCAATAAATAAGGAATAATTTAAAAGAATTTCCTGTATTTTTATGTCCAGTTTACCACCAAAATTTAATTTTCACTTGTGATACCTCACCTTTCTGGAAGTTTAGAAGTCTGTTGATTTGTGCCCAGAAAAATCACCTTTCTGGAAGTTTAGAAGTCTGTTGATTTGTGCCCAGAACTTTTCTATGTGTGTTTTAAAGCATCTGTCTTCCATGTAACGACAGTAATTGACTTAATATTTATTGTATATTTTATACTTGCATAAAAATCTGACTTTTATGTCAATTTACCAATGCAAAGCATTTACTGTATTGTATTGTAAGTCGCAGTTTTATACCACAGCACGTGCTTAGAGCACGTTGGTCTACATATTTGCTGTCTGATTCGCATGTTGTTTTTATAAGTTTTGTGTTTAATTGCATTCATATTATTCTTTTGACTGTTTTGTTTCTTGTTGTTGTGTGAAGTATGAGTCGTCTGAAGAAGTGGATCCATCAATGTCTTGGAAGCCGACATTTGTTGCAATAACAGACAAAGACTTTCTATTGTACGATGCGGCCCCGACTTGCAAGGATGAGTGGGCATTGCCATCTCACAGCCATTCCATTCTTGCTACAAGGTTTGCTAGCCATCCAGTGTTGTATCGACTGTTTTGATAAGATTTCAAATGCATAAAATCATTTTATTGTGCTGTTGTGTTTGTTACATTTACATCATGCAGAAAGTATTGTTTGGCTATGCTTGAGAGCACTTGTTGAGTTAAGAGTCTTTGTACCATTGCAGTATCAGCATGCTGTGTTATTAATGTTAGAGGCTTGAAGGCATGTATAGTTTTTATGAGAAACCCATTGCAGACCTAGAGAGCATTATTTGCCATATGAAATCATACAGGTATGCTACCTAGCACAGGTGTACACACTGTACATGCTCTGCCAAGCAGGCTGGTACTTGATTTACCTGCAGTGGATGGATGGAAGGCTGAGTTGACCTGGTGCTAGTTATGCACCAAGAAGATGGTTCAGAGACAGTTGCCCATAGCTGTCTAACCAGGACTCGAACTCTCACAATCTTATTATCTTAGGTCCAGTGTTCTAACCATCATGCCACCAAGCGACCAAACCGTTTTCCTATCTTACTATAATGCGCAAAAAGTTTGACTTTCATGTTTGTCTTTCATACCCCTCTGGCACCTTCTGTGTTGCATTTGAGTCTGGGCTTTAGGTACGTGCGACTCCACCTTGCCCTCCAGCTTCTCCCATGGCCAGCCTGAGGGGGTCTAGGTAATGGAGTGGACCCGCTAGTAGATATAACGTGATTGATGTGTCGTGTATAATAGACTGGTCAGTACAGCAAGACAGATGACTGGCAGCTCGTTGGAGACAGCCGTGTTCAAGACGAGATCTGGCACAAGACAAGGCGTTGTTGAACACACCTTCCGTGTTGAGTCACATCGAGAACTGACATCGTGGACCGTACCGCTGGTACAAGGGGTTAATGGTGCTGTGCTTGCTGTGAAAGAGCTAAGCACACGTTAGTAGAACCATCTGTTTGCACATGTATACGTAACGTATATATTTATGTTCCAGCAGACAGGCAGTCGATTGAAAAAAAATCACAAAACTCATTCAGCTAACTTCACGACATATTTATCGGTTACAGTTTCTGATTTTGATCCTCAGTATGCTTCTAATTATCCAACTATATTGAAGTTATTGTCTCATGTCATTGTCATTTTTAGTGAAAGTCGACAAATGCAGCTTGCACTTGTAGGTTAAGTATTAACATAGTTTTGGAATGAATGAGATGAATTATCATGCAGATTAGCAACTTTGTTAGTGGCTCTGTATCTATAACCTTTCTGTTTCGTTATTATGTGTTTGTGTTCATTGCCTCAAAAGGCCATCCCCGAAATGACATATATTGTGTTGAGTATGACGTTAAACCCTACACGCTCACATGTGTTTATTATTGTGTAGTTATTATGTTGTTTGTCGATGTGACATGGGATCAGAAGGCTGGCGTAACTCTCGGTTAGGTTCTATACATCAGAGTGTGTCTATCTATCTGTGTGTCTGGTGTGTATCAGAAGCAACATGGCACGGTCGTCAGAATTGTCGCTTTACTCTGCACTATGAGAATGGCTTCACGCTGACGTCCGACGCCGACGGTGTCATAGAGAATGGTGGCGACACATCACATGGTGCGGTGGCACAGACAATACTCTGGCATTATCCGTTTGAGAAACTACAAATGTCATCGGACGATGGACGACGTCTGCTCTGGCTGGACTTTGGTGATGATGGCGAACAGGTAATGTACCCACGTCGTTCAACTGGAAAACACCCGCTCTTGTTTTCTTGTATATCTCACTCAATTTATACAAAATTATAGGGAATGTTTAAGGTTAAATGTGCCTAGAAATTTTTCAAAAATTGCATTCACAGGCTTTTTATTATCACTCACTCAGTTCTGTATGCCAATTTTTTTATGCTGTTTATTGCTGAATGTTGCTTACTTATGTTTTAGACTCATTGTCAGTGAATATAAACTTAACGGTTTGATCATTGACTTTAACACCAGTACTACAGGCATGGTATGAGTATATTACCAGTTAAAATAGACAGGAGTACCACGAAATGTCAGGGACTTTCATAGTGTTTGGAGAGTGGTCATGCTGTGAGTTAAATATTCGCTCTACATGATGGGTTTTGCTATTGAAGTTCGTCACTGCCTAAACCACATAGCACCAGCGTTACCGAGTGAGCTGTGTGTTTCGGTGGTTTACAGACAATCCACATATCTGTCTCGTCGTTGAGTACCAATCAATTGGCTGTTTCAATGGTGAAGCGTTTAACCTGTGGGGCTTGTTTTTTTTTACTCTTCAGTCTTAGTGTTTGGAATACATTGCCGTCCAGACTATCTGAGATATCCAGTTCTCTCCATTGACACTTACAAATGCTGTTTAAATCACTTTTTCATTCTGTTTACTATTGTCGACATTACAGCGCATTAGAAACTTGCCTCTGCGCTATATAAATTGATAGTATATTGTGTTGTAAATAAATTGTATGTTGGTGCTGTTATTTAGGAGCTCGATCTGGATATTAATCCGAAGCCACTTGTCTTCATCTTACACAGCTTCCTAGCAGCTAAAGTGTCTCGACTAGGCTTGGCCTGACTACATATCTCCAACCCTCCCTCTGGCTGTGACATCCTATAGCTAGAGTTGCAAGAAACCCATGTTTTTAAAAAAGCCCAGTCTGGTAGATTTTATTGGGTTTTTCGTTTTTAGAAAGTTTTTTTGTTAAAAGGCTCGATTTCATGGTTTTGGGGATTTCTGTGGGTTTTCAGTTGGTTGATTTGTATGAATTTCTGTTTGCTGCACATAATTAAAATATATTAATATTTGCAAATCTATAAGTTTAAGTGTTTCAGAAAACCTAGCCATGATAAAATATTTCATTACCAGTGACATGAGAAACCAAAATTGGATTAAGTTTGGGGTGGGTTTTCTGGCAGGTTTTTAGGTGGGTTTACCCCCCCACCCCATAAAAAACCCATGTGGTTTTCTGGGGTATTTACTCGGGTGTCTCAATCCTGCTTTCAGTTGACTGCTATACCTCAAAGTACGGTACAAGTTTGTAGACAATTGCAGTGATTGTGACACTGTTGATTATGTCCATGAGATAAGTTAGCATCAGAAATTTGGTGTACATGTTCTGCCAGTTAGTTTTTTATATATTAGTTGCATTATAACAACTCTTATTTATTATTTATTTTCTTATTTTGTATTTATCTGCATATTTGTTTATTTATTTATTCTAACATATGTATACACTTTATTTCAAAAAGGAGACATCTTGTTTATATCTCCACCAAATACTGGCCAATTAGAAGATCTATGCTGTATGATTCTTTAGTGGATGGACGCTGAAGGCATCCCAAGTTGTACAGCAGTCCAATGCAGTGAGTGAGTATGACTACAGTAACTCAGTGTCATGCTAAACAGTAAACAGTAAGTTTATTTCAGAACAGTGTTTAAGTTATAGCACTGAAACCAAATTTGGTTTATAAGTAAATGTGTCTGAGTTCTACCTTGATATTTTGTCGTGTACCTACACTCTGGGAGTGAGGACTTTAGTCTCTCAGATCTCGTTGAGTTACCTTTTATTTCTCCAACAGAAACAAACTCATTTGGCCTTTGATCATATATGAAGCTTGTTTTTTATATGGTTTTACTTTGAGTAAATTTTAAGCAATCGATGTGCTAAATGGAAATCAAAAGTAGATATGATGTTTGCAATATGTTCATTTTTTCATTACTCACAGAGACTGTTACTATGTATTTTACACATCATTTGAGAGCTGTTCTAATGATAGTACCCAGAATGGTATATTAGTATGATCATTCTGTATGTCATGTGACTGTGTATTATGTGTGTCATCCAGTCCGACCTGACCCAGTTTGTTTGAAGTTACGTAGATGACCCATTTTGTATGAGGTCACATAGATGGCTTAGCTGTGATAATCCTGTGTGAGTCGACGCTAGTGATTTTAGTGACGAACCTAGCTCAGCTTTTGTATAGTGATCCTTGCCATTTGATATCTGTTGTGTTTCGTGCTATGTCTTAAGACCTGTACAAAGTGTGATTGATTAGTCATTAATTTCTGTATTTCCATTAGTATTTAATGGCTTGTACGTGCAGTGGCATAGCCAGAAATATGAATTGGGGGCCTCGATTTCTTTCTCTTCCATTTCCTCCCTTTTTCACCTTTCTCTTGCCTTCCGCTTTTCTTTTTTTTTTAGGATTCCTAAAATTCAGCTAGAGAGTGGGAGTGCTGTGAGCTCCCCCCCCCCAGCTGTGTTTGGAGCAGAGCCACAGCTGAAATAAAATTTGGTGCAGTATATCGTTAAAATACAAGATCTGGTGGCAACAGCATTAATTATTTTTCGCAGAATCAACTGATCAGATTTAGTGCAGTTTAAACGTGCTTATCTTGTCTGAAGGATTGGGGGCTGGGCCTGCTGAGCCCCCTTGTCTACGCCACTATGTAGGTGTCTGGAAATCCAAGCAATGGTTACAGTGTGTCTGGTCAATGTCTTATTGAACACTGTATGAGTTTTATAGTCTTCAGTTTGCCATTGCCATTTTTGGCTTGCCGTGTTTTTATCACTCACCCTGTATTTTGTTGACTGCACCATTATATCAGTGTCATCGTTATTGTCATTGTGAAGTAATCGTGTTACTTGTAGCTGTATCTGTCCACTGTCATTTCAGCTATGTTCCACAATGGTGTACTTTTTATATTGTACAGACATTTGGCATGCTGTTTGTTACGAAAGTCTCGGACGAAAATGACTGCAGAATCGATAATCATGCTTGAGTGCTGTGATACCGTTGTTGGTATCTAGCATATAAGTAAGTCCGGTCCTGATATTTCACGAATGATTTTGGGAACCCATCTCTATCTCATGTAGTGTGTTTCGGCCTGTCCCTAAAGAAATCACTTGCATACATTGTTTTTTGTGGAGTAATGCAGGCCTAATGTAAGCTATGTTCTACTCCATGATAAACTCGATAAACTCATTATATAGTTATGACATCTATCTGAAAACAGTCTATATCCAATAGTCCAAAAATGTGACAGCATAAAATTAAAGTGAAAGAAAACATGTAAATGTCACTATTTATTACTGAGTGTTATTAGCAGAGCATTTAACTGACCATAGATGTCTGCTATTTATTTCCCAACTAGCTAAAACAACACTGGCACCGAATTCAATATTGTTAGAAACTGGGGCACAGTACATGTTGTTTTGCTCTTATTTTCGTCTGAGGTTCATTGTGTGAATGTTCATTGTGTGAATTTATAATCGAGTGTGTATTCACAGATGTTTCTACTCGTATTGTTTATTGCAGCTTAATTAGTGCAGATGGTGACTTTGCATCTACAGCAAATGTTCTGCTACTGAAGTGATGCACTTTTTTATTTATAGCTGAGCCAGAACAGTTTGTACAAATGAATATGTATCATCACTGTCAGCATTGCATAGACTTATGATGTGCAGATATGAGATAAAACGCTGGCCATTGTGCATTATGAAAGTCAGCATGGTCTGACCTGACGTATGAAATTGCAGTTAGCATATCGCATTGTTCCAGTAGCATGGAACTTCTCGATGTAATATTCAACTCGATTCTATACTTGTAGTGCTAGATTCAATGTCAAATCATTTCTGGAGTCAGCAGGGCACAATTGTGGCTAATGTGAAAATTGAGGGTTGAAGTATTCTTTCAACTGACGGGGACATAGACCTTGGTTTCTGTGGTTCTGCACTTGTGGACAGTCGAAAATTCTTGCAGTCAGTATAGTTTGTATATTGGTGAGTTTTCTACTCAATGTGAGTCTGTTAGTTTAATTGCAGATGCAGAAAATAGCCATGAAATGAATGGTAAAAATATATTGTATGATTTTCATCAGGAGAAAATGTTTATATTTGTTGCTAAATATTAATTATTTCATTAAGATGAATGGGATTGAAAACATTATTACTTTGTGATAGTTCTGATGTAGTGAATCTTAGTTTGTTGTTGTTGTTTGAGTGATGTTAAATGTTTTGATGGCAGTTTTTCCGTTGTTGCATTCCTTAGTATTGTTATTCATGATCTCGCTTGTTACTTGTTGTATTTGTTATTTATTTTATCTGTTATTTTATTCTCTTTCATGAGGAGATTATCAGCTTTCATCTGTTTGTTTGTTATCTGCTTTGTCTCTCTGCAGGGTGATGCAAATAAATTTCCTTTAAATCCTCCTTATTCTCTAATAGACTGCATTCCGACATTAATGACTGTCTGGAGGATAAGAGGGAAGATTAGAACTGCCGTTACTGTTACATATGCATGCTCATAATGGATAGTTCTTACAATTTTAGGTTCAAGTTGTTTTTTTTGTGTTTTGTGTTCCATATCAGTTGTTTTTTTGTAAAGGTTAAACTTTTTTGTTCCACTATTATGTGTATGTGCATTGTTTGGAAAGGCCATCCCCGAAATGACCTATACTATGTTGGGTGGAACGTTAAACCCTACTCACTCACTCACTCACCTCAGCAGGATGTTGTAGATAGAGGGATATTTTCTAGAGGATAGTTGAAAATGAAAATTGAAAATGGCTGATGTTGATCTGAATCTCCATGGTGCATCAAGTATTTTTTTCAATGTGGTTGGCCCGTTATTTTTGGCTTAGCACATTTTGCATAACTGAAATTCCATACCTGGCCTACCGGTATTTTGTTTGCACACCTTATGCTACCGGGTAATTCCATTATTGTTTTTCTGAATCATGAATTTTGGATTAGACTAATATTATATGAAACCAATTGGATGCCCATTGTCTATGCAAGTTTAAATGACCTAATGGAAAATTTGACTATATGCAACTTTGAACATATTTGGGCTATAGATATTTTATTGAAGAAAGCAGTGTTCGTTTATAGTTTCATTATTTTTGTTTAGTCTTATTACTTTGCAATTGTTTACTAATTGATTATCATTTTTTTTGGTTGTTTGTCTACGTAGTGCATTTATGTTGCATGCTGTTGTAATTATTGCAATACAGTATCTTATCTGTACAGAAATGCTTATTG
>Ga0209671_1007061_pt1 | contig 11602 bp, 5 predicted proteins | sample WorMetHERISLAND2_2_FD_187401 | JGI IMG/M metagenome (GOLD analysis project Ga0209671, IMG submission 187401) | Marine gutless worms symbiont microbial communities from Max Planck institute for Marine Microbiology, Germany - Olavius geniculatus... | ecosystem: Host-associated > Annelida >...
GTAAAGAAATAAAACACATTTGCATTGAAATACGATTTCAGAAAAGTATTTCCCGGCTGTCATAAAAATCTACTGTAATTATTTTATTGCCCTGGCTATAGCCGACCGTTGAGCCTTGGGTACCATATGTCGTCTTTCAGTCGTCTTTTTAACCTTAACAAATATATTCTGGCCAAACGGTACGTCGTAATGAGTTGGCGATACCGTTGGATAGGGCGATAACGACTACCTATAAGCTGTTAAAAGTAACCAAGTCTCTATCTGCAGCTTTTTGGCCGCAATTTTAAATGCAGTGCTTTTGCCTGCAGCCGTCACTTACAGTACGTGCGCCAAATTACCGTATCTTATCTTAGCACTGATTTTAGCGTCCAGTATAGCAACGTCACCAGATCGTGTATGGGACTGCAGTCACTCTGGAAAATCGCTATCTTTCCGCAACCGGAAGTCGGACACTGGCCTTCTGATATAGGCGGTACGGTCGGCCCATCGCAGCAAGAGCTGGAATTTTTGTTCTTCAAGACGCATGTTGCATTCATGTACGCCTACAGGTATAGATAAAGTGAACGCTTTGAAAAACACTTGGTGTGTACTAGCATTAAATTTGTTAGGAATCCAAAACGTTTGTAATGTTCTTACCGTTTCATAAAAAAGAATAAAATACTCTCACAAACTGATAGACCGTTTGTTGCCCAAACAACAGTATCAAAGCATTATAGGCCTAGATTAAGACCTGTGGCTGCTATAGTACACATAAATTAATTTAGGCTTACTAAATAATGACGTGCTGATGTCATTGATTATTCATTTGACTCAATAGCATAAATAAACGAGAAAATGAAGAGTAAAAACGACGGACAAAAAATATTATATAGAGATAAAAACACTTGAATATTCAGTTTAATTAGCAAATGCGACAGCACAATATCCATGGATATATCCGTGGATATATCCATGGATATCCATATCCACGGCAAGCCTGGTTAAAAGTCTATTTTTTGGAAAGAGTTGGAGGAGAGCTAAAATCTAGGATCTAGATTTTTTTTCGCTCGCTCCGCTCGCGAAATTGTACGACTAAAACACAAAAGATAAAGGCCAGACTTAGGCATATTCTACACTTTATGGTGTATAGGCTAGAGTGGTCACAAATCAATACGTGGTATTAGGGGGCCCACGGATAAGTCAGTGCCAAGAGTCCCGCGCTGGCAAAAGACGGCCCTGGGCCTAAATTAGTAACCTACTATTAGTCACTATTACGAAGTGGCATATGCCCTGACAGATTACATGAAAATCATTGACCTTAGATGACCTTGAAGGCCGTTACGCGCTATTGCGGCTAAACGGTGCGAGATAGGGCCTAAGTTGCTATTGATCACTAATAGGAAGTCGCGTTTTGGCTTTTGGATGACATGAAAATCATTTACCTTGAATGACCTTGAAGGTCAGTACTGCAACAGGAACTGTATAGGCTGTACCATGTCTTCCCGAGCAAGGCGTTTTTATTGTGAGAAATATTTGCAAAACCTGCGTCCGATATTTTCCGTGTTCATTAATACCCCGTTTACACGATCCAACAAACGTCCAGTAAACTTCCAGCAAATGCATTCAAAATACACGTGCTAATTGCTGGACGTTTGCTGCGGTATGTTATAATGGACGAGCCAGCTTGATGTTTGCTGAAAGTTTGCTGAACGTTTGCTGGATCGACCTATTACTCAGTAGCTGTTTATATCATCTGGCCAGATGACCACGTGCATGGATATCGCTTGGCGAAATGACCGCGTGCGATGTCTATTATACTATAGCGTTTATTGTAGCTACCGAGACAGTGTTCCGTTAACATAGCGTGCATGGAACTGTCTCACCTCTGACAACTCGCTTTTTCTCCGTGACTGCAAATCGGAGGCTGGGCTTCGAATGTAGGCGGCACGGTTGGCTTTTTCTAGCGATAGCTGAGCTTCTTGATAGCATAAGCCAGTGTATGCAATCAATGGTAGAAATGGTAAAAATGGCCATTTTGGCAATTTCTTTAATACAAAGAATGTCATCTGTTGCTGGCAAAAGCACAGCATCGAAAATTTTTGTAATTTGGCATGATTTCAAATCAAATCATAAAATTTCAAATCGAATCCAAATCATATCACACGTTTTGTAAATCAAATCACTGTTCTTCAAATCAAATCACTACGCGTGATTCTATCGCGATTTAAATCGAATCATTGTTTGGATTTGCCCACCACTGTGTGAAATAGTCAAGCTGATGCAAAACCCATAAAGCAAGGTTCATGATCCGGGGTTGTGTGCCGCAATATCCACTGTGTTGTTTTTTTCTTTGAACGATAATGTCAAACATGTTTGCCTATATAATCTCCCCAATAAAAAAATACATGCCCTGATCATAGTGTCTATATTTGACCCCGATGCTATTGAATAGAATAGAGTAGAATAGAGATGACTACGATTAGTACATCTTCAATGCCAAAACAAGCTCGAATCAGCATCCTAACTGATATGGACAAGAAATCTGAGCTAATGATCATGAGACGCGCGAGAACCTATAGCAGTTCCTGTTCGCAAGTTGTCTTAATCCTTGTCCATCCATCTAGTCTCAATTCACTTTGCTGCAGCCGAAAATCGCAAAAATATCTAAAAATACTATTTTTGAAGTTCAAGGTCATTCAAAGTCATTCAAAGTCATTCATGTTGATACCACTAGAAAGCACGTCACCAGTGCTTGTGATAAGCAGCACGTCTTTGCCTATCTGCAAGCGTTTTCGCGCTAGACAAGCTAATAGCGGAAAAATAACCACTTTTATGGTACCCCTCTTTGACACCCGCGTGCGCATGCCTCGTTAAATGTAGAAGGTCAGAAATTGTACTATATAAAAAAGTACAAGAAATCAGTTTATACATTTGTTAACGGCGACATGCAATGAATGACACATCGAAAATTGCAAAAAAAATCATAACAGGTGATATCACTCACCATCACATCGCCTAACTGTCAATGTGCTGTTGAATAATATCATCTTTTTAAATTAGCAGCATATTGACACACAGTCAGTGCATGTGATGCGGGGAATATCACTTTTTGGTAATTTTTGCTGTTTTCGATGTGCAAGTCCTTAAATGTTGCCGTTAACAAGTGTATAAACTTATGTTTTGTACATTTATTTTAAGTAATGATGAATTCCTAAACTATGCGCTGAGTCAAAAAAAAACTCAAGCAGTAAAGTTTTGTAGCAAGTTTTTCAACAATTTTCAGATTTTTCCTTTGCATATTGGCAGCAAGTTTGCAATAAAAGACAGTTATAAAAAATTTAATTTTACTTAAACGCTATGACACAAGTATGCATACCGCGTCCAATGCGGGTTTGCACTATCTGCAGCTATAAAGACCAAATCAGTCGATAAATTAATCCAACAAAATTATCGAAATATTAACAATTAGCTCGCGAATTATTTTCTGCCCACGTGTAGCAAAAATACGGCCAACAATAAATCGGAGAAAAATAATTTTACACGCAACAAACTAACACGCAGCCAAAATCTCATTCGCAACTTCAGTAAGACTTTTAAATTTTTGTAAAGGCGGTAATAGAGCGACGTAACTCGCGTTCTGTAAATCATTGCCGTTGCGTGCGCTAGTGCAAAACAAGAAAACAGCTGTCGCTAGAGTGAGCCGACCGTACCGCCTATATTCGAAGGCCAGCGTCCGAATTCCAGTCGCTGAAAGAGAAACGATTTCATATAGTCACTGCAGTTCTATACACGCTAGGGTGACGCTGCTATATCGAACGCTGCAACCAACAATAAGATACGATACGTTAATTCGGCGAACGTGTGTGACGACAGCAGGCAACAGAATTGCATTCAAAATTGCGGCCAAACTGCGCAGATAGAGACATGGTTATTATTGACAGCTATAGGAACTCGCCATCGCTCTATCCAAAGATACCATCGTCGACCTTTTAAGACAAACGGTTTATCCAGCCATGCGTTACAGAGAGACAGACGACAGACAGACAGACATACCTAAGAAAAATATCTTATAACGTTAATTTGAATGAAATATTGCAGGACAAGTTTCTTATTCTTACTTACTTTACTGTATGTAATTAACCCATTCATGCATAGCGTCCCAAAAATGGGACACCTAGTTTGACGGCAAACTATAAAATAATTCATGCACTAATGGGTTAATTATTATCTTATGACAAAAAACTCGGTTTTATCACTTTAGTCCGAAGTCCATGTTTTCAAAGTGCTTGAACACTGGATAATGCACATTTTGAACTGTCTTTATTGCTCAATTTACCCATCGCAAAACATTAACGAGCGCCAGCAAAATCGTCCCGAATCCGAGCAAACAGCCCCAGGTTGTTCATCGGCAAGGCTTATGGCGGAGGAGTGCGAATTTCAGCGCCCGGGGAGAGAGTCACAAGCGGGTGAGCAGCAGCGGACAGCAAGCTGCTCGCTCAATTCGCTCATCATCAGCATCATGACACGAAGAGGCGCCGATGAAAGCCGGCCGGCCACCCGGTCGGCGGAGTATCAGATTTCTGAAGAGCGCTTGCAAGTCGACGCCGGTGGTCTCCCACGTCCACCGCGAAGTTTGGACAGTGACTGAAATCTAGGGGGCGTATTCAGGGGGTTTTTGCACCTGGCCTTTTTGAAACTGAAAGAAAATTTCGATAAGAAAAGCAAAATTAATTAGAATTTAGTATTTAGTTAAGTTAGCCGTTTTGCTGTTTGTGCTTCTATACCATTATACACATGGTTGGAAGTACAAAGGTCGGTCGCATTGTTTTAAGAGACTGCATTGAAAAAACCCTGTGTATCCCAAGCTGTGTGCGTTGCAAGTAACTCTGGGCTGAACCTGTTTTTTTTTGTTTTAATTGCTTTCGTTGTATATCGTGCGATGCATTTGGACTTTCTTTTGTTTGTGTTTTCGTTCACCTCTGTCGGTTTGCACGGTTTTCTGCTTATAGAGTATAAAGATATGCAGGGCCGGTGTCGTGGGAAATTTGTCGCACCTGGAAAATTCTTCCCACCTCCATATTGTCATAATGTAACTAACGCTAACCCTAACCCTATAACCCTAAATTTAACCTTATCCTTAATCTTAACCCTAACCCGTATACTGCTGTGTGTGGGAATAATTTTCCGCTGCGACGAATTTTCCACTACACCGACCTACCTGGCTGATGCTCTACATTTTGTCGCTGGACTACCTGGTTGACAACGCCTGCACTTTTTATCGATTTTGTCACTGACACGATACTTCACGATTGGTGATCGAACATTCCCCATCGCTGCAGCAAAATCTTGGAACAGTCTGCCATCAGAAGTGATGTCTCCGGCAGGACTATATTTAGCCAGTTTCACGCAGTGCCTCAGATTACTGTTATATAGGCCTAACTCGAATTATGGCGTTATACAAATTATTTCACTTACTTACTTACTTACTGAATTTCAGTTCAAATTTATCAATTCTGTCTTCCCAGACAACGCTTGGGTGAGATATACCAAAATAAAATTAAACATAAACTGAAGACACATTTGTTGTTCGCCGGCTTCTTTGGCATAGCTGACTGTAAAGTGCCTGCTGTGAGTTGGGCAGTTCGCATTACCGTTACTCTCCATGGAGGTATGAAACCTACACACCGAAACACCACCGGACTGGGAACAGTCGCTGGCTGGTCGTGTCTAGGGTTGATTTATCTGATTGTAATGTCAGTCACTACTCGGCCGTGTCGCTGGGAAGAAGTTGCCGCAGCCCGCTAAATAGTCTGCACCTGCAGCAGCCGCCCGCCGGCTAGCATGCATACCATTACAGCTGACGTCCATCACCTTGATTTCATATGCGTGGGCGTATTGCGCGCATCTAGAACTGTGTGTGCGTGTGCACGTGTGCGTGAAGATGTATAGAAAAAAATTAGAAAATCTTTATTCACCATAATAAAATGCATATCTTCAGGGCCGGATTTAGGGAGGAGGCGGGGGGCTCCGGGCCCCAGGCCTCCCACCAGCTAAATCTGGTGTCGTGGGAAATTTGTCGCGCCTGGAAAATTCTTCCCACCTCCATATTGTCATAATGTAACTAACGTTAACCCTAACCCTAACCCTAAATTTAACCCCTAACCCGTAATGCTGCGTGTGGGAATTATTTTCCGGTACGACGAATTTTCCACTACACCGGCCAGTGTAGCATTTCCGAAGTCAAGCTTCATCAGCATTCAGCACCAACGCAGCAACTACACTGGAATACCGAGGGAGACAACGAAAAACAAATAAAGTTTACATGGAGTTTGTTTCAAATTACAGCACGTCTTGCGCATTTCTCTGATTGCTGGGGTTGTTAATATCGGCTGAGTATTAGGTTGTTTACACGATCCAGCAAACGTCCAGCATTAGCACGTGTAATTTGAATACATTTGTTGGAAGTTTGCTAAACGTTTGCAGGATCGTGTAAACACCCTATTACTTAAATCCATAGATGTAAAAAAACGTTCCAGAAAAAATGTAAAACGTTAATAAAACACGTTAGTCTTTAATTTGTTCAACTTTTTCTCTAAACCCTATTTTTATAAGTGCTGTATAGCCTGAACTAGAGAAAGAGAGATAATTTTATTCAATCTCAGTTTAACCGCGTGGTCATAAAATTAAGTATCACTAGACTAAGTAAGTGAACTACCACCACTATAACGCATTAATTTGTTTCCGTAGTTTTAAAAGTACTTTTCGACGTTATTGGTAAAATTTAAAATTAAATACGTCGAGAAAATAAAAAAAAACTTTTAAAAACGTAAAAACGTGCCAAAAATAAAAAAGCGAAGAAAAACGTTTATCATATCTATGCTTAGCTGTGTACACTGACACACCCGTCAGTTACCGTCGATAGCCTACAGTTCCAGACACTCCGGTAGGCATCAAACTAAACACACATTGCTAGACACACAATGGCCAGTCCTTCACGCACGTGCACCCCAGTAAACTGCCACGCCACCATGCAGCCGTCTCTAATCTCTGTCATCGGGAGGTAATTTGCCTCTGCTGCTGCTGCTGCTGTTGCTATTGTCGTCGTGATTATCACCCATCAGCACGTTACGTAACTCGCGTCCGTCCATAATGAGACACGCAGGCCCGCGCCACTCGGTGGGTACCGGTAAGCCGGAGCAGCAGTAACCTAGATGAGTATCACGAGCCTACGAAAGTTCTATACCGTCGACAGCGGTGCCATTTTATTGTTTGTTGTCTTTTCGTGCCACTAATTGTGCTTAATTGGATCATCGCGTCCAAGTCGATTAAACACAAACGCCCACATCACGCTCGCCGTTTTCATTGACCGAGTTAAGACATAATTCACTGTTAACAGCGCGTTAATAGTCCAACGTCCAATAAATTAGCTACCACTACTAGTATAGTTAAGATTTAATTATCTAATTTTTATATTTTACATATCCAACATTTCACCGTATCGTGGTTAATAAAAGTTTTTTTCTAAATATCCTTTTTACCCTTCCTTTTTCTCACCTTCGTCCCCTTCCTGTTTTTTTCCTTTTTTTCTACATCCTTTTTTCTAAGTTTTCTTTTCCCATTTCTTTTCTTCTTTCCTTTTTTATTTCCCTTAAAAGTAAGATCCCTTAATTCCAGCTAGAAAAACCGAGGGAGCTCTGTGAGCGAGCCCCAGCGGAAATTATATTAGTGCATTACAACTTTAAAATGTAAGATCTGTTTGGTAACAAGTTTAATTATTTTCCTAAGAACCAGTTGATCAAATTTAGTGCAGTTTAAACAATATAGGCAAACAACGGCGGCGATATACAAATTCAAAAGTGTGGTAAAAATAGGGGCCTAATCTGCGAGCGAAGCGAGAAGAAAAACTTTTTGACCTGTTGTGTGCAAAATCACGTTAACTAGACAGTGCGTCTTTTATGCAGTCTGCATTAGGCCTGTTTGGCGAGCCTCTAAATAGGCCCCCTGATGACCAATACATGAGTCATTATTAGAGCAAAAGTTCGAATATATGTTAGAAAATTAGTTGAGAGTTTGTCTGGACTCTGGATAACTAGTCAAGTTCAGCGTATAACTTTTTCGCTTTCACTTTTTGTCCGTTGTCGTTAATCGTTATCTTTCTCTGCTGCAAGCATATTGGTCAACAGAGTTTTTTGTGTGAGAGAAACAGTAATCGCTCGGATGTCACGGGCCCTACGGAGTGACTTGAGTCACGATCCATCAATCATAAGTTCGTCCAGCCAATCAGAAGACGCCTAGCGCAGGCTGCAGCAGTTAGCGACCGGCTATGTGATACGGACACAGACTCCGTCGCAACGTTTGCCGCAGCACGACGACTTACTGATAATCGCGCATCGCACCACTGCTAGGCCTATGGCATTTGGCAGCGGTAAGCTTCAATTATTATTTTGTATTGAAGTGGTTTATTCTCGCAGTTTGTATGTTGCTGTATTATGGCCGGTGACATGTGTGTGTCTTGTTTTTGAGCCGCAGTGAGTGGGTCTTTATGCCTTGCGTGCTCCAGTTCTGCTGAACATTGTTGCTGTTTTATTGAATGTTTCTTTGAACAAATAAACAAACAAACAAACAAACAAACGTGCGTATAGGCCCATTCTAAACGCAGTCAGACAAAGTATAGGCTTAGGCTGCGTGTGGAAAAGTTATGCCCCTGTCCTCCAATAGACAGCATTATTTAATTGATGACTGTCTGGACTCTGGAGGATAACAGGGAAGATTATTAGAACTGCCATAATCGTTACATATGTGAACAATAATTATAATCGGCAATTCTTACAATTTTAGGTTTAGGTCATTCTTTGTGTTTTGCATTTCATAGAAGTTAAACTTTCCATAAAGGTTAAACTTTTTGTTTCGTTATTAAGTGTATGTGCAATTTTGCTTGCAAAGGCCCTCTCCGAAATAACCTACAGGGTGCGGCCAAAAAAGTGGACCCCTAAAGTTTTTCGCTGTTTTCCCAGCAACGGTTTGGAATTTTAATTTAAAATTTTACAGATTTATTTACTAAAATTATCTAAATCTAACTGCCAAGTAAAATGTGATTCTGTTGAAAAACGAAGAAGTTACAGATTTTTTAACATGACCGCCTACCGGTTTTTCAGCATTCAAAAATGTTCTGGTTACAACACCAATTTAATAACATCGTTGAACAACACAATTAAATAATGATCAGATGCCAGAATTACATTGTCACTGCAAATGTTCGATGTGTTGACCACCAGCTCCAACAAGTTACAACACCAGCCTCCAGTCGCCTTATTTGAGAAATCTTTTACAGCCTTGTCGATCGGTCCATGTGGCAGTTACAGATAACCTGAAACGCTTCCTCGAATTCGGCGCATGTTTTCGGCTTTGTTTCAAGCTTGCGGTATGCCTCCAACATTGCACCCCATACGTGATAGTCCATTCGGTTTATATTCGACGAATTTGGAGGCCATTGGTTTTTTGTGATGATATCTGGACAGCTGGCCCGCAGCCAGTTCTGTGCGCTGCGCTGCGCAGTACACCGGCGATTGCTTTGAAGGAACAATAATTTAGTGATAATTTATAAACAATATAAATTACTGTTTATTAAAACGTCACTGTGACGTAATTGGCAGTAACGTGTAACCAGTTTTTTTTTGAAAATTAAATAGCATTTTAGCTGAAATATTTTTAATGCTAAAAATCGGTAGGCGGTCATGTTAAAAAGTCTATAACTTTGTCGTTTTCTAACGAAATCACACTTTACTTGGCAGTTATATGTAGAAGGTTTCACCAAATGAAGCTATAAAATTTTATATTAAAATCCCAAACGGTTGCTGAGAAAACGGTGAAAAACTTTAGGGGTCTACTTTTTTGCCGCACCCTGTATATTGTGTCGGGCGGGACGTACGCACTCACTCAGTTGTTTTTTAGTTTCATATATGCGACTTGGATAGGGCAGAGGTTTTATTTTCATGCATCGCTTGTATACTAAAATGAGGAAAAGTGGAAAATGGAAAGGGCTTATTGCTTATTATTTATATAGTGTCGCGCGAAATTTTTAACAATTGACAAACTATCGTAGCAAAAGTGTGATTTTCATCGCTCATGAGAGCTCGTTTGTTTGCAGCGTTTGTGCATATTTTATATGTAATCAGCTTTAACTGAGTATGAATAGACAACAGATATTTCGTGTCTGATCTTGCTTTAACGTATAACATTTATGTTTTTTTTCAGAAATTGCTTCGATCTGGCGAAATGGAAATGCGGTATGTATTGTGTAGGCCTACTTTTATTTGTATCATCGCAATTATTCACAAAAGTAAAAGCAGACACACCGGTTTTCAGCAAATTCTGCGTTTCAATAAAGGAAAATTTACAGCATAAGAAAATTTACAATTGAAATAAATAAAAACAAACTCGGCAGACTAAGGCGCCCACTCGTGGCGTAAGCCCTACAATTTTTTAACAATGGCGTCATTTAATGATCTCTGAAAAGTATTTAAACATTTTAACACCCGACATGTAATGTGTTAATTTCGGTTAAGCATTTTGTAACAAACAATTTTGTCGCTGCATGATCATGCTTAGGCATATGTTTTGTATTCACATTTAACTTTTTGGTATTTTACTAATGTTGCACGTTTTACCCATACAGACACAGTCTCTGGTTAAATTAGGTATAAACTAAGTAAGCAAGTAATTTATATAGCGCGATACTTGTAATGATATCGATCGCGCTCGGTTTGCTGTAGTAAAAGAAGTATAAATGTGTTTCATATACCGCGTCTTGAGGTATTTAATATAACCCATTCTAGGCATTATTTAAAATAACCGAAAGCTATATAAAACTGAACGCCCTCTGGGCAAAAATTTTTTTTAAAATGTAACTGCTCGTTTTATTATTTATTATTGTTATAATTTTGTAATGTAAATTGCTGTTCTCTGCAGTTGTTTAAAACTTGTAGTTAAGTTACGATTGGTGAAAAATTACTACTTAAGTAATAGCCCTTAATAGGAAACCTTTCACGAAGATATGGAGCGTCACCTGCCATATGGGATTGCCACCTGCCACCCGACACAAGCGAACGCGCACCGCCTTAACCCCAGCCAGACAGGCCGGTACTCGATTTAGCTACCCCGGAGGGATGGAAGGCTGAATTGACCTTGGTGTTGGTTATAATACTAAGATGGTTTATCTCGGCACAGACAGTTGCCCATCCAATTTTTAATAGGCCTAGCCACTTGATACTGTTCCAACCGAGAATCAAACCCACGACAATTCGATCGCAAGTCCGACACTCTGCCGTTGCACCACCGATGACTTGGGCGTATCGCATACTTTTATTACCTCTGACAAGAAGGTTATGTTTTTGCCAGACTTTGTTTGTTTGTTTGTTTGTTTGTTTGTCTGTCTGTCTCTCTGTCTGTCTGTGTGTTAGCAAGATAACTCAAAAAGTTATGGACGGATCTTTCTGAAATTTTGCGGGAATGTCGGGCATGGCATAAACTATAAGTGATTCAATTTTGGGGGTGATCCGGCAGGAATCCTGGATTCTGGATCACTTTGAAATTGTCGTTACCATTGCGTTAAAGGCGGTGCGCG
>Ga0209671_1007063_pt1 | contig 11601 bp, 8 predicted proteins | sample WorMetHERISLAND2_2_FD_187401 | JGI IMG/M metagenome (GOLD analysis project Ga0209671, IMG submission 187401) | Marine gutless worms symbiont microbial communities from Max Planck institute for Marine Microbiology, Germany - Olavius geniculatus... | ecosystem: Host-associated > Annelida >...
GGTTAATTGGCATCATGGCATTCTAAGACTTAACTAGTTTGTAGTTTTATTTTTGACTTGACTTAATGCTCTGGTGATGAAGATGTATTTGATGTGTGTTGGCAATCTAACTTCTTTCTGGCAGATCTCTAGCTGCTTTTGTCACTATCAGCCTTGATCAATGTTAGTTTCATTTCTAGGCAGTCTTGTTGTAGTTATCTAAGTTTTCGTTATTTAGGTTATCTGGTATCTAACTTAAAGGTCCATGGACACCAAAATTAACGTATATGTTTTATCGATTTTCCTAAAATTGCATAATGTTCTGATAATTTTGGCAGTAATGTAGTGATGTGCAGTGGCATTCACGTTTGTGCAGGTACTTACACTAGAGATCCAAACGAAGTGTTTGACTTTCTTACATCTCTAATTTCACAGGCCAAGCGAAAAGGTATTGCATACTCACTGTTCAGTGTTGAAATAAGAATTTTGTATTTAGTAGCAAGCCTGTATCTGAACACTTATGGCAGTGAGGTAATTATTTATAATTCAGTAATTAGTAATGATGTAGTTATATACACCTGTCTTGATAAGTTGTTAATGTTGTGCCTTTACTTTTCACTGGTAAGCTAAGTTAGTAGATTCGGTCGAACGCGTGGTGTTTTGGTCATCTGTCCGTGCTTGCATCCAGTACTTTATGATGACATTACTTCTGCTGTGTCTTTGGTATGCAACTGAGATGAACTGATCAGGGTGGTTGAATTACATGATTAGATGACCAACATGATCAAACTTGACCTCAGAGTACCGTTTTCAGAGCGGGGTTTGTTTTCGTAGTATTTTCGGTATGCACTGATGGATTTTCTTCGCCACATTTTTGTGAATAACTGATCACATATGCTGTGGAAAGCTTTTTAGATGCCAGCACAGGTCATTGAGTTCTAACCATCTGGTTGAGTATCTCTGTGAATATAATGGCATTAGGTTTAACACTAGACAATTGTGTACAAATCACTGTACAGTACCATGCTCTACCTACTGTCAGGTTCTCTGTCTGTCTGTGTGTCTGTATATGTCTGTACACCATGGTCCATAAACGTGCCACTTATATTTTTTGAACAGCTGCATGCAGCATTGGCCGATTTTAATAAGTTTTGGCACGCAACACCAGAAAGAAACTTGACGCAAATGACTGTACTTTTGGCCACCCCACTTTAATAATGTCGTTACACTACCTTGTGAAATGCAATTTGTTGAGCCTGCTGTTTGCGAGTGGTGTCAACGTTTGCAACTTGCATTCGCGCTGAAGGACATTTTGAGCACATGCTGTAATAAAGATGATGTGATGTGACACGTGTGACTTTTTGAGACGCAATAGTTGGCAATTGTTTTTGTCGCTTTTTAGTTAATCATTTCTGAGTCGACGTGTGCACTATTCAGTATGGATTCATTGTTGTAAATGGCTAAACTACGACTTCTGCATTTCACAAGGTAGTGTAGCGACAGTATTAAAGTGAGCTGGCCAAAACTACAGTCACTTGCGTCAAGTTCTTAACTGATGTTGCGTGCCAAAAATTGTTATAATTGGCCGATGTTTCACAAAGCAATTCAAAAAATAAAAGTGGCATGTTTTTATGGACCTCGATGTATGTCAAATATGTCTGTCTTTGTCTTTCTCTGTCTCTATGTATCTGAATGTCTGTAGCATCAGGTCTGACGTTGGACAGTGTGTACAAGTCACTGAACCGTACCGTGCTCTATCTACTGTCTCGTCCAGTCCACAGTGTCACTGACCAGCTGGCTCTACTGGATGCTCTACACCGACTGACCAGTCATCGTTCACTCATCCTTGGTCCGGGAAACTTTGACCAGGAGTTCATCGGCTGCTTGTGCTACTGTCTACTGCAGCTCACTGCCAACTGCCCTGAGAACATCAGGTCAGCCACATACACACATGCTTGCCTTCAGTATCAGATGCTTAGCTTTGTTTTGCTTAACTGGCAGCTACCCAGTTGGTGGCGTGGCGTAGCAGTAACACGTTGTGTTTGATCAATAAAGTTGCTCTATGCCGGTCCGGGTTAGTACTTAGATGGGTGACTGCCTGTGGCAGGCAAACAATCTCAGTATATAACCAGCCGCCTAGGTCAACTCAGCCTTCCATCTCTCCGGCGTAGGTAAATCGAGTACCACCCTATCTGGCTGGGGTTAAGGTGGGGTGCATTCACCTGTGTTGGGCAGCATGTAACACTGTGTGATCGCATACGGCAGGTGACACTTTGTAGCTCTGTGATGGGTTTCCTATAAAGAGCTATACAGTACCTTTAATTTTTAACATTTAACTTTAAACTTAGGAAAAAGTCTGAAAAAAAGCAGTTTAGTAAAAAAAATTAGACTTGACTTAATTGCTGGTTTAGGAAAACTTGGGAAGATCGTAGAAAATCTGAGTTTTGTAAGTTACGCCATGTTTCCATCAACAGCGTCAAAGCATTGAATGATATCATATGCATGAAGTAAAGAACAGCATTTGTTATTATTGAAATGAAGCTTTTTGCAAATCTGACTACAAAGTGATCTAGATAGTCGAGGTTGCAGTTCAGTTTTCCTTGTTGCTAGACAGTTTTACGTCGTCTTTTATTATAAGCGGCTTGCTGACATAACGGTAGGATGTTGGACCTTTGATTGACAGGTCTTTGGTTCGATTCCTGGTTGTTTTGATATCAAGTGATTACTACTTGGATAGGTGACTGTCTGCAGACAGGTAAACCATCTAAAACCAACACCAACGTCAACTCAGCCTTCCATGCCTTTGGGGTAGGTAAATCGAGTGCTGGCCTGTCTGGCTCGAGTTAGGTCGGGGTGGTTTTACTTGTGTCAAGTGGCAGGTAACACGTTGTGCTCCCATATGGCAGGTGATGCTCCATAGCTGTGTGGTGAGTTTCCAATAAAGAGCAATGTACGACTTTTAACTTTCAACCTTTAACGCTTGTAGCAGTCCACCAGGTTTGAGAAGAACGACGTGGCATGTGATGGATGAAGCGTCATCATCGGCATCAGCAGCAGCAGCAGCAGCGGGGAGTGCAGATCAGCAGCAGCGTGATAGACAGCTACAGCAGCATCAGCAGCATGCAGTATTTGATAACAGTGAAGCTCAACAGCTGCTGACTGTCGCTGCTAACAGAGTCTGGGAGGAGCTCTATGTCTGCAAGAAACCGGTTGGTCGACAGCAGCAGTTATTAACCCACATTCTTCTTGCGTGTTTACTTACTTATTTGTGGTCTTGTTTTTTCACTCTAGTAACTGATGAACTAGATGGAATGCCTGAAACTAAAATGTGCTTGGCGTCTACAAGATTTTTGTCCCCGACTCTGGCAGGTTTGGTACTTAGCCATTTTTGGCAAATGCAGCTTTTGAGATGGCCCTGTTGTTGTTTTATTGTGGCGCTTGATCATGCGACTGGTCTCAGAAAGGCCTGCATCTTTCAGGTTGTTAATTGCCAAGGCAGGTTTTTCAAGTAGAAAAGTGATGGGATCATCCTCATCGATATGGTTGCTAACTGCATTTTGTAGTGTTGGACACTCAAAAACAACAAAAATTGACCCTGATCTGTGGAATTGGGCTCGGTTAGTACTTATGTGGGTGACCGTCTGCAGGCAAATAAAACATTGTGTCATGTAGCCAGTAACCAGGTTAATTAGTCTTTGGTGTTACTTTTTGGGTAGTTGCAGTGACTACCAGTGAAAGCTGGAAGTAAACAATAAACAGGCACAGCGTATCTATTGTTGAGCAGCGTAAACTGCTGTCACCTATAGTCTGTTTAGCTCATGAAAGACTTCTTCAATTTACTTTGCAATGCACATGTCTGATGGCGGATTAATGCTGTTTGTTGTGTGTTGAATGCTTTAGACTGTCGAGGACATATTTAAGGTGACACTTAGCACTGTGGCAGCAGACTCGTCATCAGGCAAGAAGCTCGCGATGCCTGATCTCACAGCTGTCAGGTTAATCACTCAGTTGTTATTGCTGATTTATATGAACGATGAAAGTCTGAGTTAGCTTTGATGGACGTTTGACTGCTGACGACTGTTGCTTATTGTCATATGTTGTTGTTGCCGACATGATGATGATGGTAAGTTGTATTCTTATAGGTTTACCATCTTCCATTAAAACTTTTTGCTTTTTGAACATAGACCAAAAACTACCTTTTCAACCAAGATTCTATCTACCTACATTAAGCAGTGGTTGGGCCTTGATTTTGCTGTCCTCTAGCAAATTTTTGCTGCCATAAAATTTTAATTATTGCATGGTTTTACAATTAATTTAATGATGCACTTATTCAGTTAGGACTTGTTTAGTCAGTGTTGTGCAGTGCCTCGGATTGTGACGTGAATTATGATGCTATACAAGTTATATTACTTTCTTATTTACTTACTTACTTGTATAACATTGTATTGCATTATATTGTTTGAAGGCTGATAGGTGGGCTTTAGAGTCGGTGTTGATTGTGCATTTGTTGATACAGAGCGTTGGTGCAGGACAGTGCTGCTAAGCTGTGGGAGACATATTATGAGAACGAGAGAAAGTGTGTGTACAGCCAGACTGAGCGAATACAATCACAGCTACAGTCTGTAAGTGTGACATCTATGGCTAGCAGTGGATGTGTGATATAGAGTAGTTGTCCAGCACTACTTGCCAGTTCATCAAACATATTTTAATCGTAAATTATGGCTTGAAGTCTCCCAGTGTTATTGTATATTGATTTTGTTGATGAGATGGTACGATGGTTATAGTTACTAGAATTCAGTGAAAACAGCTAGAATGGAAACTGATGACATGAATCAGCCTGATGTTAATCCGTTATTAATCTGTTGTTAATCCGTCTGTTGAGACAGAAGCTGCAGAAAGTGGGTCAAGGTGTAATGAGGTTAGCAGCAAGGGGAAAGTCGCGCAAAGATCTCGTCACAAAGCAGGTCTACATCTCGTCTCAGGTTAGTCGTCTTGCTGTACATGCCATTGCTGCTGAATAATGTTCACGGGCCACATTTTCGAAACTTCTTTGGAAAAATTCTTGGAAAAATTTTGGAAAGTGTTCAGGAAAGTACTGAATGATGTTTTTTCTGAAGAAATTTGGAAACTGGGTACCTAAATCACATGGTCTGTATAAGCGCATCTATTGGTTGAACAAGTTTACAGAGATGATAAGAAAGAAAGAACTTTTTTGGCAACGCAAAGAAAGCTGGTTGAGAATTCGGAAAAGAAAACGTTGTTGGAATTTCCGAATCATCTGACATAGGAAGATTTTTGGAAAATGTCTTAGGAAAGTTTCAAGAATGTGACCTCAGTGTCTGGGCTTCATACTGTCATAGCCGGTGAAGCAGTGTTATTTTAGTCAGCTCCCAGTAGTGTGATTAGTAGTGTGATGTTTGTTTGCCTGGATGAGTTGATCAGATCAGATGCTTGTTGCTAGGGTCTTGAGTTTATGCTCCACTCGTGTTTTGTTGTGTAAGGTCCAAAACTGTAGAACAGCTTTCCAGCTCATCTGAAACAAACTGACATTAACTTTGAACAGTTTAAGTGGCTGCTGAAGACATTTCTGTTTGGCTGTTGTTACTTACTAATTGTTGTGCTATAAGTTTAGGGTGCCATAATTTTGCAATATAACTGCAGGACGCCTGACAAAAAGTGAGTGATGTGGCAAGGTGTGGAGAATTAAATTGAGCATATGGTGAACAGTGTCAGGGGACAGAAAATTGCGGGTAAAGAATTAAGTTTTTAGGTGCTGACTAAAAGATACACTGATAATTCTGATCGTATGAGTGGTAATGGGCTATTATTTCAGGAATGGCAGCAGTCTACGCTGACTCACGTCTCTATTGTACACGATCTCGTCGATCTACAACACAACCAGTATCAACAGGTGCTTCCACCTTATCTGAGACTGCTGTTAGATACGTATTCCTAATATCAGTCGTGTGTAAACTTGATAAGTAAAGTGCATTATGGGTCTTGCTGATTTGTCTGAGCGTCTCTCTGTCTTGTATGGACTCCTAACTCAACAAGCTCTTAGCGTAGGAGACTGGCGTGCTCTATGCATGTTGTGATGGTTATTGCAACTTACCATGTAGCCACAGTACCGCACAATTGGCACACCATAGTGCATTATGAGTTATGACCTTTCAAGGTCATTCATGGTCAGTGATTTTAATATTATTTGAGAGACAGTATGCAACTTCCTATTAGTGATCAATAGCAATCTAGGCCCTATCTTGCTCTGTTTAGCCTCAGTACACCCATTACAGATTCTGTGATTACAGATGACGACAGACGATGATGGTCAACAACCGTGCCAAAGATGTGCTACAGCATAGCTGTAGCGCGTCAATATCTGTCAGAGACAGATGGACGGATGGGCAAGATCTGTAATGCGGCCTGTTAGGATGGCTGTATAAATAGATCAAATAAACAGCCGTCGCAGCTTGCGAACGTAATCAGCAGAGCAGTGAAGCAGTCGATTCAGAATGTAGCGTGAATGCTGAATGCCGCTTAGTCTAAGTTAGTGATGAGGGATGGCACCACCACCAGCAGCAGCAACTATCCAACCTAAAATGCTCGGCCAAAAAAGAACGGGGAGAGTGGGAAGGGAGATGTTACATGATTATCACCCACATTGGCGGTTTGCAATGGCCATGCGAGCAGCTAACGATATACGCTCGTATATTATCTTTGGCCAGACGGGTGAAGCGATGAGCGGCGGCGATCGCGGGATGAAAAACATCTGCTAACTGAGACGCCGGCAAAAGTTGGCAAATGTACAACTGGATGGAAGGACATCGATGCCGAATAGCAGCAGCTCGACCCAATGCATTGCAGAACCACATACATTCATATGCTTTTTGACTAGACATGCTTGACTACTAGGACTAGCTTAGTGCCAAGCATGCGCCAGTCGTCAAAAACAAACCAAAGGGTATTGGAAATGGAAATGGTGTGATGGCAATGGTAGCCAGTCTGCCACTTTTAATTCAAATGGTCAGAGGTCAAGGTTAGGGTTGGGGTTAGGGTTATGCAGCTCAAGGCGCAGATGGCAGGGCAGTATGTTATTACTGGGTCAAAATGTTTTTCTAGTTGTTGTATGCATTGAATGTTGCAAAAACATGAGTAATGATTGCAATGCCGTGATTCTGAATCCTGGCATCTTTGCTGGAATCCTAGGGTTGGCAGTGTCCCAAGCCCGGGATTTTGGGATTGCATAAAGTCTGCCAAAACAGTACTTTTTCAAGTTTTGGATGCAAAAAATAACCGTTCAGCTATTTCATGAAATTATTCATGCATGCAAGAATCCTAGCTGTGCACTGTTAGTTGCGTTGTTGCATTATGACGGTCACAGTCATTTCAAATACCTACCATTATGGGCCTGCTGCATCACATGCATAAAACAAGTCTAGAAGGGCTACTATAGTGATACTAAATAAGGAACAATCTGTAAGCCTAGTTCTGAAAACGGGATCTTGGTGTGTCAGGTTGCCAGGAATACAAGTCCTAAAATCTCGGATCCCTGGATTGAGAAATCAATCCCGGATTGCAATCACTACATGTGAGTCATAGTGGAAGATCAGATGGAGATCAGGAGTTTTGGTTTAAACACAGCCAACTCAGCCTGGCCATCCCCCGTGGGTAGGCACCATAAAGCGTGTCTGTCTGTGCATACAGAGCAAGCTACACATGAGTGAGTACACAATGGAAGACTGGCTGAAGATGGAAAGAGAGTTAACTCGTGAGAGAGGACTTTGGGGTCCTCCAGTCGGCTCGGAGCTTGACAAATGGATGCTTGACATGACTGAAGGTTTCACTCATCATTCCTGCTTTTTGTTTGTCGTTGTTACTTTTTTGAAGTCAAGTTTTGCTATGTTTCTTAGTGATTATTTTACACTGTCATAGATGGTGCAAAGCAAGAATGGATCAGAAGAGGCAAATTTTTAGTGTTATAACTTTGTAGACCCCACAGTGAAAATGCCATTGTCACTGTGCACTTGTTGAGTTTTGCTGAGATTATTTCTGGCAGTATGATGAAATGTACATATTATGTGTTTTTAGCAAATGTTTCTTTTTATGTCTTTTCTACTGTAATCATATTTTTACACTTAATGGATTTAAAGAGGATTCTGTGATTATCAGCTTTCCGTAGAAGTTAGGATTTAAGAAAAAATTCTTTGCTTTTGTAAAGGGAGGAGAAGAGATAATTTTCAACTTGTAGCCTTGTTCAACGATTGATCATTTGCTGTTTTAGTGTCATCAGTATTGTCTTCTTACAGTGAGTTTTAGACCAAGCATTATTTTCCAAATATTGCAAGTAACATATAGCATATTGTTATTTGTGTGAAGGTCCATATCGGATGAGGAAGAAGCTAGTGAGGAACTATTTGTTCTACCAGCACTATCCTTACAAGCTTTCATCAGGCGACTGGACTACTGTAAGTCACTTGTTTTTTTATTGCGTCTCTTCTGGTTTGCTTCGAGTACTTTTTATTCACAGTGATAGCATCAACGGCTGAGTTCAGCCGCAGATTACTTAAGGGGATGTCAGACGAACGACAAAGTCGGCCGATTTTATCTGCCGACAAAATCGCCCCACAAAAATCTGTCATGTGTCATGCAAAAGTCGCTCAATTTTGTCAGCCAAGATAGAGCATGTTCTATCTTCGCCGATTTTGTCGGTCGACTTTTTCTATATCAGACAACAAATTTTGTTTATGTTGCCATGGTGATTGTTTACAATGGAAGATGAATATTTATTTTAGTTATTTATTGTGTTTGTTATTATTTTCGTTCATTAGATGCAGAAAAAAAGTGATGTAAGTATTATTTTGCGATCTGCATTTGGCTGTTGTGCTAGCTGTTATCGTACGAAGTAGCAGACGAAACTATCGGCCGTGTGTCATGGTTCACCGATTTTGTCGGCCGATTTTGTCGGGCAACTAAACCACGCCCACAAAAGTCGGCTCAGGATATGCACTAACTTTATATCTGTAGTCTCGCTGTGTTAACTTGGCTGAGGGCTAAGGGAAGTGAAATCAGTGCCATCCTATGAAGCTTTTGGCTAGGGAATGACTTTTCATTTTACATTACATTGTTTGTGTGCATTCTCTGTGGTGATGACGTTGCTGCTGCAGCTGCTGCTGATGATGACATTGATTATGCTGGTGCTGGTGTTTTGTTGTAGAGAAGCAAGGTGCCACTGTGTGCTGACAGCAAGCTGTACTATGAGAGATGTTGTCCGTACAGTCTGATAGACGGGGAGTTGACATCAACAGTGAGTGATGCTGGTGATGTTGATATTGATCAACAGGTGTCAGACGCTGACACTGATCAACTCATCTTGACCGATGACAGTAAGTCTGTTTTTCGAATAAATGTCACAAAACGTTTGCAGCTTACGTTCATTGCTGAAAATTTCATATACAGCTTGTTGTGGTCTATCTCCACTGGTTTCGGCACAATTTGCTCTTGAAATGTGTCTCAAAACCCCAAAATCAGGCAAAAATGTAAAAAAAAATCCCTATTTTAGTGCTCTCGGTGCCAATTGAAAGCCCGTGTACAACTTTCAATTAGTGATTAATACCAACCTTGGCTCTATCTCACACCATTCCTGAGATGTGGTGACTTATCAGCCAAAAATTGCAATTTTTTCCTACCTTTCTCTCATTTGGCACTCTTGCTCGGGGTGCCCGCTTTCGAATTTTTGGAAAAGTTTACAGATCCTAAAACTGGAGTCTTCCAGGCAGTTATATGGTGAAGATTTGGTGATCCTAGCTTGCACCGTTTTGACTGATCCACTTGTGTGACAGACAGACAGACAGGCAGAATTGCGATGGCTAAGATGTGCTACAGCAGTGCCTGCTTTTGCATGTAAAAACGGGACTACAACAACTAGTACTACTATTACTTCAACTACAATAACAGCAACAGCAACTGCTACTACTATCACTATCACTACTATTACTACTGTGCTTTGCAGTGGCTCTGGGTACCCCCAGCCTACTGCAGAATCTGCCTCGGCAGCGGTCCAATCAGGATGCAGACGAGGACTCCAGTCAGGACATGTCCAGTAATCAGGACGTGGCCGAACTGTCATCACTGGGTGTTGATGAGCCTTCTGCCGGAGCCTTGGGTCCATCGTCTGGCGGCCCTGAGACCAGCACGGTGGACGGAGGAGACATCAAGCAGGGAGATGCTGCTACCAACAGTCATCAAGTCATTCTACGACTGCTGGAGGAGGGCGAAACGGTCAGCTGCTACAGATAAATAATACTTGATAGTATAAAGATAATATGAAGAAAGACAGAGATGCTCGATAGCGCTGGGTGGATTAAATGGGTGGTAAGTTTTTGATTGTCATTTGAATGCTTTGGTTGATGTATGTCAGCATCGTTGGGTAACAAATTTCCGAGAGAGACATGTAGCAACAGAGAATGCATGTCAGGGACTGTCAGTGTTGGTTGTTGGAACACTCAGCGGTCATCTGCACCAGCCAGAAATAAGAAGGGTACTGAATCTGGCAATAATTGGCAGATCTGAAGTATGCAGAATTATTGACAATCGGCTGATGCCGCTTCCTGTTTGATAGTCGGTGCTTCTCTGTTTGACGTATCAGTAGGAACTTTTAGCCAGTTACATTGCAGACATAGCTCCATTTGTTTGTGCAGCTGAGTTGTACTGTACAACTGTTGACATTGCTGATACCGATTGATGGCAGTGCTTTGCGCTGGCTGCAGATAACCCACATGTTCCGGTGTGCACGTATCCAAGGCCTGGACACTGTCGAGGGACTTCTGGTTTTTGTGAAAGATCACTTCTACATCATCGACGGCTTCACTCTACTGCGCACCAAGGAGATTTCCGACATTGACAGCCTCCCACCACAGTAAATATTTACTTACTTGTTGAGCCTTTCAGCTCTTTCTTAGTTTTTTGTAAACATTAACTTTGTTAGTACATTATTCAGTGAACAGCGTTCATCGTGTAAAAGTTCTAGAAGTTTACATCTGGGAATCGGCCTAAGCTGGGGTGATTTTCATGATTCCCACATTTCCTGGAAAGTCCTGGTTTTTTCCTTGATATTTGAGGTTGTGGAAAGTTTTGGAAAATGAAAATCTTGTGTAGTCGATGAATTTTGTGGGAATCAACAACAGGTAGCACTAACATAGGACTTACTTACTGAAATACAGTGATGAGATACATTTTAAAATATTTGACATGCTTTACATCAAATTACAGTATGTATGTACAGTAAGTGACTGATGTTTGTATGTATATTTAAATTTATGTAAAAACTGTTCAGTTTATATACAGTGTATAGGTGACATCGTGGTTGCAGATATAAAACAGCAAAAATCACAATTTAAAAAATTCAAACTTTACCATTACACAGTCAGCATAGTTCTTCTTTCAGTTCAGTCGTTTTTCCTGTAGAGGACGGCAAGAAAAAAAAGGAAAGGGAAGGGAAGGCACAAAAAGTCACGCAAGCGTTATATTTCACCTATTCGTGGGGAAGCCCCCCGTAAACGGATTTTCACCAAATTTTGCACATCAGGAGATATGCTGGACGTAATCATCTGTGCAAATTTTGGT